>Ga0316575_10000031_pt1 | contig 34008 bp, 29 predicted proteins | sample J5NA_FD_203072 | JGI IMG/M metagenome (GOLD analysis project Ga0316575, IMG submission 203072) | Rhizosphere microbial communities from salt marsh grasses in Alabama, United States - J5-7_050615r2r3 | ecosystem: Host-associated > Plants > Roots > Rhizosphere | place: USA: Alabama | collected...
GCTGCAGCCGTTACGCCAAAAGAGCACTCGACACAGACCCGCAGTTGCTGAAATGGTTGCAGGAAAATTTCTCCGCGCCGTGCAGCAGCCAGGAAATGCAGGAACTGATGCTGCAATCCGGCATGAACCTGGACGATGAAACCGGGCTGGCACGCGCAATGCGCCGCTTGCGCAAGCTGGTGATGGTCAAGCTGATAATGCGGGACCTGAATGGCATGGCCGGGCTGGAAGAAGTCATGCAATCGATGACGTGGCTGGCCGAATTGTGCGTGCAGCGCGCGCATGCATGCCTGACGAGCGCTATGCAAGCACAGTTCGGGGCGCCGACTGACCATGCCGGGGCTGCAACGCAGGAATTGCTGGTCATTGCGATGGGCAAGCTCGGCGGCGGCGAACTGAATGTATCCTCCGATATCGACCTGATATTTGTATATCCGGAAGACGGCGAAACCACCGGCCCGCGCAGACTGGGCAATCATGAGTACTTTTCCCGGATGGGACGTCGACTGATCAGCATGATCAGCGAACATACTGCCGATGGTTATGTGTTCAGGGTCGACATGCGCTTGCGCCCATATGGCGAGAGCGGACCGCTGGTGGCAAGCTTTGCCGCCCTTGAGGAATATCTGGTCAGCCAGGGCCGCGAATGGGAAAGATACGCGTGGATCAAGGCGCGAGTGATTTCGCCTGCCCAGGATCCGCTGCGTCCGAGTCGGCAGGCAGCCGAATTGTCCCGTCTGGTGCGACCCTTCATATACCGGAAATACCTGGACTACGGCGCGATTGATTCGATGCGCAAATTGCATGCACAGATCAGCCAGGAAGTGCAGCGGCGCAACCGGCTCAACAACATCAAGCTCGGCCCGGGAGGCATACGCGAGATCGAATTCATCGCACAGGTGTTCCAGCTGATACGCGGCGGCGGCGATGCGCGTCTGCGTATCCGCCCGACCCGCAGAGTGCTGCAGCAGATCGGTGAGAACGCGCAGATGTCATTGCAGGAAGTGGCCGCACTGGATGCGGCCTATGTATTCCTGCGCAACCTGGAACACCGCCTGCAGTATCTGGACGATCAGCAAACCCAGGAGTTGCCGGGAGCTCCGGAAGACCGCGAAATTATCGCCTACGGAATGGGTTACGCTGATTACGCCGCATTCATGAATGAGCTTGATCGCCATCGCAAACTGGTCAGCCGGCAGTTCGAACAGATTTTCGGTGCACAACAACTGCTGCAATCCAGTGCACCTTTGATCGACCATGCTGCAAAGTCACAGGATGCGTCAGGCTTGCAGCACGGCATGCCGCTGTGGCACGAAGGAATCACTGCCGAGGACCTGACAGCGGCGCTGGCGAATCTGGGCTACCACGATATGCAGAACAGCTCGCAGCGCCTGCTGCAATTGCGCCGCAGCGGGCGCTATCTGCATCTGCCCGAATTGAGCAGGCAGAGGCTGGACCGGCTGATCCCGCAATTCATTGCGTTGAGCGCGCAGCACAGCGACCCAGATGCGACGCTCTCCAGATTGCTGAATTTTCTCGAAGGCATCAGCGGCCGCGCCTCATATCTCGCGTTTCTGGCCGAATATCCGCAGGCCCTGCAGCGCCTGACCCGGCTCATCGCCGCAAGCAGCTGGGCCAGCGAGTACCTGACCATGCACCCTGCGCTGCTGGATGAATTGCTGGATGCCCGCGAAATATACCAGCCGCCGCTGTGGCAGCAGATCGATCGGGAACTGCAAACCCGGCTGGAAGACAATGTGGACGATGCGGAACGGCAGCTGGACGTGCTGCGCCACACGCAGCAGGAACAGACCTTCCACCTGCTGGCGATGGACCTGCAGGGGTTGCTCCCGCTGGAAATGCTCAGCGACCACCTGAGCGAACTGGCCGACCTGATGCTGCGCCATGTACTGAAACTGTGCTGGGCGACACTGCGCAATCGTCATCGCGAAGAACCCGCATTCGCGATCATCGCTTATGGCAAGCTGGGCGGGCGGGAGCTGGGCTACGCGTCGGATCTCGATCTGATCTTCCTGTATGACGACGATCATCCGGATGCGCAGCAAAATTATGCGCGGCTGGCGCAGCGCATCAACACGATGCTGAGCAGCTACACTTCATCGGGACGGCTGTACGAAACCGATTTGCGGCTGCGCCCGGACGGCGCCAGCGGCATGCTGGTGAGCACAACCGCGGCTTTCGCCGAATACCAGCAGAAACATGCCTGGGTCTGGGAGCACCAGGCTTTGACGCGCGCCCGTTTCAGTGCAGGAGATAATCAAGTCGGAAGAATATTCGAACAGATACGCAAGCAAGTGCTTTGCAAGCCGCGCGACCTGGTGGCGCTGCGGAAGGACATTCTGGCGATGCGCCAGAAAATGCACGAAGGTCATCCCAATCAAAGCGGCCTGTTCGACATCAAGCATGACAGCGGCGGCATGGTGGATATCGAATTCATGGTGCAATATCTGGTGCTTGCCCATGCTCATGAGCATCCGCAGCTATGCGCCAATGCCGGTAATCTGGCATTGCTCAAACTTGCGGGGGAACTCGGTCTGATCCCGGATGAACTGGCCGAACAGGTCCGCCTGCTGTACCGCGAGTTGCGCCAGATTCAGCACCGCATGCGGCTCAACAGCAATTCGCCGTGCCGTGTCGAACAGGACAGGATTGATACCCGCGCTAGCGGAATATTATGGGAAAGGCTATTTGGCAGTACCGGCAGAGGCAGCGGCGCCGAACTTGCCTGAAACAATATGGCGGCCAGAGGCTTCACCGTCCTTGCGCGCGACCAGCCGATACATGACCATATCGCCCTTGCCCTTGACGGTTATCGTGGCCGGCGGCTCGAAATCATAGTCAAAGCGGATGCGGTTGTACGTTGTCTTGTCAACCTGGATCACGCCCTCGATCGCCTCATCGGTGAGCCTGCTGGCAACGTTCACCGTGTCTCCCCACAAGTCATAGATGAAACGTTTGGTGCCGATCACGCCGGCAACTACCGGACCGGTGGCGATGCCGGAGTGTATATTCAGCTTGAATGGAGAGAGTTCGGGATGCGTGACCACATAATCGCGCATTTCCAGAGCCAGATTCGCAATGTTGGTCGTGTAATTTGAATTTGTCTGATTCAGGCCGCCCACCGCCATGTAGGCATCACCGATCGTCTTGATTTTTTCCAGCCCGTATTTTTCGCACATCTGGTCAAAGCCGGAAAATATCGTATTCAGAAGACTGACCATCTGCTCCGGTGAAAGCGATTCGGTCAACTGGGTGAAATTCACCAGATCGGCAAACATCACCGTCACATCTGCATGACCGTCAGCAATCAGGCCCTGATGCTCATCCTTGAGCCTGGTTGCAATGCTGCTCGGCAGCACGTTCAGCAGCACGCGCTCCGATTTCTTCTGCTCTTCGGCGAGCAGTTGGTGCTGCTCATCGAGCTGTCTATTGGTCTTTTCCATCGCAACAACAAAGTGGCGGACCAGGAAGTAGATGATGGAAGACATCGCTGCAAAATTTAGCGCAAAGAAAAAACCGATGGTTTTCATTGCAACACCGCTGTTTTCACCGTTGCCGAGGTAGAAATCGAAGCCGCCTGATATGACCGTCATCACCATGTACGCGAAGAACCAGGGGATCGAATCCCGCCAGCCAGAAACAACCAGCGCACCGATCGGAGCAAGCAGCGCCCATAGCATCACGCCGCTGGACGTCACTGCACTGCCTATGCTCCATTGCATGATGAATGGTACAAACAGAAAAAGGCTGAGCTGGATGAATCGGAATACTTCGAAATTCTTGGTCTTTGAAAAATATACCAGCGAGGCAACCGAAATCAGCTGGTAGGCCAGCGGGACATTGGTTGAAAAATGTATTCCCATTGCCCAATAGATCGCCAGCCACAGCACTACTGCAAGATTCATGAAGGCACAGGCGAAGATGAGCAAATCCCGGTGCAACTTCTCCTCTTGCTCGTATGGCTTTGATTCGCTGGCTGAGGGGTTAATTCGCATGATTTAAATGTTTGGAAACAATATCCGTTTTTTGAGGCGTTGGCCATATTTCACGATATGATGTAATCATAACCGAATTAACCGCCCAGAAATCAAGTCAGCGATGCCTAATTTTAATTTTCGCAGCTTCATAAGTCTGCGGGAAAAGGCTAAAATGCGCGCTTCGAAAATTGCCTAATCTTAAAGGGAACACCATTATGTCGATGTCCGACCGCGACGGATTTATCTGGTACGACGGCAAGCTTGTGCCATGGCGCGATGCCACAACCCACGTGCTGACCCATACACTCCACTACGGCATGGGCGTATTTGAGGGCTTGCGCGCGTACAAGGCCGCCCAGGGCACCGCAATTTTCCGTCTCAAGGAACATACCGACCGACTGTTCAATTCCGCGCACATATTCCAGATGAAGTTGCCATTTGACAGGGAAACCATCAGCGAGGCGCAGCTCGAGGTGGTGCGCGCCAACAAACTGGAATCCTGCTACATCCGCCCGATCTGCTTTTATGGCTCGGAGGGGATGGGAATTTCGGCCAAGACCATTTCCACACACGTTGCGATCGCGGCCTGGCCATGGGGCGCCTACCTTGGCGATGACGGCATGCAGAAGGGAATCCGCGTAAAGACTTCCAGTTTCACCCGCCATCACGTCAATGTGAACATGTGCCGGGCCAAGTCTGTTACGACCTATACCAATTCGATACTCGCCCACCAGGAAGCCGACAACGACAATTATGACGAGGCGCTGTTGCTGGACGTGGACGGCTACGTTGCCGAAGGTGCGGGCGAGAACATTTTCATCGTGAAAAAAGGCCGGCTGTTCACGCCCGACCTGACCGCCTGCCTGGAGGGCATCACGCGCGATTCAATCTTCACGCTGGCCGGGGAAATGGGGATCGAAATCGTTGAGAAGCGCATCACCCGGGATGAAGTGTATTGCGCCGATGAAGCCTTTTTCACCGGCACCGCTGCCGAGGTAACGCCAATCCGCGAACTCGACCGACGCACCATCGGCTCAGGTTCGCGCGGTCCGATTACCGCCCGCCTGCAACAGGCATTCTTCGACTGCGTCGCGGGCAAGCACCCGCAGCACACCGGCTGGCTGAGCTATATTTAACATGGCATTTGGAGAGTTATCTTGAACAAACAGGACATCAACCAGCGTTATATCGAAGTCACCGCGAAAGATCTGCCACTAGCCTGCCCGATGCCGAACATGAATGTATGGAACGCACATCCCAAAGTGATGATCCCGCTGGATCATGGCGGTGAAGCACGCTGCCCGTATTGCGGTACCTTGTATAAATTTACGGGCGAACTCCCCAAAGCTCATCATTAAAAATCCGAGCCGGTTTGTCTCGCGCCGGCGCACATAACGAAAAATGAACAAAATCCTGATCATCGGTCCGAGCTGGGTGGGTGACGCCATGTTGATGCAACCCATGCTGCGGCGGCTGCGGCAACGTCATCCGGAATGCCGGATCGATGTTCTGGCCCCGCCCTGGACAGCCGCACTGTTGGGTGCGATGCCCGAGGTTGACGAAGTCATCATCAATCCTTTTCCGCATGGCGAATTGAGGCTGGGCGCGCGGTACCGGCTGGGAAAGAAACTGCGCGAATCGCAATATGACCAGGCCATCGTACTGCCCAATTCGCTGAAATCGGCATTCGTGCCTTTTTTTGCCCAGATCCCGCTACGCACAGGATTTGTCGGGGAACTCCGCTACGGCCTGCTCAACGATGCGCGCAAACTCAGCAAAAAGCGCCTGCCGCTGATGGTGGAGCGATTTGCCCAACTTGCCGAAGACCGGGATGGCGCCATTCCACGCCCCCTGGCCAACCCCGGTCTGGAGGTTTCCGCAGCCCGGCGCGATGAGGTATTGCACAAGCTGGGGCTGGCAACGGATTTGCCCGTCGCAATATTCTGCCCAGGCGCCGAATACGGGCCCTCCAAGCGCTGGCCCATACCATATTTCGCTGAGATCGCTCAGCGCCTCCAGAAACATGGCTTTGCAATCTGGCTGATCGGATCCGCCAAGGACAGGGAAATTGCCGATAAAATCGTCGCCATGGGAAATCCCGCATCCCGCAATCTGTGCGGCAGCACCGATCTGGCCGATGCAATTGCTTTGTTGTCCTGCGCAGAACTGGTCATCAGCAATGATTCCGGTCTGATGCACATTGCTGCCGCGCTGAATCGCCCGATGCTGGCGCTGTTCGGCTCCAGCAGCCCGCAATTCACCCCCCCGCTTTCGCCCAAAGCCGAGGTCGTCAAACTCGATCTCAAATGCAGTCCCTGCTACAAGCGTGAGTGTCCGCTCGGGCACTTCAACTGCATGATGCAGCTCACTCCGGATCTGGTCTGGAACAAGATTGAGCAAATGTAACGCCCGGGAATCCGGAAAAATTTCATGCTGAATAACCTACCCAAAGAAATTTTCAAGGCATACGATATCCGTGGCATCGTCGGCAGGACGCTGACACCGGAGGTGGTTGAAGCCATAGGACATGCGATCGGCTCCGAGGCGCGCGCGCGCGAACAGAAAGCCGTCGCAATCGGTCGCGACGGCAGACTGTCCGGACCAGAACTGATCGCCGCGCTGGCCAGCGGAATACGGAAAAGCGGCATCGACGTGATCGACGTCGGCTGCGTACCCACACCGATGGTGTATTTCGCCGCTTATCATTTGCAGACCAACTGTGCGGTGATGCTGACCGGCAGTCACAACCCGCCCGATTACAACGGGCTGAAAATGGTGCTGGCGGGAGAAACACTGTCTGGAGAAACCATACAGCAATTGCGCGCCCGCATAGAGGAGAACAGGCTGACGCACGGCAACGGCAGTTATACCAAACGCAACATCAACGTGGATTATGTCAAACGTATTGTCTCCGACATCAGACTGGCAAGACCAATGCACATCACCGTGGATTGCGGCAACGGCGTGGCCGGGGCCTATGTCGCGAACCTGTATCGCGAACTCGGTTGCATCGTCGATGAAATGTACTGCGATGTCGACGGGCACTTCCCGAATCACCATCCCGACCCTTCACAACCCGAGAATCTCGCCGACCTGATCACCGCTCTGCGCAGCAACGGCAGCGAACTGGGCCTAGCGTTCGACGGTGACGGCGATCGGCTCGGTGTGGTAACCCGGGACGGCAATATCATTTACCCGGACCGGCAGCTGATGCTGTTCGCCGCCGATGTGCTAAGCCGCAACCCCGGCGCAGAAATCATTTTCGACATCAAGTCGACGCGCAACCTGTTCGACTGGATACGCAAACACGGAGGCAAACCGACGCTATGGAAAACGGGGCATTCGCTGGTCAAAGCCAAAATGCGCGAAACCGGTGCACTGCTGGCCGGCGAGATGAGCGGCCATGTGTTTTTCAAGGAGCGCTGGTATGGTTTTGACGACGGACTTTACAGCGGGGCCCGTCTGCTCGAAATCCTGAGCAGGGTGCAGAATCCCAGCGCGTTGCTGAATTCATTGCCTGATGCGGTATGCACACCGGAGCTGCACATACACACCGCCGAAGGGGAGAACCACGCGCTGATTGAAAAGCTGCAGCAGACCGCCAGATTTTCCGGTGCAAAGGAAATCATCACGCTGGACGGGCTGCGCGTCGAATACGCGGACGGCTTTGGACTGGCGCGTCCGAGCAACACCACGCCGGTGATCGTGCTGCGTTTCGAAGCGGATAGCACGGATGCGTTGCAGCGCATCCAGGACGACTTCCGCAAGTTGTTCCTGCAAGCCGCACCGCACCTGAAATTGCCGTTCTAGCTGCTAGCTGGCAGGACGCTCAGTCTTGCTCCGCTGCGCCATCCGTCGAGGAGAAAGTCGGTTTGTGCTGCGGCTGTATCCAGTGTGTCAGACGCTGCTGGAATATTTCGGCATAACCCGCAACGTCACCTGGCTTAGCCACGAATGTGTTCGCGCCGGCCTTGTAGCTCATCAGCACTTCATCCTGGGAATATTCGGCAGAAAATACCACGACAGGAATTTCGCTGGTAACGGCAAGACTGCGCATTTTTCGCAGTACAGCCAGCCCGTCGAGTTTCGGCAATTTCAAATCCAGCAGGATGATCTGAGGCATTTGCTGCTGGTTTTTCGCGCCGGCTTCAAACCAGTCCAGCACGGCATCGCCGCCGTCCACTGCTGCAAGATCAACCTCGGGGCAGGCAGCCGCCGCGGCCAGGCGAGCAAACTCAATCTGAGCCACTTCGACATCAACCAGCAACACGCTGCAACGGCCTGTGTCCACCACTATCGCCCCCCTGTATGTGAGACTTTCTCCAACCAGTATAAAGAAATCCGAAGCTGCAGCAGGCTGTTCAGGTTGCGCACCACCTGCGATTGTCATGTCTCCGATTCAGCTGCGTTACGGTGGCAATGTGACCGCACTTTACAGCAACTAGCCAGATTTATACTATAACTTGCCCTGCACCCAGGCAGGAACAGAAGCCAATGCCGCTGCCAGATGCTCCGGTTGCGTGCCGCCTGCCATGGCCATGTCCGGCCTTCCACCGCCCTTTCCGCCAACCTGCTGCGCCACCATGTTCACCACCTCGCCGGCCTTGATGCGGCTGGTGAGATCGGAAGTTACGCCGGCGATCAGGCTTACCTTGCCATCGGCCACCGCGGCCAGAACGATAGTGGCCGTCTTGAGCTTGTCCTTGAGCTTGTCCAGGGTTTCGCGCAGTACCGCCGCATCAGCTCCCTCCAGCCGGGCGGATAGCACCTTGATACCGCTGCAATCGATCGCCTGGCCAACCAGGTCTTCACCCTGTGCGCTGGCGAGTTTCGATTTCAGTCTGGCCAGTTCCCTTTCCAGTGTTCTGGCATTGTCCAGGATCTGCTGAATGCGCACTGCTGCTTCGTGCGGCTGGGCCTTCAGCGCGTTGGCAACCTGCTGCAATTGGTGCTCCTGCTGTTGCACGTACGCCAGTGCTCCTTCGCCGGTCATTGCTTCGACTCGCCTGATTCCTGCGGCAACGCCACTCTCGGCTACGATTTTGAATAGCCCGATGTCGCCGGTGCGACTGACATGCGTACCGCCGCACAGTTCGCACGAAGAACCAATGTCCAGCACGCGCACCACGTCGCCGTACTTCTCGCCAAACAGCATCATCGCGCCGGATTTCTGCGCTTCCTCTATGGGCATCACGCGCGCATGCGTTTCGGCATTTGCAAGGATTTCCCGATTCACGATGTCTTCGACACGGCGTATTTCTGCATCGCTCATCGGCTGAGTATGCACGAAGTCGAAGCGCGTCTTGTCCGGATCTACCAGCGAGCCCTTTTGCTGCACATGGCTGCCCAACACCTCGCGCAGTGCCTTGTGCATCAGGTGAGTGACCGAGTGGTTGCGTTCGGTGCGCGCCCGCGCATTGATGTCAACACGTGCAGTGACACCATTGCCGACCTCCAGCTTGCCGGTCTTGACCACGCCGTAATGCCCGAACACCGTCGCCTGTATTTTCTGCGTGTCCTCAACCGCGAAGATACCGTGCGCGCTGCGCAGCTCGCCGCGATCGCCGACCTGGCCGCCGGATTCGGCATAGAACGGCGTGTCGTCCAGCACCACCACGCCCAGCTCACCTTCATTCAGTTCATTGACCGACACGCCGTCCCGGTACAGAGCCAGCACGCTGGCCTTGCCTTCAAGCATCTCATAGCCGTGGAATGCGGTTGCCGGACCGGCATATTCCAGATTCACCGCCATCTTGAACTTGCCTGCTGCGCGCGCAAGTTGCTTCTGCTGTTCCATCGCCGCCTCGAATGACACGGTATCAACCGCTATGCCGTGTTCGCGGCATACATCCTGGGTCAGATCAAGCGGAAAGCCGAAGGTATCATGCAGCTTGAAGGCGGTCACGCCGTTGAAAATCGTGCTGCCCAGCTTTTTCATTTCGGACAGGTCAGTCTCGAGTATCGCCATGCCGTGCTCGATCGTCGCAAAAAAGCGCTCCTCTTCCTGCCTGAGGATTTCCATAACACGCACTTGTTCCTTGGCCAGCTCCGGAAAAGCCACCCCCATTTCGGCGACCAGATCCGGTACCAGCCGGTGAAAGAACGGCGCGCGGGCATTCAATTTGTAGCCATGGCGGATTGCGCGGCGAATTATGCGGCGCAGCACATAGCCGCGCCCTTCGTTGCCGGGAATCACTCCGTCCGCGATCAGGAAGGCACAGGCGCGGATATGGTCTGCCAGCACCTTGAGCGAATTGTTGGTCAGGTCGTTGGATTTTGTTTCGCGGGCAGCGGCGCAGATCAGCGACTGAAACAGGTCAATATCGTAATTGCTATGCACATGCTGCAATACCGCTGAAATGCGCTCCAGCCCCATGCCGGTATCTACCGACGGCTTGGGCAACGGATGCATCACACCTTGCTCGTCGCGGTTGAACTGCATGAATACGTTGTTCCATATCTCGATGTAGCGGTCGCCGTCCTCGTCGGGAGAACCCGGGGGTCCGCCCCAGATCTCCGGCCCGTGATCGTAGAATATTTCGGTGCACGGTCCGCACGGGCCGGTATCGCCCATCATCCAGAAGTTGTCGGACGCATAGCGTGTTCCCTTGTTGTCACCAATGCGGATGACACGATCGGCCGGAAGACCGATTTCTTTGGTCCAGATATCGTATGCTTCGTCATCCTCGTCATACACCGTGACCCACAGCTTGTCGTTGGGCAGCCGGTAAACAACCGTCAGCAATTCCCATGCATAGCGGATCGCATCCTGCTTGAAATAATCGCCGAAACTGAAGTTGCCCAGCATCTCGAAAAAGGTATGGTGGCGTGCGGTGTAACCGACGTTTTCCAGATCATTGTGCTTGCCGCCCGCGCGCACGCATTTTTGCGACGAGACTGCACGGCTATATGGGCGCTTGTCGAATCCGAGGAACACGTCCTTGAACTGGTTCATTCCGGCATTGGTGAACAACAGCGTGGGGTCTTCGTGCGGAACCAGCGAACTGGACGGCACGATGGTGTGCCCCTTGGAGGCAAAGAAGTCCAGGAATTTCTGGCGAATCTCACTGCTTTTCATGTTTTGCATCCATTGCTGATATCGTTGTATTTTGCGACTGTGGGGGTCTGTCCAGTATGCCGGGACAGGCGCTCCGGACAAGGTTCGCATCATACCATTCTCCCGCCGCCACAACCGATCAGCGCAGCACTTCCCATTTCTCGATATCGCCGGCCACAACGCTGAACAACGGGTGCGGTTCCGGTTCGTTCACCGTAATGATGCGCTGGAATGCTTCAGGATCGCGCTGCTTCAGCTTAACGCGCAGATGTTCCAACTCGTAGTTGAGCTGCCCCCGCGTAACAGGGATGATTGCCCCCTCGGCACTGCGTCCGATCTTTTCTGAATCGAATCGGTATCCGCGCCGTACGGCTTCGCGCTGCACCTCAGCCAGATATGCAGCGATTGTACCCTGCGCATCAGGATGCTCGCGAAAGCGCGAAAGCTGCGGATGATGGCGATAACCGCGGGTCAAGCCGGCGAGCACTTTCTGCGCGAGCAACCCTTCCCGCCACAGCGCAACCAGCCCCCTGGCATCGAGATAGTGCGGATGGAGCGACCACAGCCTCATTCAGACAGAACTCGATAGACGGTTGTTCCGGCCTGTGATGCAACAAGGCCGGTCATCCGGCCGCATTGGCGATACCTGGCCGGACGATTTGCCCGGTGCGTGATGGGTGTTTGCTGGTTTAATTGGAGACATCCTCACCGTCCGGAGCTTGCCGCAGCACCTGGAATATCACATCGAGAGCAAACCCCCGTGATTGCAGGAAGCGCATTTGCCTGGCCTTTTCCTTCGCACCCTGCGGCAGCACACCAAACCTTCTTTGCCATACCTGCTGAGCCGTCTCCAGTTCGGTTTCTTTCAGCTGCGGCAGCGCTGCGCCGATCAAATCCTCGGCGATGCCTCGCTGGCGCAGTTCATGGGTGATTCGCTGCAGGCCGAAGCGGTTGCGTTTGGCATGCAGCAGCTGGCTGACAGCACGCGCATCGGACAACCAGCCGCGCTCGGTCAGATCGTCCAGCAACGCGTCAAGGCTTTCGGGAACAGCCTGTTCAAAATCCGTGTCTGCCTGAACATGCGGCAATAGTTTCCCGCGCAATTCGGCACGGCTGTATTCGCGCCGGGCCAGGTACTTCAGCGCCCGTGCGCGCAAATTTAAAGATGCACCTTTTGATCCAGATTTCATTCCAGCTGCTGCGTTGCTAAAAAATTTTCTTGCCTGCATATAAACCATATGCGGCACTGTGAAAATTTATTTGCACCTTGCATCTGGACAAACTCTGAAACCCTCGATGCATCTTTACCCTCAGGCCTTTTCCTCAACGGTCTTGCCCGCTTTCGCCGCAGCCTTTTCTCCGGCCTTGTCGGAGGCTTTGGCAGCCGGTTTTTCTACCGGCTCGATCAGCGCTACACCGACCGCTTCGCGTATCCTGTTTTCGATTTCGTGCGCGATATCAGGGTTCTCGCGCAGATATTCTCGCGCATTGTCCTTGCCCTGCCCGATCTTGCTGCCCTTGTATGCATACCAGGCCCCGGACTTCTCGATCAATTTGTGCTGCACGCCCAGATCGATGATTTCACCTTCGCGTGAAATGCCCTCGCCGTACAGGATGTCGAATATTGCCTCGCGGAATGGCGGGGCGACCTTGTTCTTCACAATCTTGACGCGAGTCTCGTTGCCGATAACCTCGTCGCCCTTCTTGATCGCGCCGATGCGGCGGATATCCAGACGCACCGAGGCGTAGAACTTGAGCGCGTTGCCGCCGGTGGTGGTTTCCGGATTGCCGAACATCACGCCGATCTTCATCCGGATCTGGTTGATGAAGATCACCAGCGTGTTGGAGCGGTTGATGTTGCCGGTCAGCTTGCGCAGCGCCTGTGACATCAGCCGCGCATGCAGGCCCATTTGCGAATCGCCCATCTCGCCCTCAATCTCGGACTTCGGCGTCAATGCGGCGACCGAGTCGATCACCACCACGTCCACCGAGGCGGAACGCACCAGCATGTCGGTAATTTCCAGCGCCTGTTCGCCGTTGTCAGGCTGGGAGATCAACAGGTCTTCGACCTTGACGCCGAGTTTCTGCGCGTACTGCGGATCGAGCGCGTGTTCCGCATCGATGAACGCCGCGGTGCCGCCCAGCTTCTGCATTTCGGCGATGATCTGCAAGGTCAGCGTGGTCTTGCCGGACGACTCCGGACCGTAAATTTCAACGACGCGTCCGCGCGGCACGCCGCCCACTCCAAGCGCGATGTCCAGCCCCAGCGAGCCGGTGGATACGACCTGGATGTCGCGCGCCACATCATGTTCGCCGAGGCGCATGATCGAACCTTTGCCGAATTGTTTCTCGATCTGTCCCAGTGCTGCTGCCAGCGCCTTTGTTTTGTTGTCGTCCATTTTCATTTCCTTTCAAAATTCGATGCCGGATTGTGGCACAACATTCCGCATTTGTACAGAACGTTCGTTCTGTTTGTTTGATCAGGCAATTTCGGTTCTTTTATCAAGCAGATCAAGCACTCCTTGCAAGGCAATATCCACAGCCTGGCTGCGAACTTCGGCACGATTTCCATCCAGTTTCAAGCGCTGCGCGCGTATTTCGCCGTCCTTCAATCCCCAGGCAAACCATACCGTGCCAACCGGCTTATCCGCAGTGCCCCCGCCCGGGCCGGCGATGCCGCTGACCGCCAGCGCGACTTGTGCCAAACTGCGCTGCAGCGCGCCCGCAACCATTTCGCGAACCGTCATCTCCGATACCGCGCCGTGCTGAATAAGCGTGTTCTCGCGCACGCCCAGCAACTGCTGCTTGGACTGGTTTGAATAAGTCACGAAGCCGCGCTCGAACCAGGCCGAGCTGCCAGCCACCTCGGTAATCGCGTGGGCGATGCCTCCCCCGGTGCAGGATTCCGCAGTAGCCAGCATCAGGCCATGCGATTTGAGCGCTTCCCCGACTTTCGCGGCAAGACTGTTCATTTACAAATTCCATTAACCACACAGAGAATTCCAATTGCATCCCCAGTCTCACTCTGTGATCTCTGTGGCTGCATTGCTTTCACTTCAGTTGCCCATACCGCGTGCAAGATCGTTCTGTATATCCACGACTGCTTCCAGGCCGACCGCGATGCGGATCAGGCCCTCGGTAATGCCTGCCGCCGCGCGGGCCTCCGGGGTGATGCGCGCATGGGTGGTGCTGGCCGGATGAGTGATCGTGGTCTTGGTGTCGCCAAGATTCGCGGTAATGGACAGCAGCCGGGTGTTGTCGATGATGCGCCAGGCAGCATCCTTGCCGCCCTTGACCTCGAACGACACGATACCGCCGCCGGTTTTCTGCTGGCGCATCGCCAGTTCGTGTTGCGGATGCGATGGAAGGCCCGGATAGAAGACCCTGGACACATTAGCCTGTGCTTCCAGCCAGCGTGCCAGTTCGAGCGCGTTCGCGCTGTGCGCGTCCATGCGCAGCTTGAGCGTCTCCAAACCCTTCAGAAACACCCAGGCGTTGAACGGGCTCATGGTCGGGCCGGCAGTGCGCAGGAACCCGTAAACGCTTTCCATGTTCTTCCTGCTGCCCAGCACAGCACCGCCGAGCACCCGCCCCTGACCGTCGATGTACTTGGTCGCTGAATGGATCACGATATCCGCGCCCAGCAGCAGCGGACGCTGCAGTATCGGCGTGCAGAAACAGTTGTCCACCGCGAGCAGCGCACCGCAACTCCTTGCGATTGCCGCAATAGCGCCGATATCGGAAATCTCGGTGAGCGGGTTAGACGGCGTCTCCAGGAAAAACAGTTTCGTTTCCGGCCGCACGGCGGCTTTCCACTCGGCAACATCGGTGGCAGACACGTAGGATGTTTCGACGCCGAATTTTCGGATCACGTTGTTGAACAGGTTCACCGTGGAGCCGAACAGGCTGCGCGAAGCAACGACATGGTCGCCGGCCTTCAGAACGCCCATCACGCAGGCCAGTATCGCAGACATGCCTGATGCGGTCGCCACGCACTGCTCTGCCCCTTCCAGCGCGGCGAGCCGTTCCTCGAACATCGTCACGGTCGGGTTGGTGAAGCGCGAATAGATATTCCCGGGCTGTTCGCCGATGAAGCGCGCGGCCGCCTGGGCGGCATTCTCGAACACGAAACTGGAAGTCAGAAACAATGCTTCGCTGTGTTCGCCAAACTGGCTGCGTGCAGTGCCGGCGTGCACTGCCAGCGTTTCCGGCTGGTAGGTTGATTCAGACATGTTGGCCTCTCAAAACAAAAAACCCGGATAGCTTGAGCTAAACCGGGTTCCCCACGCTTTAGCCGAATTTATTATGCGCCCGCAAGCTGATCCTCAAATCGGCGCAGGCTGAAAGGTATCACCCGGCTTCTGTTGTTGTCAAATTCGGCCCGGACTCACATCGAGGTTGAACTGACCGCGAGATTCAGCTCCAGCTGGTCGTCTTCGATTGGCGGATTGGCAGCCCCGCTGGCGCGCAGCGCTTCGACCCGGTTCAGGTAATCCGCGCTCACATCGCCGGTGATATAGACACCATCGAAGCAGGACGCATCGAAGCTGTTGATCTTGGGGTTGGCTTTGTGGACGGCCGCCTTCAGATCATCGAGGTCCTGGTAGATGAGCCGGTCGGCGCCAATCTCGCGGCAGATTTCATCGTCGCTGCGCCCGGTCGCGATCAGCTCCTGCGGGCTGGGCATGTCGATGCCGTACACATTCGGGAAGCGCACCGGCGGTGCCGCGGAAGCGAAATACACCTTGCGCGCACCGGCATCGCGCGCCATCTGGACGATCTCGCGGCTGGTAGTGCCGCGCACGATCGAGTCGTCGACCAGCAGCACGTTCTTGCCGTTGAATTCGACGCCGATCGCATTCAGTTTCTGACGCACCGATTTCTTGCGCATTGCCTGTCCTGGCATGATGAAGGTGCGCCCGATGTAGCGGTTCTTCACAAAACCCTCGCGAAACGGGATGTTGAGGCGGTTCGCCAGCTGCAACGCGCTGGGGCGGCTGGAATCCGGGATCGGGATCACCACGTCGATGTCGATCTCGCTCCAGCTGCGCAGGAGTTTGTCGGCCAGGTATTCGCCCATGTACAGGCGCGTCTCGTACACCGAGATGCCGTCGATCACCGAGTCTGGACGCGCCAGATAGACGTATTCGAAAATGCACGGGTTCAAGGTTGCCTTGTCGCTGCACTGCTTGCTTTGCAGATTACCGTCGAAATCGACGAACACCGCCTCGCCCGGTTTGATGTCGCGCAGAAATTTGAAACCCAGGGTATCGAGCGCGACGCTTTCCGATGCAACCAGGTACTCCGAACCGTTGGGGGTCTGGTTCACGCCTATCACCAGCGGGCGGATACCGTAGATATCGCGGAACGCGAGCAGACCGTAGCCCGCGATCATCGCGACGACTGCATAGGCGCCGCGGCAGCGCCGATGCACGCCGGACACCGCTGAAAAAATGGTTTGCGCATCGAGCCGGTATTGCCTGGAGTTGACCTGCAACTCATGGGCCAGCACATTCAGCAGCACTTCCGAATCGGAGTTGGTGTTGACATGGCGCAGGTCTTCCGCGAACAGCTGCTGCTTCAGTTCGTCCGCATTGGTCAGATTGCCGTTATGGCCGAGCATTATGCCGAACGGGGAATTCACATAGAACGGCTGCGCCTCGTTGTGGTCCACCGCGGATCCGGCAGTCGGGTAGCGCACGTGTGCGATCCCCGCATTGCCGAGCAGCGAACGCATATGCCTCGTGCGGAACACGTCGCGCACCAACCCGTTGTCCTTGTGCAGGTGGAAGGTATGTCCTTCCACGGTGGCGATTCCGGCCGCATCCTGGCCGCGATGCTGCAATACCTGCAAGCCGTCATACAACAGCTGGTTGGCCGGTGATTGCGAGATCAATCCGAGTAAGCCGCACATGGTTCTCTATCCCAATATATTAACTACGAGTCCGGTAATGGATGCGTTGCGCGATATTACCCGGCAGCCACGCTTTGGTCGGCAGTGCAATGGCTTCGAGCATAGACCCGGTCAACGAAGAGCGCCAGAAGTGCTGCTCTGGAACACGGGTCAATCCTGCCAGCCAGGACAGCACAAGCACAACAAATACACCGCGCATTATCCCGAACAAACCGCCCATTGCCCTGTCTGCCCAGTCGGGCCCGATCGCCTTCAGCAGCTTGGCGATCAACCTGGACACCACAGCCCACGCAATCAATGCAGCAATAAACACCAGCGCATAGGCGGCTGTGACACGCATCTCCTCCTGTGCGACCGGAATCAGCGGAGCGACGCTGGCGGCGGATAGCCTGCTCAGGATAATCGCAATCGGCCAGCCCAGCAGCGACAACACTTCATATATCAGGCCGCGCCACAGACCGAGAATCATTGAAAGCAGCAAGATCCCGATGACGACAAAATCAAGTCCGTTCATTTGTTGCTGATAACGACCGGATGCAGGCCGTGTTTTTCCAGCAATCTGGCGGCCTTCTCCGCCTTTGCGCGATCATGGTAAGGGCCGACTCGGACGCGTATATTGGCCCCGACTTTTTCGGTGTATACCTTGAAACCCCATTGCTTCAGTTTCTTGTACTCCTCCTGGGCAGTGTCCGCATTTGCGTATGCACCGACCTGCGCAACATACCCTGAACCTGCCGGAATGCTTTCTGCCGGCTTTTGCGGTGCCTGCTTTACCTTGGCCGGCTTCGCATTGTCAGGCTTCTTTTGTGAGTCCGGCTTGACCTTGTCCGGAGTGCTGGCAGGCGTCGAACCGGTTGCGGCGGGCGTATTGGCGGAAGAGGTTTGCGCCTGCGGGATCGAAACTTTGGGAACGAACGGGCCTGCATTATCCGGGGCGGGTATGCGCAGATCTATGTTGCTGCCGGCAGACTTCGGTTCGCTGTCCAGCACCATCGGCAACAGCACCACCACAGCCAGTGTGAGTGCGATTGCACCGATCAAACGGCGACGCGCCTTGCGCCTGAGATTCAGTTCATCTTCCGTCTGCTGTTTTGCCATGCTTTGCTCTCGCCTGTTTGATTACCTGCCTGGAATCGGACTATCCCTTTACCGCCATCACTTCCGCCACCGTATAGAACGATCCGAACGCCAGAATTCTATCATTTTCCCCTGCAGCGTTATAGGCATAACTCAGCGCATCGGGGATGTTTTTGCAGATTATGATCTCGCCGCGCACCCGGCTCTGTTCCAGCACGCACTCAAGCCGTTCCGGGCTTGTCCCGCGCGGCGTATCGAGCCCCCCCACCAGCCAGGTATCGATGTGGGGATCGAGTGCCTCCACCACTCCGCCAATATCCTTGTCCGCCAGCATCGAAAATACCGCCCAGGTATGAGGGCAAGGCGGCAAGGCAGCCAGGTTATTGGCCAGAACGCGCGCAGCATGGGGATTGTGCGCCACATCCAGGATCAGCGACGGCCTGCCGGGCACAATCTGGAAACGGCCCGCAAGTTGTACTTCGCCCAGTCCGCGCCGCACCGCTTCCATGCTGACCGGAAAGCGGTTCCTGATCGCATCCAGCGCGGCCAGCGCGGCGCTGGCATTGGCCAGCTGGTATGCGCCGCGCAGTGCGGGCCAGGGCAGCGCATTTCTCGAACCCGTCTTGCCGTGAAAATCCCACTGCCCCTGGTGCGGGGTAAAGCCGAAATCACGGCCCATGCACCACAGTTCCGCACCGACCTGTTGCGCATGGCTGCAGATTGCATGCGGCACGTCCTGGTCCGCGCAGATCGCTACGCGACCCTTGCGCATGATCCCCGCCTTCTCGAACGCGATCTGTTCACGGGTATCGCCAAGGTATTCGGTGTGGTCGATGTCAACGCTGGCGATCACCGCGCAGTCACTGTCGAACACGTTCACCGCATCCAGCCTGCCGCCCAGCCCGACTTCCAGGATCGCAATTTCCACCTTGTTGGCGATGAAAACATGCATTGCGGACAGCGTGCCGAATTCGAAGTAGGTCAGTGAAGTGTCACCGCGCGCCTGTTCAATCAGTTCGAACGACTTGCACAGTTCCGCATCGCCTGCCTGCTTTTTCTCAACGCGCACCCGCTCGTTGTATTCCAGCAGGTGCGGCGAGGTATAGCAACCGACACGATATCCGGCGGCGTGCAGGATGGATTCCAGCATCGCGCACACCGACCCTTTGCCGTTGGTCCCGCCGACCACGATGACCGGGAAATCGGGAGTCAGACTCAGCCGTTGCCTGACTTGTTCCACCCGCTCCAGGCCAAGTGCGATGGATTTCGGGTGCCGGGTTTCAAGATAGGCAAGCCAGCCTGGCAGGTTGCTGGGAATAGTCATAATTGATTGGCACGAGAGGCAAGACAACAACTGTTGAAAATTACACCAAGCGCCCTCAGCATGCGAATTGCTTAGAATCTGTACGGAATGATCCAGGCGCTGCTATGCGCCCTCAATCTCCGCCGCAGCAGACTGTTTGGTCAGCAGCGTGATCAGCGTCGCCAGTTGATGTTTCATTTCGCGCCTGTCGATGATCATGTCCACCGCGCCGTGCTCGAGCAGGAATTCCGCGCGCTGGAAGCCTTCCGGCAGGGTTTCGCGCACCGTCTGCTGGATCACCCTCGCACCGGCGAAGCCGATCAGCGCACCGGGTTCGGCGATCACCACATCGCCCACGAATGCAAAGCTCGCGGAAACGCCGCCCATGGTCGGGTCGGTCAGCACCGAAATGAACGGCAGCCGCTCCTGGCTCAGCTGCGTCAACGCGGCGCAGGTTTTCGCCATCTGCATCAGCGACAGCAGGCCTTCCTGCATTCGCGCACCTCCGCTTGCGCTGAAACAGATGAACGGGCATTTGTATTCCAGAGCGACCTGCACGCCGCGCACGAAACGTTCACCCACCACCGAACCCATCGAGCCTCCCATGAACGTGAATTCGAATGCGGCGGCAACCACCGGCTGCGCGTGGATGCTGCCCTGCATCACGACCAGCGCATCGTCCTCGTCGGTGCTTTTCTTTGCGGCAGCCAGACGTTCCGAATATTTTTTCTGGTCCTGAAACTTTAGAGTGTCCACAGGCAGCACTTCCGCGCCGATTTCGAAACGCCCCTCGCTGTCCAGCAGCAAATCCAGCCGGGTGCGCGCAGTAATGCGGTGGTGATGGTTGCACTTGGGACAAACGCTCTGGTTCTTTTCAAGATCGGAGTGATACAGAACTGCCTGACAGGACGGGCATTTTGTCCACAAGCCTTCCGGCACGTTCTTCTTCAGATCGCCTTCGCGGCGCTTTATCTTCGGCGGCAATAATTTCTGGAACCAGCTCATGGCAATTCTCCTTTAGGCTTGATCGACGGCCTGTCTCAATTCCCTGACCAGCCTGGTTACGCTGGCAACGACATTCTGGCTGGTCGAATTCTCGATTTCCTGCACGATGCGGCTGCCCACCACCACACCGTCGCACAGCTTCGCCACTTCCAGCGCGGTGGCTGCATCGCGGATGCCGAAACCTACTCCGATCGGCAGTTTGATATGCTCGCGCAACTGCGGAATCTTTTCGGCAATTGCGGAAAGATCCAGATTCCCCGCGCCGGTCACGCCCTTCAGCGACACATAATACACATAGCCGCGCGCCTGCTCCGCGACGCGCTCGATACGTGCATCGGTACTGGTCGGCGCTAGCAGGAAGATCGGGTCGATACCGTGTTTATCGAGATGTGCAAAAGACTCATGGCTTTCTTCCGGCGGAAAATCCACGGTCAGCACGCCGTCGACGCCGGCTTCGGCGCAGCGCTTTGCAAAGGGTTCCCAGCCCATCGCCTCGATCGGATTGCCATAGCCCATCAGCACGACGGGCGTGGCGGCATTGCTGCGGCGGAACTCGGCGACCATATCCAGCACATGGTGCAGGCCGACATGGTGTTTGAGGGCGCGCTCGGATGCGCGCTGTATGGTCGGGCCGTCCGCCATCGGGTCAGAGAACGGCACACCCAGCTCGATCACGTCAGACCCGGCCTCGACCAGCGCATGCATCAGCGGCACGGTCAGTTTGGGGTCCGGATCACCCGCGGTGAAAAACGGGATCAGGGCCTTGCGTTTATTTTGTTTGAGCTTGTCGAAAGTGGCTTGTATGCGCGACATGATGGTTCCTGAAATCCGCTAATCTAAAATTCGATACCCGACGCACGGGCAACCGTCGCCATATCCTTGTCGCCGCGCCCGGAAAGGTTCACCAGCACAACCTTGTCCTTGCCCATGGCCGGCGCAATCTTGGCGGCGTGCGCCAGCGCGTGGCTGGATTCCAGCGCCGGGATGATGCCTTCCATGCGGCACAGGTCATGGAATGCCCGCAAAGCCTCGTCGTCGTTGATTGCGACATATTCCGCGCGGCCGCTGTCCTTCAGCCAGCTGTGTTCCGGACCGACGCCGGGATAATCGAGACCCGCCGAGATCGAATGCGTCTCGATGATCTGGCCGTCCGCATCCTGCATAAGATAGGTCTTGTTGCCGTGCAGCACGCCAACCGGACTGTTGGTGGTCAGCGGCGCGGCATGCGAGCCGCTGGCAATACCGTGCCCGCCCGCTTCCACGCCGATCAGGGTCACGCCGGGCACATCGATGTAGGAATAAAATATACCCATCGCGTTGGAGCCGCCGCCGACGCAGGCGATCACCACATCCGGCTGGCTGCCGGCGATCTCGGGCATTTGCACCACGCATTCCTTGCCGACCACGGAATTGAAATCGCGCACCATCACCGGATAGGGATGCGGACCAGCCACGGTGCCGATGATGTAAAAAGTGTTCCCGATGTTGGTCACCCAGTCGCGCATCGCCTCGTTCAGCGCATCCTTGAGCGTCCTGGAGCCGCTTTCCACCGGCACCACGGTCGCACCAAGCAGCTTCATGCGATACACGTTCTGCGCCTGGCGCTTCACATCTTCGGAGCCCATGTACACCACACATTCCATGCCGTAGCGCGCCGCAACCGTTGCAGTCGCGACGCCGTGCTGGCCCGCGCCGGTCTCGGCGATCACTCGCGGCTTGCCCATTCGTTTGGCCAGCAAAGCCTGTCCGACGGTGTTGTTCACCTTGTGCGCGCCGGTATGGTTCAGGTCTTCGCGTTTCAGAAATATCTGCGCGCCGCCAAGCTGTTCGGACCAGCGCTTCGCATGGTAGATCGGGCTGGGGCGGCCGACGAAATGCTTGAGGTCGAAATTCAGTTCGGCAATGAATTCAGGGTCGCTGCGATATTTCTCATAGGCCTGGTTCAGCTCATCCAGCGCGCCCATCAGGGTTTCCGCAACGTAAATGCCGCCGTAAGGACCGAAGTGGCCGGTGCTATCTGGATAGTTGTACATCAGTTCTCTTGACCTCGTTGATGAATGCGGCAATTTTCGCCGCGTCCTTGATTCCCTTGCTGGTCTCTACACCACTAGACACGTCCACCGCGTAGGGCCGTACGCGTGCAACGGCCGCAGCGACATTTTCCGCATCAAGGCCGCCGGACAGGATAACCGGCAGCGGCAGGCTTTCCGGTATCAAGGACCAGTCGAAAGCGGTTCCGGTACCGCCCGGTATTCCCTGCACATGCGCATCCAGCAGCAACCCCCTCGCACTGCGAAAATCCTGCGCGCATTGTAGCAAATCCACCCCTGCACTGACGCGTATCGCCTTCAGAAAAGGATGCGAAAATTGCTCGCAATAAGCCGGTGTCTCGTCGCCGTGGAACTGCAGCAGGTCAAGCGGCACACTGGCCATTGCTTCGCGCACCAGGCCGGGTTCGGCATTGACGAACAGTCCGACGATCGACACGAATGGCGGTATCGCGGCAGCGAGCAATCTGGCCTGGGCTCTCGTGACGTGGCGCGGGCTGGGTTCATAGAACACCAGTCCGATCGCATCCGCACCGGCCTGCGCGGCAGCCAGTCCGTCTTCCACGCGCGTGATGCCGCAGATCTTGATTCGGGTCATGTGGGGATGCATCCAGCTCAAAGGGGGTGCATTGTAATGCATTACGTCTCCGGACCAAATCCGTGACATCGTTGATGAGCTATGGTCATTCGCTGTCGTCATATCCCATGCATCAGATATTGACTCCCCTGCTCAACAGGAATAGCTTGGGACCTGCCAACAAACCCGGCGCATCACTATTGTTCCTGAAACTGATGTTCCTGAAACCGACAATGGTCGATACAAAATGAACTCGCAAACCTTCCTGCTCCAGCTGCTCGGCATCCTGGTCGCGTCCCGGATCTTTGCGGAATTTGCAGTACGCCTGAAATTTCCTTCCGTAATCGGCGAACTGCTGGCCGGCGTGATGCTCGGCCCGAGCCTGCTGGGATGGATCGAACCGGCACAGACTTTCCGCCTGCTCGCCGAGATCGGCATCATCCTGCTGCTGTTCGAAGTCGGCCTGGAAACCGATGTGATGCAACTGGTGCGCGCCGGCGCAAAATCCTTTGCCGTGGCGATGAGCGGCTTCATCCTGCCCTTTATGCTGGGGTTTGTGCTGTGCTTCTGGGCGTTTGAACTGAAATTGATTGTTTCCCTGTTTGTTGCCGGCACAATCACCGCCACCAGCATCGGCATCACCCTGCGCGTGCTGTCAGATCTCAAACGCCAGCATGGCCATGAAGCTCAGGTGATTCTGGGTGCCGCAGTAATCGATGACATCCTCGGCATCCTGCTGCTCGCGCTGCTTTATGAATTCTCGGTCAGCGGCAATATCAACTTCACGGAAAGCGGGAAAGTGCTGCTGTTCGTGGTGCTGTTCTTTGCAATGGCGCCTGCCGCTGCAAAACTGATGTCTGCCATCATCCAGCACTTCGACAGCGCGAGTGATCTGCCCGGGCTCATTCCCACGTCCATCGTCTCGCTGGTGCTGTTTTTCGCGTGGCTGGCGCATGCCATCGGCGCACCGGAACTGCTGGGCGGTTTCGCCGCCGGCCTTGCCCTGTCGCGCCGATTCTTTCTTCCGTTCGGCCTGGCGATGCACAACAATCCTGCTTTCAACGAGATGGTCGCCAAACAGATGCTGCCGATCATCAACCTGTTCACGCCAATTTTCTTCGTTGTGGTTGGCCTGTCCCTCAACCTCAGACAGGTCGACTGGAACTCTCCCTTCGTTTACATCTTTGCGGGAAGCCTGTTTCTGGTCGCCGTTGCCGGGAAGATTGCAGGCCCGTTGTTTTTGCGCGAGCCTGCGCATGTGCGCTGGGCAGTCGGAATTTCGATGGTGCCGCGTGGCGAAGTCGGCCTGATATTTGCCGAACTTGGCCGCGTGAACGGAATTCTGGTCGATAATGTATACGCGGCGACGATCATCGTGATCGCGCTCACCACAATCTTGCCGCCATTTCTGCTCAGGACGATCTACACTCGTTACGGCGATCGTTTTGGAGAAACAGGCTAACCGACCGGGAAGCAGTCCTGATCCTAGGCGAGCTGCGGCAGCCCCCATTTTTCGTCGTAGGTGATCCGGCGCAAATATAGTCCATCAGGTGAAAAGGTAGGCGCGGCAAGACTTCGTTCCCGGCCATTCAGCACCTCGGCAAGCCAGTCCGGCGGATACTTACCCTTGCCAACATACACCAGGCAACCAACGATGTTGCGCACCATATGGTGCAGGAAGGCGTTGGCGCTCAGATCGAATATCAGCATTTCCCCCTGCCGCCGGATATCCAGCAGGTGAAGATTCTTGACCGGCGACCTGGCCTGGCATTGCACCGCACGGAATGCGCTGAAGTCATGTTCACCCAGCAGGCATTGCGCAGCGGCCTGCATCGGTGCCAGGTCCAGCGGTGCGTGATACCAGCCAACCTTGCCCGCCTGAATGGCCGGGCGCACCGCGCGGTTGACCAGCAGGTAGCGGTAACTGCGGCCGTGCGCCGAAAATCGCGCATGGAATTCATCCGGAACGGGATGCGCCCAGCGTACCGCAATACTGTCCGGCAGCAGCGCATTCACGCCGCGCACCCAGGCGGTCAGGGGACGTTCGACACGGGTATCAAAATGAACCACCTGTTCCAGCGCATGCACGCCGGTGTCGGTTCGTCCCGCCGCAATCACGGGAACCGGCTCCGCGCCATTCTGGCCGCCAGCAATCTGGTCACCCGAAATCTGGCCCAGTGCGCGTTGCAGCGTGTCCTGCACCGTCCTGCCGTCAGTCTGGCTCTGCCAGCCGAAGAATGGAGAACCGTCGTACTCGACCCCCAGTGCAATCCTCATCTGTATGTCCCGTATAACAGCAGCAGCGCAAAGCCGACCAGCAATCCGTCGCGGAATGCAAAACGATAAAGCTTGAGCTCCAGATGTTTGCCGGCGTCCCCGGGCGTTTCGAACAGACTGCGCAGGCTGTCCTGCCAGGTGCGGGTCTCGCGCACCATCGCGACTTCGGCATAATGAAGCGTCAATGCCAGCCGCACCGCAAAACGCTCCCGCGACACCCCGATCAACCGCAGCGGCGCGGATAAAGTGTACAGGCCGGCAATCAACTGCTGCCTGTGCAGCCTGTCCAGCAGTATCGCCAATCCGGCCAATGCGCACAGCAAACGGGCAAGCTGCAATACTCCGTCGTATAGCCCCTCCCGGCTGGGACTGAACATCCCGAGACCGTCCCAAAGAGACTGCCCCGGGGTGCTGTAGGCATAGACCAGCAGTAATGAAATCATGACCCAGCGGGTGCGTCGAAGCAACTGGCCGAGTTTACGGGCCGAATTCAACAAAGCAAACGCCAGAATCAGTGTTGCCGCAGGCAGGAGCATGACGGGCGCGAGCGATTGCAATATCGCGACCAGCAAACACCATGTCACGATCTGTGCTGCAGGATGAAAATTCATTCAGTTACCCCGCTTCAAAAGAAAACGGCAGCCCAGTCCTGAGCTGCCGTCACGAATTGAATGCATGATCAAGCGAGTTGTTCGATAATTGCCTGAGCGGATTCGCGTTGCTCGGCATTGCCCTCGCGCATGACTTCCTCGAGGATTTCGCGCGCTCCGCTGGCATCACCCATTTCCTGATAAGCCTTCGCCAGATCGAGTTTCGTTGCGACATCTTCCCAGTTCTCGCTTTTGCTTTCCGTGGTCGACGCGGACGGCTCGGCGACTTCGTCAAAGTTCAGGCTGATATCCGCAAAGCTGCTTGAAGCGGGTGTTGCGGCAGGCGCCGGTTTTTCGGCTGCCTCCTCGACCGGGAAGTCCAGTGTAAAGGCCAATCCGCCATCATCCGGCTCGGGAACCTCGGGCGCCGGCTTTGCTGGTTCCGGCTGCAAAGCGGAACTGTCCGGGGCTTCGAAAGCCAGGTTGTCGAAGCGTGCCGCCGTATTTTCCTGGCTGTCTTCTGCTGGCAGCGCAGGATTGGTGGATGTGATATCGAAATCCAGCCCGCTGCCGGCTCCTCCGGCAACCTCGGGCGAAAGGGTCTTGTCGGAAGTGACATCGAAATCCATTTCCGTCATCGTCGTCGCAAACCTGTCTTCATCCGACATGACCTGGGTCGCTTCTCCGTTGCCAAAAATGCTCTGCTCCAGAGAATTATCGGACAATTCCGATGGCGAACCCTGGTCGAAATCGAAATCGAGCGCAGAGCTTTGTGCCTTCGGCGCGCTTCCGGTTACAGCTTCGGGGTTGAATACCGGTACCTGTGCGGTTGCGCTGCCGGTATCTTCAATCGAACCTAATCCGCCACCATACATCGGATTGTTCGGTTCCAGTTTTCGGCCCATTTGAACCGCCTGCTGCCACGCGGCATCATCACCCGAATCCTGCAACTTGCGTGCATATTCAGTAAAGGTATTGGCATCCTTGCGGTTTGAGTAGATTCCCAGCAATTTAAGCAATATCTGGGAATTGCCCGGAGTATTCTGCAGCGCATCCTTGAGAATTTCTTCTGCCTGGACATCACGGCCGAAATTCAGGAACAAATCCGCTTCACTGATCGGATCGACTATATCCGATTGAGAGGGTTCGTTTGCCTGGCTCGTTACAGCAGGAATGGTAAAGTCACCGGTGTCAGGGGATGGCAAAACCGGTGATGCCATGCGGCCGGTAATCTCGCTGTCGTCTTCAGGCAGTTCGTCACCGAACTGCCTTACGGACTTTTTTCTTCGGAATACCATGTAGCCCAGAGCAGCCAATGCAAGCAACACAGCCGCACCAGCCTCCAGATAAAGCGGTTCTTCCAGGATCTGGTCCAGCAAGGACGGCTCGGGTTTGACCGTCTGCTTGACAACCGGCGCGGGTTTCGGCGCTGGTTTGGCTATCGGCAAAGGTTTGGCAGACGGAGCCGGCTTGGCGGCTGGCTTTTCAGTAACCGGCTTGACCGCATTGGCAGTCGCTACTTCGCTTGCCGCAGCCGGTGCCTTTGCCAGCGCTGCCGTTTCAACTTTCAATTTTTTCAGATGCTGAATGTCCTGGAGATTCTTTTCCAGCATCGCGGCACGTGACTGCTCTTCCTTCACAGCCTTTTCCTTGGCAATCGCATTTTCCTGGGCCGCATTGCTGCCAGCCTCCCCGGTAGTCGACTTGCCACCGGCTCCCGAGCCAATCTGATCCCCGGGCGCTTCGCCTCTGGAAAGTTTCAACACTTCTTTGGCGGATTCTTTGGCGACCGGCGCCATGTCGGCTACAGAACTGCTGATCTTGCCGGTTGCGACCTGCTCGGTAGCCTGGGTCTGTTTGCTAGGTGGAGCGGCGCTGGCAAGTTTCTGCCTGTATGCATTCCAGTCTGCTGCCTGCGCATGAATTTCCTTCCTCGCTTCGGCCTGCGTCACACTCGAATACTCTTCCTCGGTGGGCAACCGCAGAATCTTGCCGGCCTTGATACGGTTCATGTTTCTGCCGTCAAACTTGTTGGCATTCACGCGATACAGCGCGACCAGCATGCGATCCAGATCCATATCCGCAAGTTTGTATTTTTCGGCGATTTTATACATCGTGTCGCCGCGTTGAACCTCAAGCCATTCCTTGTTCGGTAATTCATCAACTTCCACAGCGGCAGCCTGCTGCGCCTGCTTCATCTTGGCTTGGGTTTCGACTTGTCCTGCGTGCTGAGCAGATGCCTCCTGTGACGTCGGCTGAATCTGGGTACCCCCGGTAGCCGCAGCGGCTTCCTGCACTCCAGGTGCGACAGCAGGCTCTTCAGTCACTGCAGATGTGGGTGATTCGGCCGCCGGCGCGCTAGGTGCCACGGCCTGTACATTAACGGGTGCGGGTTGCAGTGGTTGATAACCGGGAGGATCGAGCAGGAAGGTATATTCCCTGGTCAGTTTGCCGGCAGACCAGGTCAGTTCAACCAGCAGGCTTACGAACGGATCGTTGACCGGCTGCGCACTGCTCACATTGATGTATTGCTGGCCGTCTGCGCGGGTTTTAATTTCGAATTTGAACTTGTTGCCGTATGGATATTCCAGACCAGAATCCTTGTAGGCATCAGGTGAAGCGAGATGTACGGACAGGCTGTCTTTTTCTTTCTTGTCGATGTCGGACAACTGAATGTCGGCCTTGAGTGTTTGCCCCAAAGCAGATGCCACGTTGATTCCGCCCAGACTTACTGCGGAAGCGGTTGCGGACAGCATCAAAGCGGCAGCAATGCCAAACAGTTTCAGTATAGCCAGACGCCTGGTCAGCGGCGATTGCCAACCGAGACGCAGGGCCAATTGTTTCACCAGTGATTTGTGCACGCGATCACCCACACCATATTTTTTCTGCCATGGAATATAAAATAACATCATAGAGTTATCAGCACAAGCTAATAATATGCTTCGCATTATGGCTCAATTGATATATTTCGCAACCAAAATTTCTGCAATTTGCACGCTATTCAACGCCGCCCCTTTGCGCAAATTGTCACTCACCACCCACAGATTCAGGCCCATCGGATGGGAAATATCCTCGCGGATGCGCCCGACGTAAGTCGCGTCGTTTCCCGCCGCGTCGATCGGAGTCGGGTAGCCGCCCGGCTCGTGCTTGTCCATCACCACAACGCCGGGAGCCTTTTCCAGCAAGACTCTCGCGTCATCTGCAGTGATCTTTTTGCGGGTCTCGATATGCACCGCCTCGGCGTGGCCGTAGAATACCGGCACACGCACCGCGGTCGGATTGACCAGGATGGTTTCGTCCTCCATGATCTTGCGGGTCTCCCAGACCATCTTCATTTCTTCCTTGGTGTAGCCGTTCTCGAGGAACACGTCGATCTGTGGCAGCACATTGAAAGCGATGCGCTTCGGGTATACCTCCGTTTTGACATCCTTGTGATTGAACAGCGCGCGGGTCTGTTCCGCCAGTTCTTCGATCGCCTCCTTGCCGGTACCCGACACCGCCTGATAGGTCGCTACATTGATGCGCGCGATGCCGACCGCGTCCTTGATCGGTTTCAGCGCGACCAGCATCTGGATGGTAGAACAATTCGGGTTCGCGATGATGCCGCGATTCGTGTATTGCGCGATGGCATGCGGATTCACCTCCGGCACCACCAGCGGAATATCGCGGTCATAACGGAAGTGCGCAGTGTTGTCGATCACCACACAGCCGGCTGCAGCCGCAATCGGGGCGTACTTCTCGGAAACGCTTCCGCCGGCGGAGAACAAGCCGATCTGGGCCTTAGAAAAATCGAAATCATCCACGTCGATGACGGTCAGCTCCTCCCCTTTGAAGTTCACGGTTGAACCTGCGGAACGGCTGGAGGCCAGCGGATAAAGATTGCGCACCGGAAAATTGCGCTGTTCCAGTATCGACAGCATCGCTTCTCCGACCGCGCCGGTCGCGCCTAATATGCATACATCGTATTGCTTGGCCATGTTTTTTCTCTCTGAAATTGTTTGTTACAGCGCCGCGACGACCGCATCGCCCATTGCCGCGGTGCCGGTCTTGCGCTCGCCCGCTTCGGCAATATCCGCAGTACGCAAACCCTGTTGCAGCGTGCTGCGCACCGCATTTTCGATGCGCTGCGCGATGTCTTCGCGCGTGAAGGTGTAGCGCATCATCATCGCCACCGACAAAATCGTCGCAAGCGGATTGGCGATGTCCTTGCCGGCAATGTCCGGTGCCGAACCGTGGCAGGGCTCATACAGGCCCTTGTTGTTCGCATCCAGTGAAGCGGACGGCAACATGCCGATCGATCCGGTCAGCATCGACGCTTCGTCCGACAGGATGTCGCCGAATATATTTCCTGTCAGGATCACATCGAACTGCTTGGGTGCGCGTACCAGTTGCATCGCCGCGTTATCCACATACATGTGCGACAATTCGACAGCCGGATAGTCCTTCGCGACGTCGGTCACGATCTCGCGCCAGAACATGCTGGTGTCCAGCACGTTGGCCTTGTCCACCGAACACACCCTGCCCCGGCCAGTTTCTCCGGCGCGTTTCATCGCGATACGGAATCCGGCATGTGCGACGCGGCGAATCTCGGATTCGCTGTACAGCATGGTGTCGAAGCCCTGGCGCTCGCCATTGTCCAGTGTGCGTATTCCGCGCGGCTGTCCGAAATAGATGTCCCCGGTCAGTTCGCGCAGGATCATGATGTCCAGTCCGGACACCAGCTCCGGTTTCAGGCTGGATGCATTCACCAGTTCGGGATAAACCAGCGCCGGTCGCAGGTTGGCAAACAGCCCCATACTCTTGCGGATACGCAACAGACCCTGCTCCGGACGTTTTGGGCGGGGCAGCGTATCGTACTGGTAGCCGCCGACCGCGCCCAGCAGCACCGCGTCCGATGCCTTTGCGAGTTTTTCCGTCTCGGCCGGATACGGATCGCCCGATGCATCGTAGCCGGCGCCGCCAATATGGGCATACTCCAGCTCGATCTTCAATCCGTCACTGCGCAATGCCTCCAGCACCTTTGCCGCCTGAGCGACAATTTCCGGCCCTATGCCGTCACCCGGCAATACCGCGATTTTCATTTGCTTCCCCGTTCAGAATTGTCCATTGGCAGAATTGCACATCGATTACGCAAACAGCCACGGCTGTGCCGAGCGGTGTTTTTCCTCGTAAGACTTGATCTCGTCCACATGTTGCAAAGTCAAACCGATATCGTCCAGACCGTTCAACAAGCAATGCTTGCGAAATGCCTCGACTTCAAACTTGTACACCTTGCCATTTGGCGCGCTGATGGTTTGCTGTTCCAGATCGACAACCAGTTTGTAGCCCGGATTGGCGACCACTTCCGCGAACAACTCATCAACCTGCTCTGCTGTCAGGCGTATCGGCAGCAAGCCGTTCTTGAAACAGTTGTTGTAAAAGATATCGGCAAAGCTGCTCGCGATGATGACGCGGAAGCCGTAATCGTCCAGCGCCCAGGGCGCATGCTCGCGCGACGAACCACAGCCGAAATTTTCACGGGCAAGCAGAATCTGCGCACCCTGATAGCGCGGCTGGTTCAGCACGAAATCTGGATTGAGCGGACGGCCGGAATTGTCCATGCCCGGCTCGCCGTGATCCAGGTAGCGCCATTCATCGAACAGGTTGGGGCCGAAACCGGAACGCTTGATCGACTTCAGGAACTGTTTCGGAATGATCGCATCGGTGTCGACATTGGCCCTGTCCAGCGGCGCGACCAGCCCGTTCAGCACGCTAAATTTTTTCATTGCTATTCAGACGCCTTATCCTTTTGAGCCGCCTGTTCCAAAGCACTGCCGCCCTTTTGAAGATCCTTGCCCAGCCCTTCCATGGCATTGCATCCAGCCAGAAACAATACCGCCAATATCAAAGACACTGCTGCTTTCATCAATTGCTCCTTATCTAATTAACAGCACTAACATCAATAAAATGACCGGCAATCGCTGCAGCCGCAGCCATTTCCGGACTGACCAGATGAGTACGTCCGCCCTGCCCTTGCCGGCCCTCGAAGTTGCGGTTGGAAGTCGAGGCGCAGCGTTCGCCCGGGGAAAGTTTGTCGTCGTTCATCGCGAGACACATTGAACAGCCCGGCTCGCGCCATTCGAAGCCCGCCTCGATAAACACCTTGTCCAGCCCCTCCTGTTCGGCCTGCCGCTTCACCAGACCGGATCCGGGCACGACCATCGCCAGCTTCACGTTGCCCGCCACGTGTTTGCCGCGCGCGATCGTCGCGGCGGCGCGCAGATCCTCGATGCGCGAGTTGGTGCAGGAGCCGATGAACACCTTGTCGATCCTGATTTCAGAAATCGGCATATTCGCTTTCAGGTCCATGTACTTCAATGCGCGCTCGGCCGCTTCGCGCTTGACCGCATCGCTCATCGTCGCCGGATCGGGCACGCGTCCGTCCACCGCCACTACCATTTCCGGCGAGGTGCCCCAGGTCACCTGCGGCTTGATCTGCGCCGCGTCCAGACTGACCACTTTGTCGAACTGAGCACCTTCATCACTGTGCAAGGTTTGCCAATAGGCGGCCGCCTTGTCCCACATCGCGCCGCTGGGCGCGAACGGGCGACCCTTCAGATAGCGGATGGTGGTCTCGTCGACCGCGACCATCCCCGCGCGCGCGCCGGCCTCGATCGCCATGTTGCACAAGGTCATGCGCCCCTCCATCGAAAGGCCGCGTATCGTGCTGCCGGCGAACTCGATCGAAAATCCGGTGCCGCCAGCGGTGCCAATCTTGCCGATCACGGCCAGCGCGACATCCTTCGCGGTGACGCCCGGTCCCAGCGCACCCTCGACCACAACCTGCATCGCTTTCGATTTCTTCATCAGCAGGCATTGCGTTGCCATAACATGCTCGACCTCGGACGTGCCGATGCCGAACGCAAGCGCGGCAAAGGCCCCGTGCGTGCTGGTGTGTGAATCGCCGCACACCACTGTCATGCCCGGCAAGGTCGCGCCCTGCTCCGGGCCGATCACATGCACGATGCCCTGGCGCTGGTCGGACATCCTGAATTCGGTCACACCGAATTCCTTGCAATTGTCATCCAGTGTTTCAACTTGCAAACGTGAAACCGGATCGTGGATACGCTCAACCCGGCGCACTGTCGGCACGTTATGATCTGCCACAGCGATCATGGAAGAAACGCGCCAAGGCTTTCGCCCTGCCAGCCGCAGGCCTTCGAAGGCCTGCGGGCTGGTAACTTCATGCACCAGATGACGATCGATATATAGAAGCGCGGTTCCGTCAGCTTCGCTGCGGACCACGTGGTCATTCCAGAGTTTGTCGTAAAGTGTTTGCGCTTTCATGTATTTTCGCTTGGCTGACCGCGTTTTCAGAGCCGCGGATTATGCCACAACAGGTACGGCTTGGCATTAAACCTGGCGGATGATCCGGGAGGGACATCGGCAAAATTGCCGCAAAGCGGCCTCGAAAATGTCCTGCATCAACCGAGGAATTCCTGCACAATGCCAGACAATCAGAACTCCCCAGAAATACAAAGCCGGACCTTCTCTGTGATAGCATATGGCATGCAAAACAAGGATCTGAAATTCCGCCGCAACAACTTTGATGTGTCCAACACAGTCAATGTGACCAACCATGCCATTGTTGGCGATGCGGTGGAAAGCCTGTTTCTCGATCTGTTTCCCGGCGCAGACTCCAGCATCCTGCGCAATGCGTTCGATCATATATCACAGCTCTATCGCGGCAATGATCCGCACTTTGCCCCCTGCGATACCGGCTATCACGATTTGCAGCACATTCTCGATGTTACGCTGGCCAGCGCTCGCCTGATGGACGGCCATGAGCGTTCGCACAAATCCGGCGGCGGACTGGGTGCAGAGCTGTTTGTATTCGGCATATTGATCGCGCTGTTTCACGACAGCGGCTACCTGCGCAAACGGGGCCACGAGGAAGACCGGCAAGGCGCCGAATTCACGCTGATCCACGTATCGCGCGGCGCGGAATTGCTGAATCACTATCTGCAGGAAGTCGGCATGGGGAACCTCGCAGAGATGGCAGCAAAGGTGGTGCACTTTACCGGGTATGAAGTTCCGGTAGACAACATCCAGGTGCCCGACAATTTCCGGGCCATCGGCAACATGATCGCCTCGGCAGACATCCTGGCGCAGATGGCGGATCG
>Ga0316575_10000032_pt1 | contig 33845 bp, 33 predicted proteins | sample J5NA_FD_203072 | JGI IMG/M metagenome (GOLD analysis project Ga0316575, IMG submission 203072) | Rhizosphere microbial communities from salt marsh grasses in Alabama, United States - J5-7_050615r2r3 | ecosystem: Host-associated > Plants > Roots > Rhizosphere | place: USA: Alabama | collected...
GCGGAATCACTGTTGCAGCAAGGCCTGAACGTGCAAGTGCTGCAGCTTGGCCTGCCGGACCGGTTCATCGAGCAGGGAGACCATGCACAAATGCTTGCAGCCTGCGGCCTGGATGCCAATGGTCTGATTATGAAGATCAAAGATAAATTAACCTAGTAAACTTGTCGGGATTGGTTATAATATTTCGGCAACTTAGAACCTTAAATCCACGAGGAAGTCAGCCATGAATAGTCCCAAGCCAGATTTTATTGCCGATGTGCAAAGCTCAGCTGATACACGTCATCTAGCGATCGATCGGGTCGGCATCAAGGGTATTCGCCACCCGGTGAAAGTGAAGGACAAGAGCGTCGGAGTACAACACACGATCGCGACATTCAACATGTATGTGCACCTGCCTCACAACTTCAAGGGCACCCACATGTCACGTTTCGTCGAGATTCTGAACCACCATGAGCGCGAAATATCGGTCGAGTCCTTTGAAAAAATCCTCGGGGAGATGGTGGCGCGCCTTGAAGCGAAATCCGGATATATCGAGATGAGTTTTCCGTATTTCGTGAACAAGACTGCCCCGGTGTCGGGCGTGCAAAGTCTGCTCGATTACGAAGTCACGCTGATCGGCGAGACGGTGAACGGAAAGTCCCGGGTCACGATGAAGGTGCTGGTGCCGGTCACCAGCCTGTGCCCGTGCTCGAAGAAAATTTCCGATCGCGGGGCTCACAACCAGCGTTCGCATGTCACGCTGTCGATACGCACCAACGAGTTCGTCTGGATCGAGGATGTGATACGCATCGCCGAAGAACAGGCATCCTGCGAACTTTACGGCCTGCTGAAACGTCCCGACGAAAAATTCGTGACAGAACGGGCCTATGACAATCCGAAATTTGTCGAGGATATGGTGCGCGATGTGGCGGCAGTGCTGGACAAAGACAAGCGTATTGACGCTTACGTTGTGGAGTCTGAAAACTTCGAGTCCATCCACAACCACTCGGCGTATGCACTGATCGAGCGGGATAAAACACTGTAGGGGTGTATGGATACGCCCCCTGCATGACATGAAACCCGTCGCCATCTTCCGCCATACCAGCAGAGAGGGTCCCGGCTACATCACCAGATTTCTCGATAAGCGGCAAATCCCCTGGGAGGTGATCGCGGTCGATGCCGGCGATGCCGTCCCGCAGGATGCTTCGGCTTATTCCGGGCTGGTATTCATGGGCGGGCCGATGAGCGTCAACGATGACTTGCCGTGGATACCCGAGGTTTTGGCAGTGATCCGCGATGCATTTGCCAAGGATATTCCGCTGTTGGGGCATTGTCTGGGCGGGCAACTGATCTCCAAGGCATTGGGCGCTACGGTGTCCCGCAACCCGGTCAAGGAGATCGGCTGGGGCGAAGTGCGGGTATCGGATAACGACATCGCCCGTTCGTGGTTCGGCGATAACCGGAAGTTTGCAGCCTTCCACTGGCATGGCGAGACTTTTACCTTGCCGCAAGGAGCGATTCATTTATTGTCCGGCGTGTATTGCGCCAATCAGGCCTATGCCATAGGAAAACACCTTGCGATGCAATGTCATGTCGAGATGACTGCGGAAATGATCGCTGTCTGGTGTGCGGCGGGTGCGGATGAAGTAGAGTCCGATAGCGCCAGCCCGGCAGTGCAGTCGCAGGAAGAGATACAACAGCAAACGAAAGACAATCTGCCGCGCCTGAATAGCGTGGCGGAGCAGTTGTATGGTCATTGGATACTGGGCCTATCCGCATAGCCAACCCCTGCAGTGTATAATCCGCGCTCCACACCAGACAGTTTCGCATTCCGCTCCTGGAATTGCCCAATTTTAAAGACTGCATGATCAAAAAATTCCTCAAACGTGTGCTTCGCAAGCCCGCCAAGACCAGATTGGTTGGAAATGCGCAGGTGATTCCGTTCAGACAACATGGCGTGGCAAGGGAGCAAATCAGCTACGGCGCGCTGAGAGTTACCGACGGGCTGCAGGCGGCCGGCTATCAGGCCTATGTAGTCGGCGGTGCGGTGCGCGATCTGTTGCTGGAGCGCATTCCCAAGGATTTCGATATCGCGACCGATGCGACCCCAGAGGAAGTGCGCCGAATATTCCGCCGCGCACGCATCATCGGCAGGCGTTTCAGGCTGGTGCATGTGATGTTCGGGGAAGATGTAGTAGAGGTATCCACCTTTCGCCGGATGATCGAGGCGGAAGATGCCGAGACCGACGAACACGGTCGCCTGCTGCGCGACAACGAATTCGGCGATCAGGAGCAGGATGCGGCACGGCGCGATTTTACCGCCAATGCGCTGTACTACGATCCGTCATCGCAGGAAATATACGACTTTCACGGCGGCTATGCCGATACCCGCAACCAGTTGCTGCGCATCATCGGCGATCCGGCGGTGCGTTACCGCGAAGATCCGGTACGCATGCTTCGTGCCGTGCGCCTGTCCGCCAAGCTGGGGATAAAGCTGGATGCGGGAACCGCCGCGCCGATCGGCAGGATGAAATCCCTGCTCGACAATGTGCCCAAGGCGCGCCTGCTCGATGAGGTTCTCAAGATGCTGTTGTCCGGCCATTCGCTGGAGTGCATCCAGCAATTGCGCAAAATGAATCTGCATCATGGTCTGCTGCCATTGCTGGACGTGATGCTGGAACAGCCGCTGGGCGAAAAGTTCATCATGCTTGCGCTGCGCAACACCGACGAGCGTATCAGCCAGGACAAGACTGTTTCCCCGGCGTTCCTGTTCGCAGCCCTGCTGTGGCATGAAGTGCTGGCGGCGTGGAATCTGCGCGTTCGGCAAGGAATACGTCCGGTGGTTGCGATGCACGAGGCAATGGACGAGGTGCTTGGCAAGCAGCGCGCGCAACTCGCGATTCCGCACCGGCAGGATGCGGTGATGAAAGAAATCTGGCTGATGCAGCAGCGTTTCGAACAGCGCTCCGGACAGCGGCCGTTCCGCCTGCTCGAGCAGCCGCGTTTTCGCGCCGCATTCGATTTCCTGCTGTTGCGCTGTGCCAGCGGCGAGGTGGATGACCAGCTCGGATTGTGGTGGGATGAATTCCAGGATGCCGCTACCGAGCGCCAGATTGAAATGCTGCAACCGGATACCGGCGGCGAAAAGAAACGCCGTCGCCGGAAACCGCGCAAAAAATCCGCGCCGGAAACTGTGGAGCCGCTGCCCGCGGTTGACTGAACGGCATAATTCCGGAAAGCATTACAAGCCAATGCGACACATCGCCTTTATCGGACTCGGCAGCAATCTCGACGATCCGCACAGCCAATTGCAGCGCGCCTTCGCCGAGCTCGGGAGGTTGACGGAAACGCGATTGCTGGCCAGCTCTTCGTTGTATCGCAGTGCCCCGCTGGACTGCCCCGTTCTGCCCGATTTTCAGACTCATCCCGATTTTGTGAATGCGGTTGCGAAAATTGAAACGGCCCTGATGCCGCAAGTTTTGTTGCAGGCGCTGCTTTCTATCGAGCATCAGCACGGCAGGGAGCGAACATTTCGCAATGCGCCGCGCACGCTAGACCTGGATTTGCTGCTGTATGACGATGTGCAGCTGCACGAACACGGGCTGACCATTCCCCATGCGCAGATGCACTTGCGCGCATTCGTGTTGCGGCCTTTGCTGGAGATAGCGCCCGATATCAGCATACCCGGTTTCGGCAAGGCTGAAAGCGCGCTGGAGCAATGCCGGGATCAGGTACTGGACAGGATATGCGATGCTGTTTGACCGGTATCGCTACATCGTCGTGGAAGGGCCGATCGGCGTCGGAAAGACCAGTCTCGCGCTGCGCCTGGCGCAGCATGCAGGTTCCTCTACGCTGCTGGAGAAGCCGGATGAAAATCCGTTTCTTGCCAGGTTCTACCAGGACCCGCCGCGCTATGCACTGGCGACCCAGCTGTTCTTCCTGTTTCAGCGCGGCAATGAAGTTCGCGACCTTGCCCAGCTCGACCTGTTTCGCGAGAGCACCGTTGCGGATTATCTGTTCGACAAGGACCCGCTGTTTGCGCGCCTCAACCTGAATGAAGAGGAGTTTGCGCTGTATCAGCAGATTTACCGTTCCCTGCAATTGCAAGCGCCGGTTCCGGACCTGGTGATCTATCTGCAGGCTGCCCCCGAGATGCTGGTCGAGCGCGTGCAGCGCAGGGCGCAATCCTACGAATCCGGCATCAGCGAAAGTTATTTGCTGCGCCTGTCACAAAGCTACAGCGATTTCTTCTATCATTACGATTCGGCGCCGGTGCTGATGGTGAACAGCGACCATCTGAACTTTGTTGATCGTGACGAGGATTTCATCCTGTTGCTGAAACGTATCGAGGAGATGCGCGGGCCGCGCGAATTTTTTAGCAGGGGGGATTGATGCGTACTACGCTGACCAAATTGCATAACATGAATGGCAAAGGCGAGAAGATCGCTGTGCTGACCTGCTATGACGCAAGCTTTGCCACATTGCTGGAGACACAGGGAATAGACGTGTTGCTGGTTGGCGATTCGCTGGGCATGGTGTTGCAGGGACATGAATCCACGCTTCCGGTAACGCTGGCCGACATGGTGTACCACACCTCCTGTGTGGTGCGCGGTTCGAAGCAGTCGTTCATCGTCAGCGACATGCCTTTCGGTACCTTCCAGGTCAGCCCGCAACAATCCTTTGTTCATGCCGCACAGTTGATGGCCGCGGGTGCGCAGATGGTCAAGCTGGAGGGCGGCGCATCCATGGTCGAGACCGTGCGCTTCCTGACCGAACGCGGCATTCCGGTGTGCGGGCATATCGGACTGATTCCGCAGTCCGTGCACCAGCTCGGCGGCTACCGGGTTCAAGGCAGGGAATCCGCTGACGCGCAAAATTTGCTGGCCGATGCGGTGGCGCTCGAGCAGGCAGGAGCGGGGATGATCGTGCTGGAAGCGATACCCGCATTGCTGGCCGCCGAAATCACTTCGCAACTGACCATACCGACCATCGGCATTGGCGCGGGCGCGTCCTGTTCCGGCCAGGTGCTGGTGCTGCACGACATGCTGGACGTTTATCCGGGCAAGAAGGCGCGTTTCGTGAAGAACTTCATGCAGGGTGCCGACAGTATCGCGGAGGCGATCGAAAATTACGTTGCCGAAGTCAGGGCAGGCACGTTTCCGTCTCAGAAACACAGCTTCTGATGCAGGTCGTTACAACCATTGCGGCATTGCGCGTCCGGCTGGCCGACGAACGCGCAATCGCATTTGTTCCGACCATGGGCAACCTGCATGCAGGGCATCTCAGCCTGATGGGTCTTGCGCGCGAGCATGGCAGCTGCGTGGTCGCGAGCATATTCGTCAATCCGCTGCAATTCGGGCCGAGCGAGGATTTCGACAGGTACCCGCGCACGCTGGAAAAGGACTGTGCACGGTTGCAGGGCTTGGTGGACGTCGTGTTCGCGCCATCGGTCGACGAAGTTTATCCCGAACAGCAGGAGGTGTTCGTGGAACTGCCGGCAATCGCCGATGTACTGGAAGGTGCCTCGCGCCCCGGACATTTCCGCGGCATGGCAACCGTGGTGCTGAAGCTGTTCAACATGGTGCAGCCGCAGGTTGTTCTGTTCGGGAAGAAGGACTACCAGCAGCTGCACATTATCCGCCATATGGTTGCACAACTGAATCTTCCGGTAACCTCGATCGGCGGCGACACGATTCGGGACGCGGACGGTCTGGCGCTGAGTTCACGCAACCAGTATTTGAGTGAAGCGGAACGAATAGAGGCGGTGGTTCTGTACCAGACGCTTCAAGAAATACGCCAATCCTTGTTGCAGGGAGAGCGGGATATCGAACGTTTGCAGCTGCAGGCTATTGAACGATTGACCAGCCGGGGCTGGTCAGTCGATTATGTGGAAGTCCGCAACCGGTCAGACTTGCTGCCGCCGGGCAAAGTGGAACCAGATGCTCCCCGGGAATGGGTGGTGCTGGCCGCAGCCAGACTGGGCAAAACCCGTCTGATTGACAACTTAGAGGTTTGATGAACCCTTGTCTGCCCGGTTGTTGCGCGTCAGTTGCGCACGACAGGGATTGATTTGAATGAGGAAATGGTCTTGTACGATCCCTTGGCCATGTCGGCCAGGGTGTATTGGTCCAGCACTTCAAGAAACGCGGTCTGCGCATTGAATACGACGGCTTTCAGGCTGCAGGAATTGCTGATCACGCACTGATTCGTGGCCGGGTTGAAACATTCGAGCAAGTCCAGATCGGGTTCGGTCGATCGCACCAGTTCACCGACCAGGATTTCTTTCGCGGGCCGGGCCAGTTTGAGCCCGCCGTGCCTTCCGCGGCTAGTCAGGATATAGCCGTCGCGTCCCAGATTGTGCACCACCTTGACCAGATGGTTGCGTGAAATCCTGTAGAAGTCCGCGATTTCGGTGATCGTCACGTTTTCACCTTTCCTGCTGGCAAGGTAAAGAAGAACGCGCAGCGAATAATCGGTGTACATGGTCAGGCGCATTTCATACTCATTTTGGTTTGCATAGTTTTAGAGTCGCATTCACGAAACCGTAATTCCGGGTCCCCGGCTAATAATTCAAATCAATTTACCGCAATATCGCCGTTCCGCCGAAATCAGAAGGATGTGGTTGATCTATGTCAGGCATGTTGTAACTTTCCTGATATTAATCTTGACCGGGATAATATCAGGCAATTAAGATGTATTCAGGATGTATGTTTATATGTGGTCGTCAAAAAAGCAGTCCGAATATAGATCCTGGAGCGGCATTAATACGGTTGTCAGAACATCACTGGCAGTGACTTCGAAATTATCTGGAGAATGAAAATGAGCTTATATGAGGAAATTGGTGGTGAAGGTGCCGTTAACGCGGCAGTGGATATTTTTTATCGCAAGGTCCTGAAGGATGATCGCATCAAGCGTTTTTTCGACGGTGTCGATATGGATAAGCAGGCCGCCAAGCAAAAAGCATTTCTCACCATGGCCTTTGGCGGGCCGCATAACTACACTGGCGAAGATATGCGGAAAGGGCATGCCCATCTGGTGTCAAAGGGACTCAATGATTCCCATTTCGATGCGGTGATGGAGAATCTGGGCGCGACACTGGCTGAGTTGAATGTTCCGGGAAACCTGATCGCGAAGGCGGCTGCAATTGCAGAAAGCACACGTAACGACGTGCTCGGCAAGTAGGCGCAAGAAAAGATGGCTAACGTTGTCTATGGCGGGCAGTCATACGAATGCGGGGACACTTCGGTGCTCGACTGTTTGACTGCCCAGGGTGTTCCGGTGCCTTCATCCTGCCACTCGGGCATCTGCCAGACCTGTTTGATGCGCGCGACATACGGCGAATTACCCGAGAGATCCCAGGCGGGGCTGAAGCCGACTCTCGCAGCGCAAAACTATTTCATGGCCTGCTCGTGTTATCCGGAGCAGGATATCGAGGTCGTTTTGCCCGAAGCGGGGTTGGGGAAACTTCAGGCAAGCGTTGTCAGTGTCGAGCATCTCAATTCCGAGATCCTGGGCATCCGGCTAAAACCATCCCGCCCTTTCGAATACCGGGCAGGGCAGTTTATCAATCTGTTCATGGACGAAACCACGGCGCGCTGCTATTCACTGGCGAGCGTTCCCTCGCTCCGTGAGGACCTGTTTCTCAACGTGCGGAAGGTTCCTTCCGGTCTGGTGAGCAGCTGGATTTCTGCATACCTCAAGGCAGGCGATGAGATCACGATTTCGGATGCGACAGGAGACTGTTTTTACGTCCCGGGAAACCCCGAGCAGGATATCCTGCTGATTGCGACCGGCTCAGGTCTTGGCCCGCTGTACGGTATTGCGCGTGACGCATTGTTGAGCGGACATCGGGGAAGGCTCAGTCTTTATCACGGCAGCTGCGGCTCGGAAGGATTCTACCTGGTCGGGGAATTAAAGGAGCTGGAGCAAACATATCGCAATTTCAGTTATGTTCCGTGTATATCCGAGGGCGAGGCGTCGGCAGGATACGCGCGGGGGATGGTCCACGATGTTGCGCTTGCGGACAATCCGGATCTTTCCGGGTGGCGTGTCTTCCTGTGCGGAAATCCGGACATGGTCAATGCAGCAAGGCAGGATACTTTTTTTGCCGGCGCATCCATGCGCGAAATTCATGCCGACCCCTTCTAGATAATCGATTAACCATAATCGGATGGCCTGATTCGACCCCCATTGCGAAGCAGGATCGCTCGCCTGAGCAAATGACCGTACCAAGTTTGGTGAACGCGGTTTGCTTTATAAATCTCCATTTCCGTGCGAGCAATCATGGCGAGTAAATTCATGCCGCAGCATAGCTCCCCGGACCGGTTTGACGGATGTTTCTGCGTTGACCATGAATGCATTCGCAGGTAGCATTCGGGACTTTGGCAGCCAGGGGATAGAAACGAGATGCGTCGCAAACTTGTCGTGGGAAACTGGAAAATGTACGGACGCCTGGAGCGCAATCAGGCGTTGCTGCAGGCGATTCTGGCAGGGGTGCGCGGACTTGATAAGGCTGGATATGCGGTATGTGCACCATATCCCTACCTTGCTCAGGCACAATCCGTGCTCGCAGGCAGCAACGTGGCCTGGGGGGCGCAAAATCTGAACCCGCACGAAGAAGGGGCATACACGGGCGAGGTTGCGCCGGGCATGCTGGTCGATTTTGGCTGCACTTATGCAATCATCGGCCATTCAGAGCGGCGCGGGCTGTTCCATGAAAGCAACGAAATCGTATCTGCGAAGTTTGATGCGGCCCTCAAGGCAGGCATGAAACCGATACTTTGCGTGGGTGAGACCCTGGAGGAGCGCGAGTCGGGTATCACCGAGCAGGTGGTGGGTACGCAGCTGGATGCTGTGCTGAATCGTGCGGGCGCGCAAGCCCTGGGCAAAGCGGTGATTGCCTATGAGCCAGTCTGGGCTATCGGGACTGGAAAAACCGCGACACCCGAACAGGCGCAGGCGGTACATGCGTTCATTCGCCAGCGCGTCGCACAACACGATAGCCAGGTGGCACTGAGCTTGTGTATACTCTATGGCGGTAGCGTCAAGGCGGCGAATGCGGCCGAACTGTTCGGGATGCCGGACATTGATGGCGGTCTGATAGGCGGAGCGTCGCTGGTGGCGGAAGAGTTTGTGGCGATTTGCCGCGCAGCTCAGAATTAATTCATGGATATGGGGTAGTGTGTGGAAACATTGGTTTGGGTAGTGCATGTTGTGACGGCAGTGGTGTTGATCGGCCTGGTGCTGATGCAGCACGGCAAAGGTGCCGATATGGGCGCGGCTTTTGGCACGGGTTCGGCAGGGAGCCTGTTCGGGTCCAGCGGTTCAGCAAATTTTCTCAGCCGTAGTACTGCAGTCGCAGCGACGCTGTTTTTCCTTACCAGCCTGTCGCTGACCTATCTGTATTCCCACCCCACGCAGCAGCAGGGGTTGATGGATAAGGTAAATCCGGTTACCACTCAAGCCGCCCCGGTCGCCCCGGCGGCCAGCCCGACACAGACCAGCCCGGTCGATAACTCGAAGGATATTCCTAAGTAATACATTCAGGGTTTTGCGGTTGTGGTGGAATTGGTAGACACGCAAGCTTGAGGTGCTTGTGCCCGCAAGGGCGTGGGAGTTCGAGTCTCCCCATCCGCACCAGAATTTAATAATTGGCCATACATTGGTCTGCCGTCAGGGCGATAAGAATAATATTTGATGGTTATGGGCTAGCTCACAAATCATTTGCAAAGGGGGGAGAGATCCTATGCTGGAAAATTATTTCCCGGTACTGCTGTTTATCTGCGTTGGCGTCGCGATGGGCGTCGTTCCCGTGGTATTGGGCAAACTGGCAGGCCCCAATCGCCCGGATGACAAGAAGCTGTCTCCCTATGAATGCGGTTTCGAGGCATTCGAGGATGCGCGCATGAAATTCGATGTGCGCTACTACCTGGTCGCGATCCTGTTCATACTTTTCGATCTCGAAATTGCCTTCCTGTTCCCCTGGGCGATCGTACTGAAGGAGGTCGGTACGTTCGGTTTCGTCTCCATGATGATCTTTCTGGGAATTCTGGTCGTAGGCTTTGTCTATGAGTGGATTAGAGGGGCTTTGGAATGGGAGTAACGGCATGACCGGAAATCAGTGGCTGCGCACAGCGCGGATCAAGCCTGCTGTCAGGGTTGGCCGGATGCCGGGCTTTCCGGGCTATACCAATTCACCCCGTCAAATATCGCAAGGGGACGGCAATGAGCATTGAGGGCATTCTGGAAAAAGGGGTCGTGACCACGACCCTGGATACCATCATCAATTACACGCGCACCGGCTCACTGTGGCCGATGACGTTCGGGCTGGCATGCTGCGCGGTGGAAATGATGCATGCTGGCGCGGCGCGATACGACCTGGACCGGTTCGGCGTGGTGTTTCGCCCCAGTCCCCGCCAATCGGATGTGATGATTGTGGCTGGAACGCTGTGCAACAAGATGGCGCCAGCGCTGCGCAAGGTCTACGACCAGATGGCCGAGCCGCGCTGGGTGATCTCTATGGGTTCATGTGCGAATGGGGGCGGGTATTACCATTACTCGTACTCAGTAGTACGGGGCTGCGACCGGATTGTGCCGGTGGATGTGTATGTGCCAGGTTGTCCTCCGACCGCCGAAGCCCTGCTTTACGGCATCATACAGCTGCAGAAAAAAATCAAACGAACCAACACGATCGCGCGCTAGGATGAACTATGACTGCTGAATTGGGTACCCTGCGTACCAACCTGACAGTTTCGTTCGGCGACAAGCTGGTCGGTCTGGAAGAAAAGCTCGGTGAATTGACTGTCGTGGTCAGGGCGGCGGATATGCTGGAAGTGCTGACGCGCATGCGCGATGAACCGGCGCTGCGCTTCGAGCAATTGATCGACCTGTGCGCGCTCGATTACTCGGCTTACGGCAGTGATGTTTCCGAGGCGGGTGCATATTACGGCACCGATTTTCCTGTCGCGGACCATCCTGCACACCCGCACCGGTTTGCGGTAGTCTACAACCTGCTTTCGGTAAGCCATAAGGCGCGTTTACGGGTTCGTGTCTTTGCCGAGGATGACGAGTTTCCTGTGCTGGCTTCGGTAATCGACATATGGCCGTCCGCGAACTGGTACGAGCGCGAAGCGTTCGATCTGTATGGCGTGGTGTTCAGCGGCCACCCCGATCTGCGCCGCATCCTGACCGACTATGGCTTTGTCGGCAATCCGTTCCGCAAGGACTTCCCGCTGTCCGGAAATGTTGAAATGCGCTATGACCCCGAGCAGCAGCGTGTGGTGTATCAGCCTGTCTCGATCGATCCTCGCGAGGTGACGCCGCGCATCGTGCGCGAGGAACATTACGCGAGCAAACCGGAGAACGAGTAATGGCTGAAATCAAGAACTACACCATGAACTTCGGGCCGCAGCACCCGGCCGCGCACGGGGTTCTGCGTCTGGTGCTGGAACTGGACGGCGAAGTTATAGAGCGCGCCGACCCGCACATCGGATTGCTGCACCGCGCCACCGAAAAACTCGCTGAGCACAAGACTTTCCTGCAGGCGCTGCCCTATATGGACCGGCTGGATTACGTGTCAATGATGAGCAACGAGCATGCCTATGTACTGGCCGTAGAAAAACTGGCGGGTATCGAGGTGCCGTTGCGGGCTAAATATATCCGCGTAATGTTCGATGAAATCACCCGTCTGCTGAATCACCTGCTGTGGCTCGGGGCGCACGGACTGGATATCGGCGCGATGACCGTATTCCTGTATTGTTTCCGCGAACGTGAAGACCTGATGGATGCGTACGAAGCGGCTTCCGGCGCGCGCTTGCATGCCTCCTACTATCGCCCCGGCGGCGTGTATCGCGACCTGCCGGACAGCATGCCGCAATATCAGGCATCAAAAATCCATAATGCCGCGGCAGTCAAAAGACTCAACGAGAACCGCCAGGGTTCGTTGCTGGATTTTCTGGAAGACTTTACCGACCGCTTTCCCGGTTATGTCGATGAATATGAGACCCTGCTGACGGATAACCGCATCTGGAAACAGCGCACCGTGGGCATCGGCGTTGTCACGCCGGAGCGCGCGCTGGCGCTCGGATTCACCGGACCAATGCTGCGCGGCTCCGGAATAGAGTGGGATTTGCGCAAGACCCAGCCGTACGAAGTATACGATCGACTGGATTTTGATATCCCGGTCGGAAATACCGGCGATACCTATGACCGATATCTGGTACGGGTCGAGGAAATGAGGCAAAGCAACCGCATCATCAAACAATGCATAGCCTGGTTGCGCAACAACCCGGGCCCGGTGATGACCGGAAATCACAAGTTCGCACCGCCTGCGAGGGAATCCATGAAGGAAAACATGGAAGAACTGATTCACCATTTCAAGCTGTTCACCGAAGGGATGCATGTGCCTGCCGGCGAAGCATATGCAGCCGTCGAGCATCCCAAGGGCGAGTTCGGCATATACCTCGTTTCCGACGGGGCGAACAAGCCTTACCGCTTGAAGATACGCGCCCCTGGATTTGCGCATATCGCCGCTCTTGACGAGATGGCGCGCGGCCACATGATCGCGGACGTGGTAACCATCATCGGCACACAGGACATCGTTTTTGGCGAGGTTGACCGCTGATGGATACCTCTAAAAACCCAAACTTCATCCCAACTGCTGTGTTGCTCATAAATTTTCTTGCTTACATATACCTCATATGCGGCGCTGCGAAAATTTATTCGCGCCTTGCATTTGGGCGAATTTTGAATTTTTCGAGGCATCCATAAATGTTATCCGGTCAGATACAAGAAAAAATCAACCGCGAGTTGAAGAAATATCCGGAGGACCAGAAGCAGTCGGCGGTGATGGCGGCGTTGCGCTTCGTGCAGGACGAGAAAGGCTGGATTGCCACGGACGACATGGCGGACATCGCCGCATATCTGGGCATGCCGCAGATGGCGGTTTACGAAGTGGCGACCTTCTATCACATGTATAACCTCAAGCCGATGGGCAGACATACGATTACGGTGTGCACCAATCTGTCCTGCCAGCTGGGTGGCGCAAATGAAACGGTAGAGTACCTGAAGAAGAAGCTGGGCATCGATCTGGGCGAAGCGACCGCGGATGGAAAGTTCGGTTTGCGCGAGGGCGAGTGCATGGGTGCATGCGTTGATGCGCCGCTGTTTACCATCAGCAACAAGAAAATGTGCGGCCGCCTGACGCCGGAAAAGATCGATCAAATATTAGCGGAGCTGGACCAATCATGAACAATATTGCCATGAACGGCCCGGTGATTTTTACCACAATGGATTTCGACCAGCCCTGGACGCTGGAAAACTACCTCAAGGCCGGCGGCTATCAGGCGTTGCGCAAGGTGCTGACCGAAAAGATGGCGCCGGACGCGATCATCGCCGAGGTCAAGGCATCGGCACTGCGCGGACGCGGCGGTGCGGGCTTTCCGACCGGCCTGAAGTGGAGTTTCATGCCGAAGGACTATGCCGGGGAAAAATACATCGTCTGCAATTCCGACGAGGGCGAGCCGGGTACCTGCAAGGACTGGGACATCCTGCGCTACAACCCGCATCTGCTGATCGAGGGCATGGCCATCGCCGCCTACGCGATGGGTGTGAAGACCGGATACAACTATGTGCATGGCGAGATCTTCGAGGCATACGAGCGCATGGAGGAAGCCTGCGAACTGGCGCGTGCCGCAGGTTATCTCGGCGACAGCATCATGGGCACCGACTTCAGCTTCGACCTGCACAACCATCTCGGCTACGGCGCGTATATCTGCGGCGAGGAAACGGCCTTGCTCGAATCCATCGAAGGCAAAAAAGGCCAACCGCGTTTCAAGCCGCCGTTCCCGGCCAGCTTCGGCCTGTATGGCAAGCCGACCACGATCAACAATACCGAGACTTTCGCCAGCATTCCCTACATCATCAAGAATGGCGGACAGGCGTTTCTGAATCTGGGCAGGCCAAACAACGGCGGTACCAAGCTGTTTTCGGTTTCAGGGCATGTAAACAAGCCCGGCAACTTCGAGGTTCCGATGGGGACGCCGTTCAGAAAACTGCTGGAAATGGCCGGCGGAATGCGCGACGGGCGCAAACTGAAAGCCTGCATCCCGGGCGGCTCGTCGATGCCGGTGCTGCCAGGGGAAATCATGATGGATCTGGATATGGACTATGACTCGATTGCCAAGGCCGGTTCGATGCTGGGCACCGGTGCGGTGATCATCATGGACGACACGACCTGCATGGTGCGTGCGCTGGAACGTTTGTCCTATTTCTATTACGAGGAATCCTGCGGTCAATGCACGCCGTGCCGGGAAGGCACTGGCTGGCTGTATCGCATACTGCACCGTATCGAGCATGGCGAGGGTCGCAAGGAAGATCTGGATTTGCTGTTGAGCATGGGCGAGAACATTGCCGGACGAACGATCTGCGCACTGGGCGAGGCGGCAGTCTGGCCGGTTCAGGGCATGCTCAGGCATTTTCGCGACGAATTTGAATATCACATCGAACACAAGCGCTGCCTGGTATGAAATGGATTGGATGAGTAATGATCAATATTGAAATTGATGGCAAGCCGGTCGAGGCGGAACGCGGTTCCACGGTGATGGACGCGGCGAACAGCCTCGGCGTCTATATTCCGCATTTCTGCTATCACAAGAAACTTTCCATAGCGGCAAATTGCCGCATGTGTCTGGTCGAAATCGAGAAGGCGCCGAAGCCGATGCCCGCCTGCGCGACTCCGGTTGCGGAAGGCATGAAAGTGCGCACCCATTCGGAAATGGCGGTCAAGGCACAGAAGGGCGTGATGGAGTTCCTGCTGATCAATCATCCGCTCGATTGCCCGATCTGCGATCAGGGCGGGGAATGCGAGTTGCAGGACCTGGCCGTCGGTTACGGAGGCAGCGCATCGCGCTATCACGAACCGAAGCGCAGCGTGATGCCGAAGGACATCGGCGAACTGATTTCCACCGAAGAGATGAACCGCTGCATCCAGTGCACGCGATGCGTGCGCTTCGGACAGGAAATCGCCGGGATGATGGAACTGGGCATGGCGTTCCGCGGAGAACATTCCGAAATCATGACATTCGTGAACAACTCGGTGGATTCCGAACTGTCCGGCAACATGATCGACCTGTGTCCGGTCGGGGCGCTGACCAGCAAACCGTTCCGCTACACCGCGCGCAGCTGGGAGTTGTCGCGGCGCAAGTCGGTCAGCCCGCACGACGGCCTGGGTTCCAACCTGGCGGTGCAGGTCAAGGACAACCGGGTGATGCGTGTCGTGCCGATCGAGAACGAGGCCGTCAACGAATGCTGGATTTCCGACAGGGACCGGTTCAGCTATGAAGGGCTGAACGTGCCCGAGCGATTGACCAGGCCGATGCTCAAGCAGGACGGCAAGTGGATCGAAGTCGAATGGCAAGTCGCGCTGGAGTATGTCGCTAACGGCTTGCGCCAGATCGTGAGTTCGGCCGGAGCCGACCAGATAGCCGCTCTGGCGACGCCGCACAGCACACTGGAAGAACTTTATTTGCTGCAGAAGCTGGTGCGCGGTCTGGGCAGCGACAATGTTGATTTTCGTCTGCGCCAGTCGGATTTCAGCGCGGACGGCAAGCTTGCGGGTGCGCCCTGGCTGGGTATGCCGGTCGCGGACATCAATACCCGGGACCGTTTCCTGATCGTCGGCAGTTTCCTGCGCAAGGACCATCCGCTGCTGGCAAGCCGTGTGCGCCAGGCCGTCAAACGGGGCGCGCAGGCCAACATCGTGCATGCCAGCGACGACGATCTGCTGATGCCGGTTAAGAACAAGTCCATCGTCGCCCCGGACGAACTGGCGAGCAGCCTGGCGCAAATCCTGAATGCGCTGGCGACGGAAAAATCAGTCACGCTGTCCGGCGATATACAGAAAGTCGTCGCAGCCGTACAACCAACTGCGCAGGCGAGTGCGATTGCGCAAAGCCTGGCGAGCGGCGAGCGCGTCGCAGTATTGCTGGGTAATTTCGCGCAACAGCATCCTCAGTCGGCGCAGATCGCAATGCTGGCCGAGCAGATCGCGGCTTTGTGCGCCGCAACGTTCGGCTACCTGGGCGAAGCGGCGAACAGCGTTGGCGGCTACCTGGCCGGGGCGCTGCCATCCGGCGGGAAGGGCATGAATGCCGCGCAGATGCTGGCCGCGCCGCGCAAGGCTTATCTGCTGCTGAATGCCGAGGTGGAGCTCGATATGCACGATCCGCAGCAGGCGATTGCTGCGATGCATGCTGCCGACATGGTGGTGGCCCTGTCCGCATACAAGCACCGCGCGGCCGAATATGCCGATGTGATGCTGCCGATTGCGCCTTTCACCGAAACGTCTGGTACCTTTGTCAGCACCGAAGGCCGCGTGCAAAGTTTCAGGGGCGCGGTCAAGCCACTGGGCGAAGCGCGTCCTGCATGGAAGGTGCTGCGCGTACTGGGCAACCTGCTGCAGCTGCCGGGTTTCGATCAGGATTCCAGCGAGGCGGTGCGCGAAGAAATTTTGCCCGAGGGCGAGCAGGGCGTTGCCGGCAAGCTGAACAACCATATAGAGGGTGTCGCACTGAAACCCATTGCAGGCGGCAGCCAGGGCCTGCAGCGCGTCAGCGATGTGCCGATCTACACTGCCGATGCAGTGGTACGGCGTGCTGCGGCGCTGCAGCTTACGAGTGATGCTGCAACCCCGTGCGTGGTGATGAACAGCGGCGAGTTGCGCAGGGTGGGCGTGCAGCCCGGCGATACCGTGCGGGTCAAACAGGGCAGCGCCAGCGTGCATCTGGAGGTGCGCGCGGATGACGGCATGCCAGCCGCCGCTGCGCGGGTGTCTGCAGGGCATCCTGCCACGGCTGGACTGGGTGCAATGTTCGGGGCGATCACCGTGGAACCGATAGCCGGAGAGCGGACATGATGGAATTGCTGAACACGCTTGAGCAGGCCGGTCAGAACCTGCTCGGGCCCGCCTGGCTGACGGTCTGGACACTGGTAAAAATCCTTGCGATCGTATTGCCGATCATGGGCACGGTTGCCTACCTGACGCTGGCCGAACGCAAGGTGATCGGCTACATGCAGATCCGTATCGGGCCGAACCGCGTCGGCTATTTCGGATTGCTTCAGCCGATCGCCGACGGCGTGAAACTGTTCCTGAAGGAAATCATCATCCCGAGCGGGTCGAGCAAGTTCCTGTTCGTTATCGCACCGATCATGGCGCTTGCGCCGGCGCTTGCAGCCTGGGCGGTGGTGCCGTTCAACCAGGGTATGGCGCTGTCCAACGTCAATGCCGGACTGCTGTATATCCTGACCATGACCTCGCTGGGCGTATACGGCATCATCATCGCCGGCTGGGCGTCCAATTCCAAGTATGCATTCCTTGGCGCGGTGCGCTCCGCGGCGCAGATCGTGTCGTACGAAATCGCGATGGGCTTCGCGCTGGTGTGCGTACTGATGGCTTCGCAAAGCATGAACATGACCGACATCGTGAACGGCCAGCACGGCCACTGGGGCGCGCTGAACTGGTATGTTATTCCGCTGTTTCCGATGTTCATGGTTTACCTGATTTCCGGCGTCGCGGAAACCAACCGTGCACCGTTCGACATGGCCGAAGGCGAGTCGGAAATTGTCGCGGGTTTTCATGTGGAATATTCAGGCATGGCGTTTGCGCTGTTTTTCCTGGCCGAATATGCAAACATGATCCTGATCGCGTTTCTGACCTCGATCATGTTCCTGGGCGGATGGCTGTCGCCGGTGCCGTTCCTGCCGGACAGCTTCATCTGGCTGCTGGGCAAGGTCGCGTTCATCCTGTTCCTGTTCCTGTGGTTCCGTGCCACTTTCCCGCGTTATCGCTATGACCAGTTGATGCGCCTGGGCTGGAAGGTTTTCATCCCGCTTACCATCATCTGGGTGGTGGTGATCGCAGTCTGGATGCAGACCCGGTTCTGGGTCTGGTAAAAGGCGGAGGAGACGAATATGCAATCGATCAAGAATTTCTTCAAGACCTTCCTGCTTTTCGAGCTTGTGAAGGGCATGGCGCTGACCGGGCGCTATTTCTTCGCGCGCAAGATCACGGTGCAGTTCCCGGAAGAAAAAACCCCGCAGAGCAACCGCTTCCGCGGGCTGCACGCGCTGCGCCGCTATGCGAACGGCGAAGAGCGCTGCATCGGCTGCAAACTGTGCGAGGCGGTCTGCCCGGCACTGGCGATCAAGATCGAGGTGGCCGAACGCGAGGACGGGACCCGGCGCACCACACAGTACGACATCGACCTGGTCAAGTGCATCTTCTGCGGTTTCTGCGAGGAGGCCTGTCCGGTGGATGCGATCGTCGAAACGCGCGTGTACGAATATCACGGCGAGAAGCGCGGCGACCTGTATTACACCAAGCCGATGCTGCTGGCGATGGGCGACAAATACGAAGCGCAGATCGCGGCCGACAGGACGCTGGACGCAAGGTACCGCTAGCCGGCCTAACTGAGGCCGGATCAAGAATTGAGGGCAAGTAATGAATTTTGAAGCCATCGTGTTTTATATGTTTGCCGCACTGATCGTGTTCGCAGCGCTGGGCGTGATCACTGCGCGCAATCCGGTGCATGCTGTTCTGTTCCTGGTGCTGGCATTCATCAGTTCGGCCGGGATATGGCTGCTGCTGGAAGCCGAATTCCTGGCCATCGCGCTGGTGCTGGTGTATGTCGGCGCGGTGATGGTGCTGTTCCTGTTCGTGGTGATGATGCTGGACATCAACTTGGTCAGGCTGCGCGAAGGATTCTGGCGCTGGTTGCCGTTCGGCGCGGGACTGGCCGGACTGATGGCTTTCGAGATGATCTGGGTGCTGGGTTCGGAAAAATCGGCAGGGAGCGCGGTCGCTGTCCGGCACGCAGCCGATTACAGCAACACCAAAGTGCTCGGTCGTCTGCTCTACACCGAGTATGTCTATCCGTTCGAGATTGCCGCGGTGATCTTGCTGGTTGCGATGGTGGCCGCGATTGCATTGACCTTGCGCCGCCGCAAGGATGCCAAGTCGCAGGTTGTCGCCGATCAGATTGCGGTCAAGAAAGCGGATCGCTTGCGCATCGTGCCGATGAAGTCCGCGCGCAACGACCAATAATAAGGGGGCGAAAAACATGATCACGTTGTCGCATTATCTGGTACTGAGTGCCGTGCTGTTCGCCATCAGCGTGGTCGGCATCTTTCTTAACCGCAAGAATCTGATTGTTCTGCTGATGGCGATCGAAATGATGCTGCTGGCGGTGAACACCAACTTCCTCGCGTTTGCGCATTACCTGAATGACACTGCAGGACAGGTCTTCGTGTTCTTCATCCTGACCGTGGCTGCCGCCGAAGCTGCCATCGGACTGGCGATACTGGTGGTGCTGTTCCGCAACCTGAGCACGATCAATGTCGAAGATCTGGACAGTTTGAAAGGCTGACGGGATGAATATGCAAACTCTCTATCTGCTGGTTCCGCTGGCTCCGCTGGCCGGGGCGTTGATTGCCGGCGTGTTCGGAAAACGGCTTGGGAGAACCTGGTCGCACCGCATCACCATTTTGATGGTGGCGGTTTCATTCCTTGCTTCACTGGTGATCTTCAGGGATGTCCAGGACGGCCACCGTTTCAATGGCTCGGTCTATACCTGGCTGACCTCGGGAGACGCCAGATTCCAGGTCGGGTTCCTGATCGACAGTCTCACCGCTCTGATGATGCTGGTGGTCACCTTCGTATCGCTGATGGTGCACATCTACACGATAGGCTACATGAGTGAAGACGCCGGCTACCAGCGCTTCTTCAGCTACATCTCTCTGTTCACCTTCTCGATGCTGATGCTGGTGATGGCCAACAATTTCATGCAGCTGTTCTTCGGCTGGGAAGCGGTGGGACTGGTTTCCTACCTGCTGATCGGCTTCTGGTACGACCGGCCGACCGCGATCTATGCGAACCTGAAAGCCTTCCTGGTGAACCGGGTCGGTGACTTCGGTTTTCTGCTGGGTATCGCGCTGGTGCTGATGGTGTTCGGCACGCTGGATTATGCCGCGGTATTCGCCAATGCTGCCAGCCACGCCAATGACATCGCGCCTATCCCCGGCATGCATGTGAACCTGCTGACCGCGATATGCATACTGCTGTTCATCGGCGCGATGGGCAAGTCGGCACAATTTCCGCTGCATGTATGGCTGCCCGATTCGATGGAAGGCCCAACCCCGATTTCCGCGCTGATCCACGCCGCAACCATGGTGACTGCAGGCATCTTCATGGTGGCGCGCATGTCGCCCATGTTTGAGCTGTCGGATACCGCGCTGTCATTCGTGATGGTGATCGGAGCGATCACGGCGCTGTTCATGGGTTTCCTCGGCATGATCCAGAACGACATCAAGCGGGTCATCGCCTATTCAACCTTGTCGCAGCTCGGCTACATGACCGTCGCGCTGGGTGCTTCCGCATACTCGGCGGCGATCTTCCATCTGATGACACATGCCTTCTTCAAGGCTCTGCTGTTCCTGGCTGCGGGCAGCGTCATCATCGCGATGCACCACGATCAGGATATCCGCAACATGGGTGGCCTCAGGAAGTACATGCCGATCACCTGGATCACTTTTCTGATCGGTTCGCTGGCCCTGATCGGCACGCCGTTCTTTTCGGGTTTCTATTCCAAGGACAGCATCATCGAGGCGATCAAGCTGTCGCACCTGCCGGGTGCAGGATTTGCCTATTTTGCGGTGGTGGCAGGTGTCTTCGTCACCGCGTTCTATACATTCCGTGTGTACTTCCTGGTATTCCATGGCAAGGAGCGCTTCGGAAAACCGGCTCACAAACATCAGGACACGGGGCATGACAATCATCACGGTCTCGAACCGGGACAGAAGCCGCACGAGTCGCCATGGGTTGTTACCCTGCCGCTGATCCTGCTGGCCATTCCGTCGGTACTCATCGGTTATTTGACCATCGAGCCGGTTTTATTCGGCAACTATTTTAAAGACGCCATTTACATCTCGGCAGGGCATCCCGGGGTGGCAGAGCTGGCAGAAGAGTTTCACGGCGCATTTGCAATGGCTTTGCACGCCCTGTACGGGTACCCGCTTTGGATTGCTTTGTCAGGCGTGCTGACCGCGTGGGTGTTCTATATGAAACGCCCGGATTTCCCGGTTGCGCTTCAAAAGCGTTTCAGCTTCATCTACACTCTGCTGGATAACAAATATTACTTCGATATTTTCAACGACTGGTTCTTTGCCGGCGGAGCGCGCGGCACAAGTCGTTTCCTGTGGAAATTCGGCGATATCAAGCTGATCGACGGGGTAATGGTCAACGGTACGGCCAAGGTAATCGGCCTGTTTTCCGGAGTGCTGAGGCGTCTCCAGTCCGGCTATATTTATCACTATGCGTTTTCCATGATCATCGGCGTGTTCGTGTTGCTGACGGTGCGGAACTGGTTTCATTGATATGGGCACCTCTAAAAACCCGGATTTCATCCCAACTGCTGCGTTGCAGGAAAAATTTCTTGCTGACATATCCTCCATATGCGGCGCGGCGAAATTATTCCTGCGCCTTGCATTTGGGCGAACTCCAAATTTTTTGAGGCACCCATGTGTCGTTATAAAGTGATCACGAAAGTGAAGGAATAAAGCATGTTTCTGGGATTACCTGTGATTAGTGTTGCGATCTGGCTGCCGATCCTTTTCGGCATACTGGTGCTGGCAACCGGCGACGACAAGAATGCTCCGCTGGCGCGCGCATTGGCGCTGGTCGGCTCGGTGCTGGGCTTCCTGGTGACGATCCCGTTGTATACCGGTTTCATGCGCGACACCTCGGCGATGCAGTTCGTCGAAATGCACAACTGGATCACGCGATTCAACATCCACTATCACGTGGGTGTGGACGGCATTTCGGTGCTGTTCATTCTGCTTACCTCGTTCTTCACGCCCATCGTGGTGCTGGCCGGATGGCGCGTGATCGAGAAGCGTGTCGCGCAATACATGGCGGCATTCCTTATCATGTCCGGAATCATGATTGGCGTGTTCGCAGCACTGGATGCGATCCTGTTCTATGTGTTCTGGGAAGCCATGCTGATTCCGATGTTCCTGATCATCGGCGTGTGGGGCGGCGCCAACCGCGTATATGCTGCGGTCAAATTCTTTCTATACACGCTGCTTGGCTCGCTGTTGATGCTGGTTGCATTCATCTACCTCTACAATCATTCCGGCGGCAGTTTCGAAATACTCGAATTTCAGCAAGTCGCGATACCGATAAACGCGCAGATCCTGATCTTCATCGCCTTCTTCTTCGCCTTTGCAGTGAAGGTGCCGATGTTCCCGGTGCATACCTGGTTGCCGGATGCACACGTGGAAGCGCCTACCGGAGGTTCGGTGATCCTGGCGGCGATCATGCTGAAGATGGGGGCTTACGGTTTTCTGCGTTTGTCGATACCGATCGTCCCGGATGCGAGCCATCGTTTGGCCGGAGTAATGATCGCGCTGTCGCTGATCGCGGTGGTCTACATCGGACTGGTGGCGCTGACCCAGACCGACATGAAGAAGCTGGTGGCCTATTCATCCATTTCGCACATGGGTTTTGTCACGCTGGGCCTGTTCATCTTCAACGATTACGGAATGGAAGGCGCGCTGCTTCAGATGATTTCGCACGGCTTCGTTTCCGGCGCACTGTTCCTCTGCATCGGGGTGCTGTACGACCGGATGCACTCGCGCAACATTGCCGACTACGGTGGCGTCGCGAACACCATGCCGGTATTCGCCGCATTCTTCATGCTTTTCGCGATGGCCAATGTCGGGCTTCCCGGCACCAGCGGTTTCGTCGGCGAATTCATGGTGGTGCTCGGCACGGTGAGAACCAACTTCTGGTATGCATTTGCCGCTGCATCCACGCTGATCTTCGGCGCTGCCTATACGCTGTGGATGTACAAGCGGGTAATCTTCGGTGCAGTAGCCAACGAGCATGTTGCCAAGCTTGCCGATATCACCCTGCGCGAAAAATCGATTTTCGCGATCCTGGTGATTGCCGTGCTGGGCATGGGATTGTATCCGTTGCCGTTCAGTGAAATTCTGCATGTGTCGGTAAACGATTTGCTGGTGCATGCGGCAAGATCCAAATTGCCGTGATCAGGAAACGGGGTCACATGATCTGCCTTGGACAAACGACTTACGACTGGGTTTGAAATGAATATGGATTTGATGACGAATTTGATGCCGGCCAGCCCGGAAATCTTTTTGCTGGTCATGACGTGCGTGATCCTGATCGCGGATTCGCTGATCAAGCAAAGCGGCAGGCTGATCACATACATGCTGGTGCAGCTCACCCTGATGGTTTGCGCGCTGATCACCGTCGGCACTCATCAGAACGGCGTGGCGCATGTCTTTCACAACATGTTCGTGGACGACCTGATGTCCGATGTGCTGAAACTGCTGACCTATCTGTCTGTCTCGATGATGCTGGTGTATTCGCGCCAGTACCTGACCGTGCGCGATCTGTTCAGCGGCGAGTTCATGGTGCTGACGCTGTTTGCAACGCTGGGCATGATGGTGATGATTTCCGCGAATCATTTCATCACGCTATACCTGGGCCTGGAACTGCTGTCGCTTAGCCTGTATGCGGTGGTTGCACTGCAGCGCGATTCCGCGATTGCCACCGAGGCAGCGATGAAGTACTTCATTCTAGGTGCGCTCGCTTCGGGGCTGCTGCTGTACGGGATGTCGATGCTGTACGGTGCGACCGGCTCGCTGCAACTGGATGCGGTGTCCAGGTCGATCCATTCCGGCACCGCGAACAATACGTTGCTGGTTTTCGGGCTGGTGTTCGTCGTGTCCGGTCTCGCATTCAAGCTCGGTGTGGTGCCATTCCATATGTGGTTGCCCGACGTTTATCATGGTGCTCCGACCGCAATGACCATGCTGATCGGGTCGGCACCGAAACTGGCTGCATTCGCGTTCGTCTCTCGTCTACTGGTGACCGGCCTGCAACCGCTGGTGCAGCACTGGTCCGGCATGCTGATCATTCTTGCCATCGCATCGATGGCGCTCGGCAATATCACCGCAATCGCGCAGACCAACCTGAAGCGCATGCTTGCGTACTCGACCATCGCGCACATGGGTTTTCTGCTGCTGGGATTCATCAGCGGCGACCAGGAGGGCTACGGCTCGGCCATGTTCTACGCGGTGGTCTATGTGCTGATGACACTGGGCTCTTTCGGCATGATCATGATGTTGTCCAGGGTCGGTTTCGAGGCTGACAACCTGAGCGACTTCAAGGGTCTGAACCAGCGCAGTCCGTGGCTGGCTTTCCTGATGCTGTTGTTGATGTTTTCGATGGCCGGGGTTCCACCCACGGTGGGTTTCTATGCAAAGTTCTCGGTGCTGAACGCCGTTGTGCAATCCGGCCACGTATGGCTGGCGGTCGTGGCGGTGCTGTTCTCCCTGATCGGCGCGTTCTATTATCTGCGCATCGTCAAACTGATGTATTTCGATGCGCCGGAAAGCCACGAACCGATCATCTTCGGACAGGACACGACGCTGCTGATGAGCCTGAACGGAGTCGGCCTGCTGTTGCTCGGCCTGCTGCCCGGCACGCTGATGTCGGTATGCGCGGTGTCGGTCCAGCAATCCCTGTTGCTGCATTAGGCAATCCCGGTTGGAACGATCCCGGAGCCTGGCCAGCCGATTGAAGCTGGGCACTGAACGCCGGATACACCCAAATACCCGGACAAGCAGGGTGTTTCGTAAGGGATTTTGATAGCGGATCGATTTACGGTATCATCGCCGCCTACGAAAGCATTTGCTAAAACCATTAGCCTTTCCGCCAGCAGTCAGAAGACGACAGTCATGCGGCAGGTTATATCCGGACATCCGCATGACCAAGTACATCTTTATCACGGGCGGCGTTGTTTCTTCTCTGGGGAAGGGCATCGCCGCCGCTTCGCTTGCAGCCATACTCGAATCGCGCGGGCTGAAGGTAACGATGCTCAAGCTCGACCCCTATATCAACGTGGACCCGGGCACCATGAGCCCGTTCCAGCACGGTGAGGTTTTCGTGACCGAGGACGGGGCGGAAACCGATCTGGATCTGGGCCACTACGAGCGTTTCATTTCTGCCAAGATGCGCAAGGCCAACAACTTTACCACCGGCCAGATCTACGACAGCGTGATCCGCAAGGAACGGCGCGGCGAATATCTCGGCAAGACCGTACAGGTGATCCCGCATATCACCAACGAAATCCAGGAGTTCATCGAGCGCGGTGCAGCCGCCTCGCATGATGGCAATGTCGATGTGGCGATCATTGAAATCGGCGGGACCGTCGGCGACATCGAGTCGTTGCCGTTCCTGGAAGCTGCAAGGCAGATGGGTTTGCGCCTGGGGCGCAACCAGGTTGCTTATGTGCATCTAACCCTAGTCCCTTACATTGCCACTGCCGGCGAACTGAAGACCAAGCCGACCCAGCACAGCGTGCAGAAATTGCGCGAAATCGGCATTTTCCCGACCGCATTGATTTGCCGTGCCGATCGTGAAATCCCAGATGACGAGCGCGGCAAGATTTCGCTGTTCGCCAATGTGCGCGAAGAAGCCGTGATTTCGATGTGGGATGTGGACAGCATTTACAAGGTGCCGCAAATGCTCAACCAGCAAGGTTTGGATCGCATCGTCTGCGAGGAACTGAGAATGGATTTGCCGCCTGCCGATCTGTCGGTTTGGACAAAACTGGTTAAGTCACAGGAAAATCCGCAGCATCGGATCACCATCGGCATGGTCGGAAAATATGTCGACCTGACCGAATCGTACAAGTCTCTTATCGAGGCGTTGCGCCATGCCGGGATACACACCGCAACGCAGGTGAAAATCGAATATATCGATTCCGAAGCGCTTGAAACATCAGGCATGAAAAGCCTGGAGCATTTCGATGCGATACTGGTTCCCGGTGGCTTCGGAAAGCGCGGCACGGAAGGCAAGATTTCCGCAATTCGCTTTGCCCGCGAAAACAAGATTCCCTATCTCGGTATCTGTCTCGGAATGCAGCTGGCGGTGATCGAGTTTGCCCGCCATGTGGCGGGCATGGCCGACGCGAACAGCACCGAATTCAATCCGGCTACCGAACATCCGGTGGTCGCGCTGATCAACGAATGGCTGGACCGCGATGGCAAGGTCGAAACTCGCGACAACGACTCAGACCTGGGCGGAACAATGCGACTCGGCTCGCAGCGTTGTCCGATCAAGCCCGGCACCATGGCGCAAAGCATTTATGGTGATGAAGTCAATGAACGGCACCGCCATCGCTATGAAGTCAACAACCATTACGTGCCGGAACTGGAAAAGTCAGGGCTGATCATTTCGGCCCGCACCCCGAGCGAAGATCTGCCTGAAATCATGGAATTGCCGAAATCCATGCATCCATGGTTCATGGGCGTGCAATTCCACCCCGAATTCACCTCTACGCCGCGCAGCGGGCATCCCTTGTTTAAATCGTTCGTTCAGGCTGCGCTGCAACGACAGTCAACACATGCCAAAGAGAAGGTATCCGCGTGAAACTATGCAACTTCGAAGTTGGCTTAGACCAGCCGCTGTTTCTGATTGCCGGTCCGTGCGTGATCGAGTCGCGGCAGATGGCGCTGGATACCGCCGGCGTGCTGAAGGAAATCTGCAGCGAACTGAAGATAAACTTCATCTACAAGTCATCATTCGACAAGGCTAATCGAAGTTCCGGGAAATCGTTTCGCGGCCCGGGAATGGATGAGGGTCTGAAAATTCTTGCCGAAGTCAAAAAACAGATCGGTGTGCCGGTACTGACTGATGTGCATGACATCGAAGAGATTGCGCCGGTCGCGGCAGTGGTCGATGTGCTGCAGACGCCCGCATTCCTTTGCAGGCAGACCGATTTCATCCATGCGGTTGCGAAATGCGGCCGTCCGGTGAATATCAAGAAGGGACAGTTCCTGTCGCCCTGGGATATGCAGAACGTGGTCGCAAAGGCGCGCGAAGCGAGCGGCGCGGACAACATCATGGTGTGCGAGCGGGGGGCGTCATTCGGCTACAACAACCTGGTGTCGGACATGCGCTCGCTGGCGGTGTTGCGCAACACCGGTTGCCCAGTGGTGTTCGACGCTACCCACTCGGTGCAGCTGCCGGGCGGTCAGGGGACAGTCAGCGGCGGGCAGCGCGAGTTCGTGCCGGTGCTGGCGCGTGCCGCGGTCGCGGCGGGAGTTTCCGGCCTGTTCATGGAAACGCATCCGGATCCTGCCAAGGCGTTGTCGGACGGGCCGAACGCTTTTCCGCTCGGGCATATGAAGGAATTATTGCTGGTACTGAAATTGCTTGATGAAACAGTCAAGCAGCAGGGCCTGATTGAAGAACAGATCGATTTGAAAAACATTTAGAAGAAGGAAGAAGGTAAATAGAATGAGCGCAATAGTCGATGTAATCGCCCGTGAAATACTGGATTCGCGCGGAAACCCGACCGTGGAAGCGGACGTATTGCTGGAATCCGGTGTGATGGGGCGTGCCGCGGTGCCGTCCGGCGCATCCACCGGCGAAAAGGAAGCGATCGAGTTGCGAGATGGCGACAAACAGCGCTATCTGGGCAAGGGTGTCCTGAAGGCAGTGGAGAATGTGAATACCGAAATCGCCGAAGCGATCATCGGTCTGGATGCCGCCGAACAGGCCTTTATCGACCAGACCATGATCGAGCTGGACGGTACCGAGAGCAAATCGCGCCTCGGAGCGAATGCGATCCTGGCCGTCTCGATGGCGGTGGCGCGCGCGGCTGCCGAAGAGAGCGGATTGCCGCTGTACCGCTACCTGGGCGGTGCGGCGCGCATGGAAATGCCGGTGCCGATGATGAATGTGATCAACGGCGGCGCGCATGCGACCGGCGGTTCGGACATGCAGGAATTCATGATTATTCCGGTCGGCGCGCAGAGTTTCCGTGAAGCGTTGCGCACCGGCGCTGAAGTATTCCACGCGCTGAAGGCGGTGTTGCACAAGCGCGGACTGCCAACCACGGTGGGCGATGAAGGCGGTTTCGCTCCCGCGCTGGGCTCCAACGAAGCGGCATTGAAAGTCATCGTCGAAGCCATCGAGGCAGCCGGTTATGTGCCGGGCTCGGATGTGGCGATCGGTATGGATCCGGCGGCATCGGAATTCTACAAGAACGGGAAATACCACCTGAAGGCGGACAAGCTGACCCTGACCTCGGCGCAGATGGTCGACCTGTATGCCACCTGGGTGGACAAGTACCCCATCATCACCATCGAGGACGGGATGAGCGAGCACGACTGGGACGGCTGGAAAATGCTGACTGACCGGCTCGGTAAAACCATCCAGCTGGTCGGTGACGACATTTTTGTGACCAATACCAAGATACTGCGCGAAGGCATCAAACGCGGCATCGCCAATTCGATCCTGATCAAGGTCAACCAGATCGGCACCCTGACCGAAACATTTGCGGCGATCGAGATGGCCAAGCGCGCCGGCTATACCGCGGTGATCTCGCACCGTTCCGGCGAAACCGAAGACAGCACCATAGCCGACATTGCGGTGGCCACGAATGTGCTGCAGATCAAGACCGGTTCAATGTCGCGCTCGGATCGCATGGCAAAATACAACCAGTTGCTGCGTATCGAGGAAGACCTGGGTGACACTGCCTCTTATCCGGGGCGCGATGCGTATTATCAGTTGGGCTGATGCGTGCGGTCACGCTGATCCTGGTTGCTCTCCTGCTCTTGCTGCAGTACCCGCTGTGGCTTGGCAAGGGCAGCTGGCTGCAGGTGTGGGATCTGCACCGCCAGGTCGAGGCGCAGCAGCAACTCAACCAGCAGACCCGGATGCGTAATGCGGTGCTCAATGCCGAGGTGCTTGATCTCAAGCAGGGTACTGCAGCCATCGAAGAGCGTGCGCGCAGCGAACTGGGCATGATCAAGCGCAACGAGGTTTTCTATCAGATATTGGATGACCCGAAGCATAAATCTGCAGGCGAGCTAACCGCACAGCCTTCCGCAGCTGCCACCGCCCCACATTGATCCTTATCTTCCCGTCCGGGCTTGCCGGCATTTGTGCGGCCGGATCTGCTGGTATCCGCGTGGTGAACAGCCGGGAAAAGCGGCTTTGCCCGTTATTTATGTAATATATTGATCAGTCAGGATAATATGGTTTATTCGCGATTGTGTATTCCGGCGATCCTTAACCGGCCATCTGAAAACTTACCGTTCATCAGTATAAAACAACCGTTGATTACTGCAGTTTTTGACTAATCGGCGGTTATTAAATACTCTGCAGTCACTTGGCAAACCTGTTGAAAAGCAGGGACGCAAAATCACCGGCCTAAGGGAAACTATGGCGGCGGGACTGCAACACGGGGAATATTCGTGTTAGTGACCCACCTGCCTCCTGTGCCATTTTGAATGATGAATGGGAGCGCAAAATGGAAACCTGGATATCTGCTTCGCATTTCACGCGGGCACAGGCAACAATGCTGAAGCTCGGGCTTGGGTTGATGCTGGTCGGATATGCCATTTCTTCACATGCAGCCCCAGCCGGCTTTGATAATTCCGCCCCCGGTTTCGATGTTATTTCCCTTCCACTTGCCTTTTCAGTGACCGGAGTCGACCAATCTTCCGGCCTGACTAAAAACGATCAGTTGCCCGGCCGATTTGGTTTCGGTAAATTACCGGACTTGCGCCCTTATTTCGATCTGAAGAAAGTGACCGCATGGGTGGCCAGCATCCGCTGGCATGTGTCTGAAGAGGACAGCCATCCATCCTTTTCACCGCGGCTGCAGGTGGAATCCAGGAATAATCTGATATCGATCAGGCCGACCAGCCACTCGATTACAGTGGAGTGGAGCACTAAGCTGGATTGACCGTCCGGGCTTTTACGTATCAAGGTTAGATCCAATCACGCGCTTCACCCCGGCGCTGAGCAACAAAATGCTGAATGCGGCCAGTACTGCGGTAGCCAACAAATGCGGGGCATCTACCGAGAAATGGAACAGTTCACGCAGAACAGGGATATTGAATATCATCGCCAGTCCGGCGGCGCCTCCCAGCACTATCCACCAGAGAGCAGGATTCCCGCCCGACCAGGATCTGCGCCACGACATTCCCAGTGATCGATTGCTGAACACCAGCGCGATATTGCCGGTGACCATCGCAACGAACACCAGTGCCCGCACGGTATTTTCTTCATAACCCCGCGATATTCCCCACACATAAATGGCGGCAATCGCCACCAGTGACACGCAACCCTGCAGCAGGCTACCGGCAAGCAATTTTCCGCCGAACAGCGGTTGCTTTGCCTGTCGTGGCGGCCTCTGCATGATACCGGCTGCTTCGGGTTCGGCCTCGAAGAAAATCGAGCAGGCCGGGTCAATGATCATCTGCAGGAACATGATGTGCGCGGGCAGCAGCAGCAGCGGTTCGCCGAGCACCACCGGCAGCAGCGCCATTCCGACGATCGGGATGTGCACCGCCAGCACGTAGCTCATTGCCTTGCGCAGGTTGTCATAGACACGGCGTCCCAGGCGGATGGTCGCGACCAGCGACGCAAAATCATCGTCCAGCAGCACCAGGCCGGCGGCTTCGCGCGCCACATCGGTACCTCTCTTGCCCATCGCAACTCCGATATGCGCGGCTTTTAGCGCAGGGGCATCATTCACACCATCACCTGTCATCGCGACGATCTCACCGTTGTCCTTGAAGGCGTCCACCAGGCGCAACTTCTGTTGCGGCACGATGCGTGCGAATACCTGCACGGTGCGCAGTCTGGCGCGCAAAGCTTCGTCGGAAAGCGTGTCCAGATTGGCACCGGTCAATACCTGGTCGGCCGGCAGGCCCAGTTCACGCGCGATCGCCTGTGCAGTGCCGGCATGGTCTCCGGTGATCATCACGACACGGATGCTTGCCGCATGGCATTGCGCGATGGCTTCAGTGACGTCCGGGCGCAGCGGGTCTTGCAGGCCGAGCAGTCCGACAAAGGAGAACTCGATGTCATGCTGCTGCACCGGCCACTGATGCTCCGGGTCTTGGCCGGGCCTGAGTTCCGCTCGCGCCACTCCCAGCACGCGCAACCCCAGGGCCGCCATTTCGGCCGCAACTTCAGCAATTGCACCTGCCTCTGTCACGGGCAGGTGGCAAAGGTCGACAATAGCTTCCGGCGAGCCCTTGGCTGCGACGACATGATGTTCCTTGCCGTCGCCCTGCCAGACATGGGACATCGCAAGCAGGTCGGGACTCAAGCTGTATTCATGGACCAGTTGCCATGCCTCATGCAGGTGTTCGCTGCCGCTCAGGGTGCGTTGCCCCAATTCGTGCAGTGCGCGCTCCATCGGGTCGAACGGTTCGCGCTCGCTGGCCAGGATGCCGAACTCCACCAGTTCGTGCCAGGGCTCCGGCAAAGTGCCATTGCGATCCACATTCAGCATTTGGCCGTTGCTGTACAGCTTGCTGATCACCATGCGATTCTCGGTCAGCGTGCCGGTCTTGTCGGTGCACAGCACGGTGGTAGCTCCCAGCGTTTCGATCGCGTCGAGCCGCCGCGTCAGCACATTCCGTTGCGAAATCCGCCAAGCGCCCAGCGCCATGAACACAGACAGGATCACAGGGAATTCTTCAGGGAGGGATGCCATCGCCAGGCTGATACCGGCCAGCAACGCGTCCAGCCAGTGGCCGCGTGTAATGCCATAAACCAGCACCAGCAGCATGCAGAGAGCACCGGCGGATATCGCCAGACGTCGCACCAGTCCGGCGGTCTGGATACGCAGCGGTGAAATGCCGGAACGCGTGTCATCGAGCGATTTTCCGATCTGCCCGATCGCGCTGGATTTGCCGGTGGCGGTCACCAGGGCAATGCCGCTGCCCTGCACCAGTATCGTTCCCGCGTACACGAATGGCTGGTCGTCGCCGCCCGGCAGGAGAACAGTCGAATCCGCGCTGCCCGGTCGTTTCCGAACTGGAACCGATTCGCCGGTCAGCATCGACTCGTCGGCAGACAGGTCGTTGCAGCTCAGCAACACCGCGTCTGCGGCGACGCGGTCTCCTTCCTTGAGCAGCATCAGGTCGCCCGGCACCACCTCCCGTCCCGCAATGCGCTGCTGCCTGCCGTCGCGTATCACCAACGCACGCGGACTGGACAGGTCGCGCAGCGCTTCCAGCACTCGCTGGCTTTTGTGCTGTTGCGACACGGTCATCACGATGATCAGCACCACGAAGAACAGCAGCATCAGCGCGTCCTGCGCATCGCCCAGCAACAGGTAAATCGCGCCGGCAAAGACCAGCAACAGGAACATCGGCTCACGCAACGCACCGGCAACGGAGTGCCACAGGCGATGCGGTCGGGGCGTATTCAGCTCGTTGTATCCGGATACGGCAAGGCGCTGTTGCGCTTCTGCCGCACTCAACCCGGTAATTGATACTCGTGCTTTCATCGTGCTCATGCCGGCGGACCAGATTCGTTGCGATGATGGAAGCATACCCTGATCGCGATCAAGGAGTAAGCCACAGGAAGTTTTGTCTGGATTGCGGAACAAAAGTACTGCGCGAGCGGCGCGTTTAGGGTAAATTGCGATCCTTTTATATAAATAATGGAACGGACAGAAACGGATATATCCGCCCTGTTCCATGCTAGGCAAATCGACTGGTTACATACAATGGGAGCATGAGGTTATGACGCAATACAGCAAGCGCATGGTGATCGTTCATTGGCTGACTTTGGCATTGTTGATCGTTGCCTGGTATCTGGGCGACAGCCTGGGCGACGCGATCGACGAGAGCAAGTCGACCCTGGCCGGATATCTGGTCCATATGGCGGTGGGAGTTTCGATACTGGTACTGGTACTGTCGCAACTGTTTTTTCGCCACAGGGACGGCACTCCGCCGATGCTGAAAGACAAACCGGTATTCCTGGCCGCCGCCAAGGGCGTCCATCACCTGCTGTACACCGTGCTGTTGCTGTTGCCGTTCAGCGGCATCATGACCGTGATTACCAGCACGGCCGGCAAGGCTCTGCTGGCCGGGGATGCTGGCCTGCTGCCCAAGGCGCATGGCTACCACGGCGTGTTTGCGCATTCCGTGCATGAAGTCCTGGTCAATGTGCTGATCGGGCTGGCGGTGGTGCATCTGCTCGGCGCGCTGAAACACCAGTTCGTGATGAAAGATGGGTTGATTGAACGCATGAAGCTGCCCAGTAATGACTGATCTGCGCTGACCGAGCGGTTCCGGGGCGGGCCAGCAACCCGCTCCTTGTCGTTCTAGAAACGGGCGGATTGCATTACCCAGCCTATCCCGCCCAGCGCTCCGAAGAAGATCAGCAGATGCACCCAGCTCCACAACAGGTAGCGACGCGATAGCCTGGCCTGGTCGAGATTGCTGACCAGGAACAACTCCCCGCCACGCGGGCGGCTGATGATGTTGATATCGGCTTGCGCCTCGGCTTCTCGCCTCATGTTCGCCACTTCGCGCCTGGCGGCAGACCGCGCCAGCATCCATTCCTGCATATCCAGCGTGCCGTTGCCGTCCAGATCGAAGCGCTTGAGCAATGCCGGCATGTCCTTTTTCCATTCCGCCAGCAGTGCACCTATTTCTTCACGGGTGTCGAATTCCAGGCTGCTGCCACCCTGGGTGCGGAATTGGCCAATCACGTAAATGCTGTCGTGTTCGATCAGTTTCCACTCGGTATAGCGGTAATCGCCATCGTGCCATTGGTCGCGGTGACGGGTCAGTATCTCGGCATTTTCCGGATCGACAACGCACTCACCGGTTTCGTCGCGCAGGATGAAGGTGTCGTAGCTTTCGCCCCGGTCTACGGTCTTCCAATTGCCTTCCGATTCACGTTGTTCGATGTGATAGCGGCACCACAGACAGGGCAGCAGGCTGAGCTGCCCGATTACGGG
>Ga0316575_10000033_pt1 | contig 33178 bp, 32 predicted proteins | sample J5NA_FD_203072 | JGI IMG/M metagenome (GOLD analysis project Ga0316575, IMG submission 203072) | Rhizosphere microbial communities from salt marsh grasses in Alabama, United States - J5-7_050615r2r3 | ecosystem: Host-associated > Plants > Roots > Rhizosphere | place: USA: Alabama | collected...
CCGTGGCGGCGAGGACGACCTCGGTCAGCGTTCCCGACGTCGTGGTGCCCGTCGTCTGCGTCCCGGTCGTGGTCGTCGTGCCCGTGGTCGTCGTACCGACCGTTTTGGTGCCGGTGGTCGTCGTCCCCGTGGTGGTCGTCGTCCCCGTGGTGGTCGTCGTCCCCGTGGTGGTCGTCGTCCCCGTGGTGGTCGTCGTCCCGGTCGTGGTCGTCGTCCCCGTGGTGGTCGTCGTCCCCGTGGTGGTCGTCGTCCCGGTCGTCGTCGTCGTCCCGGTCGTCGTCGTCGTCCCGGTCGTGGTCGTCGTCCCCGTGGTGGTCGTCGTCCCCGTCGTGGTCGTCGTCCCCGTGGTCGTCGTACCCTCGGTCGTCGTCGTGGTGGTCGTCTCGTCGGTCAGCCTCACGCCGAAGTGGCTGATCTGCTGCGCAACTCCAGCGTTGTTCTTGATCCAGATCTGCGCGATCGAGATCGACGACTGCGGCGGGCTGATGGTGAGCACCACGAACTCGTGGGCCGACTTGATGCAGACCTCCGTGATGACCTTGCCGGTAGGCGCGGTGTAGTTCAAGGTGAGCTTGTCGCTCGAGAAGTACGAGGACGAATCGCTGTAAAAGTCGTAGTTGTCGTACGTGCCCGTAAGGTCACGGCACTTGTTGTCGCCGTTGTCGATCGTGACCGGTCCGTAGACGCTCGACACGTAACTGACGGCGTGCGCCGGCGTCGCGGCGATGATCATCATGCTCATCACGGCTGCGATAGCCGCGAGCAGGACCAGAACCTTCCCCCACTGGACTCGTGCGGTCGTGGCGTTCATTGCGGGTCTCCCTTGCGTGGCTAGGGCCCTTTTCGACCCGTCGCCCGATTTGTGTGCGTCACCAGGTGTGACCGTGATCACATGTGCGTGTGATCTACGTCACTAAACTACGGCTTGCCTAACGGGGGCGCAAGCGGAGGGGGGACCTAAGTCCTATTTGCGAGGGAAATTCTTCGTCCACGGGCCCCAAAAGGGATATTTCACGCTACCCAGAAAGCGCGGGTCCCGCCCGCGGTACCTGCGGACGGGACCCTTCCGGCTTTCACCGACCCCGGCTGTTGAGGGCAGGGCGACGCACACACGCCATCCCTCGGTTGTCGGGGAGCTCTGGACTACTGTTCGGCGTTGTTGCGGCGGCGGAGCAGGGTGAGGCCCACCCCTCCGAGGAAGAGCGAGAGCGCGAGGCCAATCTCGCCCGAGGTTCCGTTGGCGCCCGTGGCGGCGAGGACGACCTCGGTCAGCGTTCCCGACGTCGTGGTGCCCGTCGTCTGCGTCCCGGTCGTGGTCGTCGTGCCCGTGGTCGTCGTACCGACCGTTTTGGTGCCGGTGGTCGTCGTCCCGGTCGTGGTCGTCGTCCCCGTGGTCGTCGTCCCCGTGGTCGTCGTCCCGGTCGTGGTCGTCGTCCCCGTGGTCGTCGTCCCCGTGGTGGTCGTCGTCCCGGTCGTGGTCGTCGTCCCGGTCGTGGTCGTCGTCCCGGTCGTGGTCGTCGTACCCGTGGTGGTCGTCGTCCCGGTCGTGGTCGTCGTCCCCGTGGTCGTCGTACCCGTGGTGGTCGTCGTCCCGGTCGTCGTCGTCGTGCAGGTGCCGCCCGATACGTACACCCATTCCGTCGAGCCGTTCCAGTAGAACAGGTTCGTCGACGTGTCCGTCGTGTTCCAGTCCTCCGTGGAGTACAGCTTGCCGTCGGCGAGGATGTTGCTCAGTCGGTCCTGACGGTCCGTCGTGTCGGTACGGTACTTATCGACCTGGTACCACACCCCGCACTGGAGCGTCGTGTTCGAGGTCGGGCTGCCGCTGTTCCAGCTCCCGTAGGAGTAGAACGTCTGCGGGCCGCCGTTGAACGCGGTGCTCTGCGTGTGCCCCCCACCGGACGGGATCGCCCAGAACACGATCGTGTAGTCGCTCGTCGCGCGCGCCGGGCTCGCCGACACCGTGAGGATGGCGCCCATCAGCGCGGCGATCGCCGCCAAAACGAGCAGGGTCTTCGCCTGATACTTGTGCGTGGCATTCATGTCTTCTCCTTTGACGGCACGGGCCAAGCGCGTGCCTTTCGCCGACTCCCTCAAGTCGGCGCGATGTCGCGTCTGTGATCTACATCACATCCCTCTGTGACGCTCATCACATTAGGCGTTACTTACTCGCCTCGCAACACGGATGCGCCCTTTCGTCCGGTTTTTCGGATAATTCGCGCCGCTACCCGGGCGGACTCGGTGCGCTGCGCAGTCGGGCGCGGGCGCGTCGGCCTCCCGAAATCACCCACGCCCTAGACGTTGAAGCGGAACTCCACCACGTCGCCCTCGGCCATGACGTAGTCCTTGCCCTCCATACGGACCTTGCCGCGCGCGCGCGCCTCGGCCGTCGATCCGGCGTCGACCAGGTCGTCGTAGCCGACGACCTCGGCCTTGATGAAGCCCCTCTCGAAGTCCGTGTGGATCACGCCGGCGGCCTGCGGGGCCATCCAGCCGCGCCGGATCGTCCAGGCGCGTGACTCCTTGGGCCCGGCCGTGAGGAACGTCTGCAGGCCAAGGGTCGCGAAGCCGACGCGAGCAAGCTGGTCCAGGCCGGACTCCTTCTGCCCCGACTCCGCGAGCATCTCCGCGGCCTCGGCCGGCGTGAGGTCCACCAGCTCCGCCTCGAATTTCGCGTCGAGGAAGATCGCCTCGGCCGGCGCGACCGATGCGGCGAGGGCTGCTCGCGCGGCGTCGTCGATAAGGTTCGCGTCGTCCATGTTGAACACGTAGATGACGGGTTTGGCGGTGAGCAGCGTCAGCTCGCGGATCGCGTCGAGGTCGAGCCCCGCGTCCTTCGCTCCCGCGGAAAGGGTCCGGCCGGAATCGAGGATCGCCCGCGCCGTCTCGCACGCGGCGAGGTACTCCGGCGCGGCTTTCTTGGCCCGCACCTCCTTCTCGAGGCGCGGGATCGCCTTCTCGAGCGTCTGGAGATCCGCGAGGATCAGCTCCGTGTTGATCGTCTCGAGGTCCGACGCCGCGTCCACGCGGCCGTCGACGTGCACCACGTCCGGGTCGTGGAACGCCCGCGTCACCTGGCAGATCGCGTCGGCCTCGCGAATATGGGACAGGAACGCGTTGCCGAGCCCCTCCCCCTCCGACGCACCCTTCACGATGCCCGCGATGTCCACGAAACTCACCGTCGCGGGGACGGTCTTCTCGGAATGGAACATCTCGGAGAGAACGCCGAGACGCGGGTCCGGGAGCGGCACGACCCCGACGTTCGGCTCGATCGTCGCGAACGGGTAGTTCGCCGCGAGCACCTGCGCGCGGGTCAGGGCGTTGAAGAGCGTGGACTTGCCGACGTTGGGCAGGCCGACGATGCCGATAGTAAGGGCCACGGGGCGAGTCTAGTGGGGCTCGGGAGGGCCGGAGGCGGCCCTCTAGCCGCCGAAGACGATGTTGCCGCCGGGAATGGCGTCGAGCAGGCGCCTCGTGTAGGCCTCGCGGGGCTTCGAGAAGATCGTGTCGACGTCGCCCCGCTCGACGATCTTGCCGTTCTCCATCACAGCGACCTCGTCCGCCACGACTCGAACCACGGCGAGGTCGTGCGTGATGAAGAGGTACGTCAGCCCGAGCTCTGCCTGGAGGTCCGCGAGGAGCTGGAGAATCTGGGCCTGGACGAGGACGTCGAGTGCGGAGACGGGTTCGTCCAGGACGACGACGTCCGGCTTGAGCGCGAGAGCTCGGGCGATGGCCACGCGCTGCCGCTGGCCGCCGGACAGCTCGTTCGGGTACCGGTGGGCGAGCGCTCCGGGGAGGGCGACCTGGGAGAGGAGTTCCTTCACGCGGGCCACGCGGCTCCGGTCGTCGCCGACCTTGTGCACGCGGAGCGGCTCGGCGATGATCGCCCCGATCGAGCGCTGCGGGTCGAGGGAGGCGTAGGGGTCCTGGAACACCGGCTGCATGTGGCTGCGAAGGGTGAAGAGGTCTTTGCGGGACACGCCGGCGAGTTGCGTACCGCCGACCGTGATCTCTCCCGCTGTCGGCGTCTCCAGCCCGAGGATCATCTTCGCGGCCGTCGTCTTGCCAGATCCCGATTCGCCCACGAGCGCCAGCGTCGTTCCCCGGTGGATGTCGAAGGAGATGTGGTCGACGGCGGTCAGCGGTTCGGACCGAAAACTCCCGCGACGGATGGAGAAGACCTTGGTGAGATCCCGAACCTGGACGACGGCCTGCGCGGCCGTGACCGCCGCCTCCTCGTCCTCGCGGCGCTCGCGCGCCATCCGCGCGACGTCGACGCTCTTGTCGTCGTCCGGGTTGACAACGGCGGCCGACGATTCGATGCGCCGCGACGCGAGCGACGGGGCCGCCGCGATGAGGCGCTTGGTGTACGGGTGCTGCGGACGCTGGAGGATGTCCAGGCTCTTGCCCGCCTCTACGATCTTCCCGCGGTTCATGACGATGACGCGCGAGGCGCGCTCGGCGGCGAGCCCGAGGTCGTGCGTGATGAGGAGCAGCGCGACCTGCTTGTCCCGCGTCAGCGACTCTATGTGGTCGAGGATCGTCTTCTGCACCGTCACGTCGAGCGCGGACGTCGGCTCGTCGGCGATCAGGAGGCGCGGGTCCGCTCCGAGGCCAATGCCGATAAGCACGCGCTGCTTCATTCCTCCGGAGAACTGGTGGGGGAACTGGCGCATACGACGCTCGGAGTCCGAGAGTCCCGCCTGGTGGAGAACCTCGACGGCGCGCGCCTGTATCTCCTTGCGTCCCGTCGCGACGTTGTTCGCGCGGATGGCCTCGCGCACCTGGAACCCGACCGACCACACGGGGTTGAGGTTGGACATCGGGTCCTGCGGGACGTATCCGATGACGCTCCCGCGGACGGCCGCCATCTGCGTCTGCGACCAGCGCGTGACGTCACGACCTTCGACGAGGACCTCGCCTCCGGTGATGCGCCCGTTGCTCGGGAGGAGGTTGATGAGCGCCGTCGCGGTGGTCGACTTGCCGGATCCCGACTCACCGACGATCGCGACCGTCTCGCCGGGGAAGATGTCGAAGGAGATGCCGCGCACGGCCTCGATGTCGCCGTCGTGTGTGTGGAACGCGACCTCGAGGTCGCGGATCGACACGAGCGGCTCCGCGTTCTTCGTCGTGGCGCGCGCGGCCGCGGTCGTCGTCGAGGTCTTGGGGCTCATCGCCGCGCCCTCGCCTTCGGGTCGAGCGCATCGCGGATGAGTTCGCCCAGGACGATGAAGGCGAGCACGGTCACCGTCAGCGCGAGGGACGGCCACATGAGCGCCATCGGAGACGTGCGGATGGTCGTCTGAGCCTCGGAAATGTCGCGACCCCAGGACATGACGCCTGCGGGCAGGCCGATGCCCAGGAAGCTCAGCGTCGCCTCGGCGACGATCGCCGCGCCGAGGCTGATGGTCAGCGAGACGATGACCGGCGTCAGCGAGTTCGGAAGGACGTGCCGGATGAGCGTCGAAAAGCGGGATCGCCCTACGGCCGCGGAGGCCATGACGTAGTCCTGGTTCTTCACCTGGAGCACCTCGGCTCTCAGGATGCGGGCGAGCGATGCCCACGCGAATCCGCCGATCGCGACCGCGAGCGTCAGGACGTTGCGGTAGTCACGGAAGACGGTCATGACGACGATCGCCGCGAGGAAGTAGGGCACGGAGAAGAAGATGTCGCCGATGCGCGAGAGCAGCGAATCGACCCACCCTCCGTAGAAGCCGGCGATCGCGCCCATCGGAATGCCGAGAACCGCGGTGACGGCGACCGTGAGGAGCCCGACGGAGATCGAGGTTCGCGCTCCCCACGCGACCCGTGCGTACACGTCGCAGCCTTGGCGCGTGAAACCGAGCGGGTGCCCGGCTGCCGGTCCGCCGTTGCTGTTGGAGAGCTCGCACCCGTTGTTCGGCGCGACTTGGGTGAACCACGTCGGGAATAGCGCCATGATCACGAACACCGCGACGATCAGGATGGCGACGTAGAAGAGGGGGCGCCGACGCAGGTCACGCCAGGCGTCGAGCCAGATGTTGCTCTTGTGGGCGCCGAGACGAACGGTGTCGATCTCGGCGATCTGGGACTCGTCGAAGGGGGCGACGTAGTGGTCGGGATCGAGCTTGGGCTTAGACATAGCGAATCCTCGGGTCGAGCACGGCGTAGAGGAGGTCGACGAGGATGTTCAGGATCACGTAGAGGATCGTCAGAATGGTCACGAAGGACACCACCGTGGGGCCCTCGCTCGTGATGATCGCCCGATAGAGCACGTGTCCGACCCCGGGAATGTTGAAGATGTATTCCGTCACCGTCGTCCCCGCAAGGAGATACCCGAAACTCGCGGCGGAGTTCGTGATGACGGGGATGAGCGAGTTACGCGCGATGTGCACGGGAATGACGCGACGCGTCTTGAGACCTTTCGCGTAGGCCGTCCGCACGTAGTCCGCGCCGCGAGCCTCGATCACGGACCCGCGCATCAACCGCATTCCGGTGACGTACACCGTCAGCGCGATGACGAGCGCTGGGAGGAAGAGCGATCCCCACGACACGTTCGCCCCGACCGTGGGTGGAGCCCATCCGAGCTTCACCGCGATGAAGAATTGCGCGAAGAACATCGCGACGAACACCGGAACCGAGTTGAACACGAGCGAGACGAGAAGGCTCGAGTGGTCGAAGAGCTTGCCTTGACGGAGCCCGGCGACGAGGCCCGTGATAACGGAGAAAAGGAACTCCATCACGACGGCCATGAAGACCAGCTGCAGCGTGACGGGAAACGCGCGCGCGAACTCCTCGCCGACGGACCGGCCGGTGAAGGTGGTACCGAGATCCCCCGTGAGGAGGTTCTTCATGTACAGCAGGTACTGGGTGACGAAGGGCTGATTGAGGTGGTACTGCTCGCGCAACTGCTCGACGACGGCGGGGTTCGGGGTCTTGTCCCCGAAGAGCCCGAGGATCGGGTCGCCGGGCATGGCGAACACGAGGAAGTAGATGATGAACGTCGTCCCGAGGAACACGGGGATGGCCTGGAGGAGACGGCGAAGGACGTACCTCACCATAGAGGTCCTCCTCCTGCCGGGCGCGAAGCGTTCATGTGGTTCACCATCCTAATCGGCCGACGAGCCGCTCCCGACAGTGGGGATCGCCCTCAAACGGCGAAAGCGACGCATCTCACGTCACACAGGGGTGGCCCGCCCCGCGGGTGCGGGGCGGGCCACCGAACTGCGTTAGTTCTTCGTGATCTGGTAGTACAGCGGGACCGAGTTCCAACCGAACTCGACGTTGCTGACCGTCTCGGCGTAGCCGCCGTTGACGTTGGAGTACCAGAGCGGGATGGCCGGAAGGTCCTTCAACAGGACCTCCTGAGCCTTCTGGAAGTCGGCGTTCGCCACGGACGGGTCCGTCGCGGTGATGCCGTCACTGAGCAGCTGGTCGAACTCGGCGCTCGAGTAGTCGCCGTCGTTCGCACCCGCGTTGGTCGCGTAGAGCGGACCGAGGAAGTTGTACAGACCCGGGTAGTCGGCCTGCCAACCAGTACGGAACGCCACCTGGATGGTGCGGTTCGAGACCTCGGTACGAAGCTCCTTGAACGTCGCGTACGGGTGACCCGCCGCTTCGATGCCCAGAGCGTTCTTGATCGAGTTGCAAATCGCGTCGACCCAGGCCTGGTGGCCGCCGTCGGCGTTGTATCCGATCTCGAAGGTGCCCGACCACGGGCTGATCTTGTCAGCCTCGGCCCAGACCTTCTTGGCCTCGTCGGGGTTGTACGCGAGAACCTCAGCACCAGCGAGGTGGTCGCTCCAGCCCGCGATGACCGGCGACGTGAAGTCGCTCGCCGGCGTGCGGGTGCCCTCGAAGATCACGTCCGTGATCTCCTGGCGGTTGATCGCCATCGAGAGCGCCTGACGACGCAGCTTGCCTTCTTCACCCGAGAAGTGCGCAAGGCGCTCCGGGATCGTGAAGGACTGGAAGATCGCCGCCGGCTGGTTCACCGCGCGGCTGCCCAGGTCCTGCTGGTACGTGGCCAGCGCGGAGTCCGGGATACCGTCGATGACGTCGACGTTGTTCGCCAGCAGGTCGGCGTACGCCGCGTCCTGCGAGGCGTAGAACACGAACGTCAGCCCGTCGTTCGTCGGAACGCGACCACCGTGGTAGTCGGGGTTGACGACGAGGTCGATCTGAACGTCGTGCTGCCAGGCGTTGTCGCCATCGAGCATGTACATGCCGTTGCCGATCGGGTGCTCGCCGAAGGCCGCCGGGTCGTCGAAGAAGACCGAGGGCAGCGGGTAGAACGCCGAGTAGCCGAGGCGCTGCGGGAAGTCCGAAGCCGCCTTGTTCAGCTTGATCGTGAACGTCAGGTCGTCGACGACGGTGAGGCCGGTGAGCGGGGAGTCCTCGTCCCAGCTGAAGCCCTCGATGTCCTCGAAGAAGTAGCTCGAGTTCTGGGCGTTGCTCAGAAGAGCGCCGTAGTTCCAGGCGTCGACGAACGAGCTCGCGGTCACGGCCTCGCCGTTCGTGAACTTCCACCCGTCGTTGAGCTTGACCTCGTAGGTCGTCGCGTCAATGGGCGTGATCGATTTCGCAACCTCGTTGTGGACGGCGCCGGTGGCGTCGTAGTAGACGAGTCCCGCGAAGATCGAGTCGATGATCTTGCCACCGCCGGTCTCGTTGGTGTTCGTCGGGATGAGCGGGTTCTGCGGCTCCGAACCGTTGGTGATGATGATGCCGCCACCGCCGGAGGTCATCGACCCCGTCGGAGTGGCCGACGTGTCTGAACTGGAGCTGCACCCCGCGAGGAACAGGCTCGCAGTCGCTGCCACGGCAAGCGATTTGCCAATTGCGCCGAGTCTCATACTCGACTCCTTTCGCGTTGTCGCCCCGCCCCCCATCCGTGCCTTGTGAGCACTCCAAGGGGCGCAAGCGTCCTTCTACGGACCACGAGGTTCCGCAGTTGAACAAATCGTAAACGGATCGATGTAACGGGCGCATCACAATCTGGTAAATCGTTTCGATATTGACGTGAATCACGCCACTTTCGACCGACTTTCCGGAGTATTTCGAGTGATCGAGGCGCCGGACGTGTCGCCTTCGCGTGGCACAGTGGACGCATGAATCCGATCCTTGCGGCGGCCATCGGCCTCGTCGTCGGCGCGGTAGTGGCCTACCTGTTCGCCATCGCGAACCAGTCACGCCACACGGAAGACGTCGCCAACAAGCGCGCCGACGAGCGGGAGATGCGCGTGCGCGAGGAGGCCGAGCGGCGTATCGCGGATCTCAAGGACCAGTACGCGCAGATGCAGGACCAGTTCAAGGCCCTGAGTTCCGACGTGCTCGCCGCCAACTCCAAGCAGTTCCTCGAGATGGCGGACGAACGGCTCAAGCGCACGGTCGTGGAGCACGACGCGGAGCTCGCCAAGCGCGAGGAGGCGGTGAAGAAGCTCGTGGAGCCGATGGCGAAGGCCCTCGACGAGGTGAAGAAGCAGACGACGGACGCGGAGAAGCTCCGGGTCGAGGGGCAGGCCGCGCTGAGCGAGCAGGTGCGCCAGATGGTCGCCGCGTCGGACAAGCTCGACAAGAAGACCACCGACTTCATCAACACCCTTCGACGGTCGGACGTGCGAGGCAACTGGGGCGAGGTCCAGCTCCGCCGCGTCGTCGAGCTCGCGGGGATGGTCAACCACGTCGACTTCACCGAACAGGAGAACGTCAAGGACGACGGGGCGAGGCTGCGGCCCGACATGATCGTGCACCTCGCCGGAGGGCGCAGCGTCGTCGTCGACTCCAAGGTCGCCCTCGTCGCGCTGATCGAGGCTTTCGAGACCGACGACGAGGCGGTGCGAGCGGAACGCCTCGCCGCCCACGCGCGGCACGTGAAGAAACACGTCGACGACCTCGCGTCGAAGAAGTACTGGGAACAGTTCTCGCCGACGCCCGAGTTCGTCGTGATGTTCGTGCCGTCCGAGGCGTTCTACCAGTCCGCCCTCGAGCAGGATCCGGCGCTCCAGGAGTACGCGTTCGCGAAGAACATCGTGATCGCCACGCCCACGACTCTCGTCGCGATGCTCCGCACCGTGGCGCACGCCTGGAAGGAAGCCGCACTCGCGGACAACGCGCGCGAGGTGCTCGTCGCCGGGCAGGACCTCCACAAGAGACTTCTCACCATGAGCGAGCACTTCGCGAAACTGGGCCGAGCGCTCGACAGCGCGGGCAAGGCGTACGACGGCGTCGTGGGTTCGTACGAGCGCTCCGTGCTTCCCGGGTCGCGCCGGCTCGCGGAACTCAAGGTGATCGACGGCCCCGTCGAGGCCCCCGAGACGCTCGACCTGCACCCGCGTACCCCGAAAGGCATCGAGCCGGCCGAGGGTTAGGCGCTCGCCGCGGCCTCCTTGGCCTTGAGGTCGGCTCGGATTTCGTGCGGCAGCGAGAACATCAGGTCTTCGGTCGCCGTGCGGACCTCCTCGACCTCCGCGTAGCCGCGAGCCGCGAGCGCGTCGAGCACGTCGCGCACGAGGATCTCCGGGACGGAGGCGCCGGAACTCAGCCCGATCGTCGTCACGCCGTCGAACCAGGAGTCGTCGAGCTCGGCCGCCCGGTCGATGCGGTACGCGGCGCGCGCGCCCGCCTGGAGGGCGACCTCGACAAGGCGGACGGAGTTCGAGGAGTTGGCGGAGCCGACGACGATCACCAACTCGCAGTCGGGCGCGATCTTCTTGACCGCGACTTGACGGTTTTGCGTCGCGTAGCAGATGTCGTCGCTCGGCGGGTCCTGAAGATTCGGAAAGCGTGCGCGGAGTCGCCGCACCGTCTCCATCGTCTCGTCGACACTCAGCGTCGTCTGCGACAGCCATACGACGTTGTCGGGATTCTCCACCTCGACGCTGTCCGCCTCGTCGGGCGAGTTGACGACGATCGTGTTCGCGGGCGCCTCGCCCGCCGTCCCCTCGACCTCTTCGTGCCCCTCGTGACCGATCAGCAGGATCGTCTGCTCCGCCTTCGCGAACCGAACCGCCTCCTTGTGCACCTTCGTCACGAGCGGGCACGTCGCGTCGATCGTCAGCAGTCCCCGCGTCGCCGCCGCGTCCCTCACCGCGGGCGACACCCCGTGGGCGGAGAAGACGACTCGCGCGCCCTCCGGCACCTCGTCCGTCTCGCCGACGAAGACCGCGCCCCGTTCGCTCAACGTCTCCACGACGTACTTGTTGTGGACGATCTCCTTGCGCACGTAGATGGGCGCGCCGTGGAGCTCCAACGCCTTCTCGACGGCGATGACGGCGCGGTCGACGCCCGCGCAATACCCGCGCGGGGCGGCGAGGAGCACCCGCTTGTTCTCGGTGCTGGGCATGCGTCCATGGTACGTGGCACCCTGAGTCTGTGAATCAACCCCGGACGGCGAGCGACTCCCTCCCCGAGACCGCCGCGGAGACGAGCGCAGATCGACCGTGGCCCGTTCGGCACCTGAGCCAGAGGGTCCGGGAATACGTCGACAAGATGCCGCCGGTGTGGGTCGAGGGGCAAGTGCTTGGCCTCAAACGGTGGAAGCACTTGGTGTTCCTCACCCTTCGGGACGCCGAGGCGGACATGTCGATGTCCGCCACGCTCCCGGCCGCGGAGGTCGAGGCCTTGCCCGAGCCGCTCGCCGACGGCGCCCGCGTGATCGTCCACGCCAAGCCGACGTGGTGGGGAAAGAGCGGCTCGCTCCAGCTCGACGCGCGGGAACTCCGCACCGTGGGGCTCGGCGAGCTCCTGGCGCGCATCGAGGCGTTACGCGAGGCGCTCGCGGCCGAGGGCCTATTCGACGACCGCAACAAGGTGCCCCTGCCGCTCGTCCCGTCGCTCGTCGGGCTGATCTGCGCCAACCAGGGCGACGCGGAGCACGACGTCATCGTCAACGCCCGCGAGCGGTGGCCGGCCGTGCGATTCGAGATCCGGCGCGTCACCGTCCAAGGCGCGCGGTGCGTCCCGGAGACGACGGCGGCGATCGCCGAGCTCGACGCGCGCGACGACGTCGACGTGATCGTCGTCGCGCGAGGTGGGGGCTCGCTCGAGGACCTGCTGCCCTTCAGCTCCGAGGCGATGGTGCGGGCCGCAGCCGCCTGCGCCACCCCGCTCGTCAGCGCGATCGGACACGAGAAGGACGCGCCCCTGCTCGACCTCGTCGCCGACCTCCGCGCGAGCACGCCAACGGACGCGGGAAAGCGCATCGTCCCGGACGCCGCGGAGGAGGCGCGTGGGATCGCACGGGCGTCGGCCGCGATGCGTGCCGCGATCGAGTCGCGCCTCGATCGCGAGGCCGCGTCTCTCATCTCATACCTGACGCGACCGGTGCTCGTTCACCCGGACCGCCTCATCGAGCCGCTCGCCGAGGAGGTGGGCCGCCACCGCGCCGCAGCGAGGGGCGCGATCCGATCGCGGCTCGCGGGGCTCGCGACCGGCTTGAGCGGTCTCGAGGCGACGCTGCGCGCTCTCTCCCCGCAGTCGACTCTCGACCGCGGGTACGCCGTCGTCCGCGCGGACGACGGGACGGTGTTGCGCGACGCGACGGACGCGGCGCCGGGCGATCACCTCGCAATCCGGCTCGCCCGGGGATCGCTCGGCGCGACCGTCGACTCTGCCGACTAGGGAGGCCCGGAGCCGCGGGCACGACAACGGCCGCCGATGATCGGCGGCCGTTGTCTGGACTTATTCGGATGGATGAGTGAATCCATGGCGCTCGCCTCCCCCTCAGCGGGAGGCGAACCCCACGTCTATGTGAGCCGGAGTTGATACACCGGGTTGGCGATACGCTTCTTGGCTGCCGCAGCCACCTCGCGGTTCCACGAGCGCCCCATCTTGCGGACGATGGCTTCGGGAACGGTGGGGCAACGGAGGAGCGCGAGCTGGACAGTGATGTCCTTGTCCGTGGCGAGAGCCTCACGCACTTCGATGGGCAGATCGGAGCGAGGGTTCCGAGCGACGCCGGCACGCACCGACGGCGCCTCGTCCGAGGCGAGTCGAAGCAGCGTCGTCAGCGGGGTCAGCGGCCGTTCGGCCACCGCCGCGCGGATCTTCGCCTCCTCGGAACGCCCGAGGACCGCGAGCTCGCTGTCGGTCAAGTCGTCCCTCATCACCTGGTTGACACTGCTCAGAGCGGTCTTGCCGCTCTCGTATCCTTCGCTAAACATGTCGTTTCACCTCATTGTGAACCGGTAGAAATCCTTCACCTGATGAGACGTACCACGAGGTTCGTCATGACGCGAAAAACGACACGAATGTTCCGCAGGTGCGAAATCGGGCCGACACGCCGTGCGTTCGAGGTGAGGGTGAACGGTAACGTGGGGACGTGGATTCCATGCCGGACGTCGACGAGATGACCTACGAGCAGGCGAGGGACGAACTCGTCCTCATCGTGGCGAAACTCGAGGCCGGATCCGTGACGCTCGAGGAGTCGCTCGCCCTGTGGGAAAGGGGTGAGGCGCTCGCAACGCGGTGCCAACACGTGCTGGAGGGCGCGCGCGAGCGGGTCGCCCGCCACCAGGGCTCCGAGAACGAGGCCGATCCGGCACGCGACGAGGCGACGGACGACGAGGCGGAGGCGTGAGCGACCACTGCCTCGTCGTGGGCGAGGCGCTGATCGACGTGGTGGTGAGGGCCGACGGCTCGACGAGCGAACGCCCGGGCGGCTCGCCCGCGAACGTCGCCGTCGGGCTCGCGCGGCTCGGCAGGCAGACGGAGCTCCTCGCGTGGATCGGGCTCGACGATCACGGGCGGACCATCCGCGAGCACCTCGAGGACTCGGGCGTCGAACTCGTACGCGGGTCCGAGTCCGCCATCCACACGCCCGTCGCCACCGCCGTGCTCGACGGCAAGGGCGACGCGGACTACAGCTTCGACTTCGCGTGGGCCGTCAGCCCCAACGCCGCGCCGACCCGCAAACCCTCCGTCGTCCACACGGGATCGCTGGGCGCGGTCTTCCCCCCGGGCGGCGCCGAGGTCCGCGCGCTCCTCGAGAAGTACCGCTCTACCGCGACCATCACCTACGACCCGAACGTCCGACCCGCGCTCATGGGCAACCCCGTCACGGCGTCGGCTCAGGTGGATGCCGTGGTCGCCGTGTCCGACATCGTCAAGGCGAGCGACGACGATCTGGCGTGGCTGAGCCCGGACGAGTCGGTATCGGAGCACGCGGCGCGATGGCTCGCCTCGGGGCCCTCCGTCGTCGTCGTGACGAAGGGGGCGCGCGGGGCGACCGGGTTCCTCAGGGACGGTCGCCGCATCGACGTGAGCGCCCCGACGATAACGCCCGTGGACACCGTCGGCGCCGGAGACGCCTTCATGGCCGGCCTCATCGACGGGCTGTGGTCGCAGGGGTACATCGGGGCCTCGACGCGCGACGACCTCGTCGAGATCTCGACCGACGTCGTCAACTACGTGCTCACCCGTTGCGTCGGTATCGCCGCCGTGACGATCTCGCGCGAGGGAGCCGACCCGCCCACGAGGGCGGAACTCGGCGAAGGTGAGCTGGGCGCGGAACTCCTCTAGTCCGCGAGTCGCTCCTGGGCCGCCGCACGAACGGAGCGAGGACCGCGGTCGGCGATCATCGAGATCACCATGTCGGGCGTCGCCGGGTTGTCGACGAGCGCCCGTACCACGTCCGCGCTGCGATCGTCGGCGAGGATCGCGGCGGCGCTGGAGGCGCGGCCTATGGCCGGGTTGGACGCGACGGCCAGGCGCACGGAACTCTTGGAGTCCTGCGCGAAGGAGACGAGCGCCGCGACGGGGGCGTTCTCGCTGCTCGCGGCCGCTTCGCGCGCCGCGGCGTCCTTCGACACGACGATCGACACATAGTCGTCGCCCGACAGAGTGCCGTCGAGCGCCCGAAACTCGGGTGAATCGGTGGTGGTCTTTCCCAAGATGGCCATGCGCCTGCGTCTCCTTTGATCGTCAAAGGGGGCGCCGGCGGGACCTAGCGCCCCGCCATTGTGGCTACTAATGAATGAGAGGGGTCAGCGGGCCGATCATGACGCGAACGCCGCCGCCTCGATTCCACCTGCCACAATAGCGGCATGGCACACGAGAGCGACTACCGCGTGGAACACGACACGATGGGCGAGGTCCGCGTGCCGCGCGACGCACTGTGGCGCGCGCAGACGCAACGGGCCCTGGAGAACTTCCCGATTTCGGGCACGCGCCTCGAGCGCGCCCACATCAAGGCTTTGGCGCTGGTGAAAAAGGCCGCGGCGACCGCGAACAAGGAACTCGGCGTCCTCGACGGTGACGTCGCCGATGCGATCGTCGCCGCGGCCGACGAGGTCGCCTCGGGAGAGCACGACGACCACTTCCCCGTCGACGTGTTCCAGACCGGTTCGGGCACGTCCTCCAACATGAACGCGAACGAGGTGATCGCGAGCCTCGCCTCGGTGCGGCTCGGAAGCGACGTCCACCCGAACGACCACGTCAACGCGTCCCAGTCGTCGAACGACGTCTTCCCGACCTCCGTGCACGTCGCGGCCGCGGGCGCGGTGGTCGGCGACCTCGTGCCCGCGCTCGATCACCTCGCCTCGTCTCTGGAGGCGAAGTCGGCGGAGTTCACCTCCGTGGTGAAAGCCGGCCGCACGCACCTCATGGACGCGACGCCCGTGACGCTCGGCCAGGAATTCGGCGGCTACGCGGCGGCCATCCGCTACGGGATCGAGCGCGCCGAGGCGGCCCTTCCCCGCGTGGCCGAAGTCCCGCTCGGCGGGACCGCCGTCGGTACGGGCATCAACACGCCTCCGGGATTCTCCGCGCGCGTCATCGCCCTCCTCGCGGAGGAAACGGGACTGCCCCTCACAGAGGCGCGGAACCACTTCGAGGCGCAGTCGGCCCGCGACGGCCTCGTAGAACTGAGCGGAGCGTTGCGCGCGATCGCCGTCAGCCTGACGAAGATCTGCAACGACCTTCGCTGGATGGGATCCGGGCCGAACACCGGCCTCGGCGAGATCCGCATCCCCGACCTGCAACCCGGGTCGTCGATCATGCCCGGGAAGGTGAACCCGGTGATCCCGGAGGCGGTGCTCATGGTCGCTGCCCGCGTGGTCGGGAACGACGCGACGGTGGCGTGGGCGGGGGCGTCCGGGACGTTCGAGCTGAACGTGCAGATCCCGGTCATGGCCCTCGGCGTGCTCGAGTCGCTCCGCCTGCTGAGCGAGGCGTCGAGGGTGCTCGCCGACAAGGCGATCGCCGGGATCGAGGCCAACGAGGATCGCGCCCGCCGCAACGCGGAGGCGAGCCCGAGCATCGTCACCCCGCTCAACCGCGTCATCGGTTACGAGAACGCGGCGGCGATCGCGAAGCACGCCGTCAAGCACGGGATGACGGTGCGGGAGGCCGTGATCGACCTCGGATTCGTCGAGCGGGGAGACGTGAGCGTCGAGCAGCTCGACGAGCTGCTCGACGTCACGCGGATGACCGGCGATGCCGGTTCCTGATCCCTACTTCTTGGCCCCGTCCTTCCCGGGCCCGAATTGCATCCGGGCGAGAAGGATCATCGTCGCGATCACTCCGGCGAAGATGGCGATCAAGGCCTGAACGGAGCCGACCTTGAGCACCATGACGATGAACGCCAGGATGGCGACCATCCAGATCACGCCGGCGTAGAGGCCGAACCGCGATGCCGCGGCGGGGTCGTTCTGGAAGCGGTCGGCGGCGATGTAGCGGTCCTCGAGCTCGCGCACCCATGCCTTACGGCGGTTCGACTGGGTGACGCCGAGGTACGTGAACATCAGGCCCGACGCGACCAGGAGCGGGACTCCCACCGCGAGCGGCCAGAGTTCCGAGGGCACGTCCGCGATCACGAGGCCCATCGCGAGCCCGGCGACGGCGACGGCCGTGGACGCGCCGTACCAGGCGGCGCGGCCGCGCGGGAGCGGGTACGACGCCGCCGTCTCCTGACGGAGCGAGTCGGCGACGAGGATCCCGACCGGGAGGCCGACGCCGACGATCGCGAGAGCGACCTGCACGCCGGCGTTCCAGTGGAGGATGTTCGTCGCGGCGAACGTGACGACGATCGCGACCGCGAGGGTCACGACCCCGAGAAGGATCGTCCTCAGAACGAAGCCGGGACGCGGACGCACCCGGTTCGCGCGGTACATCGCCGCGGTGCTCCGCGGCTCGTCGCCGCCCTCGCGCACGGAGCCGAGGATCTCCTCGATGTCTCCGAGCTCCGCGATCGCCTGGTCCGCGGCCTTCGCGGCCGGGACGCCGGTCGCCTCGAGTTCGGCGACCCGCGCGGTGAGGTTGCCGCGGATCTCCTCCTTGAGGTCTTGTACGTCCGGGGTGAGCGTCACGTCGGCGAAGAGCGCGTCGAGGTGACGGTGAATGCTGTGGGTGTTCTTCGTGTTCATTGCTGCGTGCCTTTCAGGCCGAGAAGGGTGTTGACAATGCGCTGGGTGGCGACCCAGTCGTCGACGCTGCGCGCGTAGACGGCGCGCCCGGCGTCAGTGATGGCGTAGTACTTGCGACGTCCGCCCTGGCTCTCGTCGCCCCAGTACGCGTCGACGAGTCCGTCGGCGACGAGGCGGCGAAAGCTCGCGTAGAGCGTCGCCTCTTTGATTTCGTACTCGCCCTCGGTGGTGTCGCGGATCGTCTTGTAGATCTCGAATCCGTACGCGTCCCCGCGGAGGAGCACGCCCAACACGATGGTGTCGGTGTGCCCGCGGAGCATGTCGGCCGCGAACGCCTCGGAGGAGGAGTCGGTCTTGTTCTTTACCATGTCCGGTACTGTATCAGATACAGTACCCAATCAGCAAGAGCAGCGTGGGGGTGAGAATCGTCGGCCTCGGGCGCGCGCCTACGTCCGCTGGTTCGCGGGGTCGCGCGGGTCGAATTCGCTCAGCCGCGTCCGCGCCGGCAGCACGTGGTCGAGCAGGATAAGGGCGGCCGCGAGCCCGGTGAACCCGACGAAGAACACCACGACCCGCCACGCGACGCCACCGACGCCGTTAATCGCCGTCGACAGGAACGGGTACGGCGCCTCCGCGCCCGGGATCACCGCCACGAGCGTCAGGATCACCGCGACGTACGCGACCAAGTAGATGAGCCAGCCCCAGACGTACTTCCACGCGACCCGTCGGTGCTCGGCGAACACGAACCAGATGACGAACGCGCCGATCGGCGTCAGGATGTGCTCGATGTTGTTGAGGTTGGCGAACCACCCGAGGAACGACCCCGCGAGCGGGAAGTCATCCGGCCGCAGTACGAGGCGGTACACCAAGCCCGTGATCGCGATGTAGAACACCGCGCTCCCCGCGAGCCACTCCGGGGGCGTCCGCCACCTCCCGAGCAGCGTCACCGCGGTCCACCCGAACGAGACCGCCATCATGAGATTCGACTGGAGCGTGAATGTCGCACACTCCCGGAAACCCCCCGCGACGATGAGCGCGATGACGACGAACAGTCCAATCAGCGCGAACACGATCCTCAGCACGGCGGAGACGACGTTGGTGGCGGTCTGGCGTTGCGGCATGGTTCCCCCCGGGGGTACGTCGGTGGAGCGACGCGCGGCGCTACAGGTCCAGTCGCTCCAGGATGTCGGTCACGAGCGCCGCGACCGCCGATCGCTCGGAGCGCTCGAGGGTCACGTGAGCGAAGAGCGGGTGTCCCTTGAGCGCCTCGATGACGGCGGCTACTCCATCATGGCGTCCGACGCGGAGGTTGTCGCGTTGACCGACGTCGTGAGTAAGAACGACGCGCGACCCCTGGCCGATGCGACTGAGGGTCGTCAGCAGAACATTGCGCTCGAGGGACTGCGCCTCGTCGACGATCACGAACGCGTCGTGGAGCGAGCGTCCGCGGATGTGCGTGAGCGGCAGCACCTCGAGCAGATTCCGCGCCATGACCTCGTCGAGGACCTCCTTCGAGACCATCGCGCCGAGCGTGTCGAACACCGCCTGCGCCCACGGATTCATCTTCTCGGACTCGCTCCCCGGGAGGTAGCCGAGGTCCTGGCCGCCGACGGCGAACAGCGGCCGGAACACCATGATCTTCTTGTGCTGCCGGCGTTCGAGCACGGCCTCAAGTCCGGCGCACAGCGCAAGCGCGCTCTTTCCCGTCCCGGCGCGCCCGCCCATCGAGACGATCCCCACGGTCTCATCGAGCAGCAGATCAATCGCGACGCGCTGCTCGGCGCTTCTCCCGTGGACGCCGAAGACCTCGAGGTCGCCGCGCACGAGCCGGATTCCCCCGTCCTCCGTGACGCGCCCGAGCGCCGAGCCCCGTGGGGAATGGATCACGAGGCCCGTGTGCACGGGCAACGCGGCGAGGTCCTCGCCCGCGTCCGCCGCGCTCGGCGCCGCGACGCGCTCGGCGTCGTACAGTTCGGACATCTGCGCATCGGTCAGCCGGATCTCGCGCATCCCCGTCCAGCCCGAGTCGATCGCGAGCTCGGCCCTGTACTCTTCCGCATCCATCCCGAGCGCCGACGCCTTGACGCGCATCGGCAGGTCCTTCGACACGAGCGTGACGGCGTTACCCTCCGCGCGGAGATTCGCGGCGACGGCGAGGATTCGCGAGTCGTTGTCCCCCAGGCGGAAGCCGCTCGGCAGAACGTCCGGCTCCGTGTGGTTGAGCTCGACGCGGAGCGTCCCCCCCGCGTCGTTGATCTCCACCGGCTCGTCGAGATGCCCGTGCTTGACGCGCAGGTCGTCGAGGAGCCTGAGCGCCGCGCGGGCGAAGTACCCAAGCTCGGGGTGGTGGCGTTTCGCCTCGAGTTCGGTGACGACGACGACCGGCAGCACGACGGCGTGCTCGGCGAATCGAAGCGAAGCGCGGGGGTCGGACAAGAGGACGGAGGTGTCGAGGACGAAGGTGCGGACGCCGGCGGCGTTTGCGCCCTGGGTCTCAGCGGGGGACGAACTCTCGGTGACGGTCACGCGATCTCCCTAGCTGCCGTTCGGGCCGCAGGGCACTCCGCCCCGCAGCGGAGGAGTCATGGTGCGAAGTGGACCACCATGTTTCGACGGTACGCGCGCCCGAGCGCGTGATCCGGCAACACGCCGACGCCGGGCGTGCCGCTATCGGCCGCGGCGTCGCTCGCGCTGCGCGTAGGCGCGGAGGCCGCGCAGGAAGTCGACGTGGCGGAAGTCCGGCCAGTACGCCTCGCAAAAGTAGAACTCGCTATGGGCGCTCTGCCACATGAGGAAGCCGCTCAGTCGCTGCTCGCCGGACGTGCGAATCACGAGGTCGGGATCCGGCTGGCCCTTCGTGTACAGGTGCTGCGCGATGTGCTCCACCGAGAAGTCCTCGGCGACCTCCGCGAGCGACAACCCCTTGTCGACGCCCTCCTGGAGGAACGCGCGCACGGCGTCGGCGATCTCGTGGCGTCCCCCGTAGCCGACCGCGATGTTCACGTGGAGGCCGCCGCGGTTGCGTCCCGCCCGCACGGCGGAAAGGAGGCGCCGTTCGGCCTCCTTGGGGAGCAGGTCGAGCGCCCCCACGATTTGAAGCTTCCACCGGCCGTCGTTCGCGAGCGCCTCGACCGTGTCGCCGATGATGTCCAGCAACGACGCGACCTCGTCCGGGTCGCGTTCGAGGTTGTCCGTCGAGAGCATCCACAACGTGACGACGTCGACGCCGATTTCGTCCGACCACTCGAGGAGTTCGGTGATCTTCCCCGCGCCCGCGCGGTGCCCGTCCGCCTCGGATCCCCCGAATTGACGCGCCCAGCGGCGGTTGCCGTCGAGGATGACGCCGATGTGCCGGGGGACACGCCCAGCGCGACGCAACCGTCGGAGGAGCCGCCGTTCGTAGGTGCCGTAGAGCGGCGTCAGGAGGCGCATCGGCGTCCTTCACGGATCGGGAGGAAGGGAGCGTTAACCACCGTACCGTCGCCGCATAACCTACGGTATCGTAGGTTCATGACCGCTACCGAGGTCGCGGAGGCGACCGAACGCCCCGTACCGGCCAAGCCGCTTCTGCGCGGATGGTTCCACATGGGGGCCATTCCCCTCGTCCTCATCGCTGGCATCGTCCTCATCACGTTCGGGCCCACGCTCGCGGGGCGCATCAGCGCGGCGGTGTACACGCTTACCGCCGTCCAGCTCTTCAGCACGTCGGCCATTTACCACCGCGGCAACTGGGCGGAGCGGCTGCGTGCCATGCTGCAGCGCGTCGACCACGCGAACATCTTCCTCATCATCGCGGGAACGTACACGCCCCTCAGCGTGCTCCTGCTCCCGCGACCGACGGCGACCCTCGTCCTGTCGATCGTGTGGGGCGGCGCGTTCGCGGGCCTTCTCGCCCGTCTTCTGTGGCACCGCGCCCCCCGGTGGTTCTGGGTGCCGCTGTACATCGCGCTCGGCTGGGTGGCGATCTGGTTCATCCGCCCCATGGGCGAGGCGGGCGGCCCCGCCGTCATCTCCCTCGTACTCGCCGGCGGGCTCGCGTATACCGTCGGCGCCGTAATCTACGCGCTCAAGTGGCCGAACCCGTCACCCCGGTATTTCGGGTTCCACGAGATCTTCCACGCGCTAACGATCACCGCGTTCGTCTGCCACTACGTGGCCGTCAGCCTCGCCATCTACCGCGCCTGACGCAGCCTGGTGCCGCACCTTCCTGAGGTGCTTCGCCATCGAACGGAACAGCAGGATGGACGCGACGGCGAGCGCGAACGTGATGATAAATCCCAGGAATCCGGGTCCTAGGCTCTGGTCGATCGGGCCCATACGCACCTCCAGGGACTATCGTGCCTCATGATGGCCACCTACGAGACCTCCGAGATCGCGGACGAGACCGCTCCGCGGCGCGTCGACCGGCGCGCCGCCTGGGCGACCTCCGTCGCCGCCGCCGTGATGACGGCCGGCGTGGTGTGGTTCGCGCTCGACGCCTCCCACGAGGCCGTCCGCTGGAGCAACGTCGGCTACAGCGTCGTCTCCCCCACGGAGGCGACCACGACCTTCGACGTCTACCTCTACGACGAGCAGGATGCGACGTGCCGCGTGCGTGCCCTCAACGCGCGACACGCCGAGGTGGGCTATGACGACGTCACAGTGCGCCTCGCCGACGGACGCCAGCAGCGCGTCGTCGCGACGATCGTCACGGTGGAGCCCGCCGTCACCGCCGTCGTCGCCTATTGCGAAGCCTCCTAGAACGATCGGCAGTGACGCCGAACCGCCTCACTGATATCCTGTCTCACCTTGCCCGGAAGGAGATAGCGTGACCGAGACGCAGGCATGGCTCACCCAGGAAGCGTACGACCGCCTCCGGGACGAGTACGCGTACCTGACCGGCGAGGGACGCACGCTGATCGCGAAAGAGATCGACGAGCGCCGACGCGAGGGCGACCTCAGCGAGAACGGCGGCTACCACGCCGCGCGCGAGGAGCAGGCCAAGCAGGAGGCCCGCATCGCGCAACTGCGCCGTCTACTCGACACCGCCAAGGTGGGCGAGGCGCCGACCGGCGACGGCGAGATCGCCTCGGGCATGGTCGTGACCGCCGACGTCGCCGGGCGCGAGATGCGCTTCCTCGTCGGCTCCCGCGAAGCCGCGGGCGGGACGGACATCGACGTGTTCTCGGCGCAATCGCCCCTCGGCGCCGCCCTGCTCGGCAAGCACCCGGGCGATACCACGAGCTACGTGGCGCCCAACGGCAACGAGATCCCCGTGCGGGTGATCTCGGCCGAGCCGTTCACGGGCTGACGGCCTAGCCGCCCCCGGCCTTCGAGATCGGTATCTCCGTCGTCGGGCCGAGCCCCGTCTTGCGCAGCCCCTCGACGAAGGTCTTCGCGAAGGACATGATCGGCACCGCGAGCAGCGCGCCCACGAGGCCGCCGACGATGCCGCCGACCCCGACGGTCAACAAGATCATGATCGGGTGCACGGACGCCGCGCGTCCGAACAGCCACGGGTAGAGGATGTTCCCCTCGAGCTGCTGAACCGCGAGGACCACGGCCACCATGATCAACGCCCTGATCCATCCGCCCTCGACCACCGCGACGAGCACCGCGACGAAGCCGGAGAGCGTCGCCCCGATGAGCGGGATGAACGAGGTGAGGAAGACGACGATGAAGATCGGCACCCAGAGCTTGAGGCCGAGGAGGAGGGCGCCGAGCCCGATCCCCGTCGCGTCGACGAGCGCGACGAAGACCGACGTCTTGGTGTAGCGAGCCAGCGTCTCCCACGCCGCGGTTCCCGCGTAGTCAAGCTGCACGCGCGCGCGACGCGGGAAGAGGTGGACGACGCCGAGCCACAGACTGCGGCCGTCCTTGAGGAAGAAGAAGAGGCAGAACAGCGCGAGGATCGCGCCCGCCGTGACGAGTCCGACCGTCGAGGTCACGGACACCGCACCCGAGATGATGCCCGACTTGTTGTCCTGGAGAGTCTGGCCTGCCTGATCGAGGAAGGACTGGATCTGATCGGCACTGAGATTGAGCGGCCCCGATGACAGCCAGTCGACCAAGGTGTGCAGGCCGTCGGACGCCTGCTGCTTGAGTTCGTCGATGCCGCCGATCACCGTCGTGCTCGCGACGGTGATCAGGCCGACGACGGAGAAGATCAAGGCGAGCACGGTGAGGAGCGAGCCCCAGGTGCGATTGATGTGATGCCGCGCGAGCCAGCCGACGAACTTCTCGAGGGGGGCCGCGATGAGCAGGGCGACCGCGACCGGCACGACGAGGGCGGAGAGTTTCGCGACGATACTGAACAACGCCATGAGGACGATGCCGACGACGATAAGCCTCCACGACCACGCCCCGGCGACGCGCAGCGGGACTGGGACGTCCTTGAGGATGTCGGGCGGGTCGTCCTCGTCGAAGGATGCGCTTCGAGTAGCCATACCGCGAGCGTAGCGCGATGATAGAGAAGGCGATGGGAGCGAGCCGCCGCGCGGAACACAATGATGTGGACCCACGTTGAAGGGGTGGACGCGACGCCAGGGAGGCCGCCGATGCTGCTCGACAAGACACACATGGTGGGACCGGATACCGCAATCCCCGGGCGCGACGAGGAGATGGCGATCTCGCCGCTACATGTCGTGCTCGGGACCCCGCTCAAGGGCCCGTGGCCCGACGGCCTCGAGGTGATCTATTTCGCGATGGGTTGCTTCTGGGGGGCCGAGAGGATCTTCTGGCAGACCGAGGGCGTGTACGTGACGGCGGTCGGCTACATGGGCGGTTGGACGCGCAACCCGACGTACGAGGAGACGTGCACGTCGCGGACGGGACACACGGAGACCGTGCAGGTCGTGTACGACCCGTCGAAGGTCGCGGTGGAAACGCTGCTCGCGCAGTTCTGGGAGAACCACGACCCGACGACGGCGAACCGCCAGGGTGGGGACGTCGGTACGCAGTACCGGAGCGCCGTTTTCGCGACCACGGAGGAGCAGTTCACCGAAGCCGTGATGTCGCGCTCGCACTACCAGCACAAGCTCGCGGACAAGGGATTCGGCATGATCTCCACGCAGATCGACCGCATCGACGACGCGGGCGACGGCCGCTTCTACTACGCCGAGGACTACCACCAGGGCTACCTCTACAAGAACCCGAGCGGGTACTGCAACCACGGGTTCTGCCAGGTGGCGTACTAGCCGAGGAGGCGGGTGAGGAACTCCCACTGGCGGCGAAGTTGGTGGGGGCCTCCGCCCTCGTGCCTGTTGAACGGGTAGACGACGATGTCCTTGTCGTCCGACCCCCAGGCGTTGTACGCGGCGAACACGGTCGACGGCGGGCATGTGTCGTCCATCAGCGCGACGGAGAAGATCGCGGGCGCGGTCGCCCGCGTGGCGAGCGTCGCCCCGTCGAAGTACGAGAGCGTGCGGAACGCGCGATCGGTGTGGTCGCGGTGCACGGATAGGTAGCGGGTGATCTCCCCGTACGGATCCGTGTCGACGAGGGCGACCGCCCGTTCGTAGTGGCAGAGGAACGGGACGTCGACGAGCGCGGCCGCTACGTCCCTCACGAGCGACGCCGCCGCGATCGCGGCGCCGCCGCCCTGAGAGATTCCCGCGACGATGGTGCGCGCGGCGTCGACGCCGGGAAGCGAGCGCGCCGCGTCGACGGCGCGGACGGCGTCGGTGAACATGCGGCGGTAGAAGTAGGCGGACGGATCGAGGATCCCCCGCGTCATGTAGCCGGGCTGCGACGGGGTCGAGCCCTCGGGATCGGGCGTGTCTCCCCCACCTCCCCATCCCGAACCCTGGCCGCGCGTGTCCATCATGAGGTGCGCGTAGCCCGCCGAAGGCCAGAAGGTGTGCTCGAACGGAAGACCGCGCCCGCCGTTGTAGCCCTGGTATTGCACGATCACGGGGAGGTCGTCGTCCACGCCGGCGGGACGCGAGTACCAGGCCTTGACCGGATCTCCGCCGAAACCGGGGAACGTCACGTCCTGGACCTCGACGTGGGGCATCGCCGGCTCGACGGTCGCGAGCTCGGGGGCGCCTCCCGCGGCGCGCGCCTCGGCGAGCGTGTCATTCCAGAACTCGTCGAGGTCGGCGGGTTCGGTGATGCTCGGCCGATAGTCGCGCAACTGATCTAGCGGGAGGTCGAAGTGCGGCATCTCGGCTCCTTAGGCGTCGTCCCGGCGGTCCGTGCCGCCGAGGTGCCCCCGGCAGGGCTCGAACCTGCACTTGGCCGATTTTAAGTCGGCTGCCTCTACCAGTTGGGCTACGGGGGCCCGGTCCGATTCTTGCAGGTCCGCCTACGCGCGGGCGGCGGCGAGCGCGAGGGCGACGCCGTCGAGGATGTCGTGTTCGCTCGAGACGGCCACGTCGAGCCGGCCGCCTTCGGCGGCGACCTCCTCGCGCACCCGGAGCATGACCTCGCGCCACACCAGCCCGCCGGCGCCGATGGAATCGACGCGACCCGGGTGCATGTAGGGCAGGGTGGCGCGCTCGGCGCGCGGCATCGCCAGGAGCTCGTTCGCGGCGACGACGAGGTCGTCGATGGGGAGCACCGCCCCGTCGATACGCTCCGGCCGGTAGGCGTCGAGCGCGAGGGCCCTGGCTGTGATTGTCGTGACCGAGCCCGCGAGCCCGACAAGGGTGCGGGTGCGCCCGAGCGGGACGTCGCGCGCGGCGTCGTCGAGCGCGGCGCGCACGTCGCAGACCGCGGCGTCGATATCCGTCTGCGCGGGCGGTTCGGCGGCGAGGTGCCGCTCCGTCATGCGGATGCAGCCCACGTCCATCGAATGCGCGTGCTCCGGCGACGTCTCGCCGAGGACGAGCTCCGTCGAGCCGCCGCCGAGGTCCACGACGAGGTACGGGGCGTCGAGTCCGGGAGCGAGGGAACCGGTGGCGCCGCGGAACGACAGGCGCGCCTCTTCGTCTCCGGTGATCACGTCCGCCGGGACGCCGAGGCGTACGCGGACGCCCTCGACGAGGAGTTCGCGGTTCGCGGCGTCGCGGGTCGCTGACGTCGCGACGAACCGCACCGCCTCGACCCCGAGGCGGTCGCACGTAGCCGCGTAGTCCTCGACTGCGGCGAAGGTGCGTTCGAGCGCCGACGGGGCCAGTACCCCTGTCTGGTCGACGCCCTCACCCAACCGGACGACGACCATCTCCCGCGTGACGTCGGCGAGCGTGCCCGTGGCATCCACGTCCGCTACAAGGAGGCGGAGGGAATTGGTTCCGCAATCGATGGCCGCGACTCGCATGGCGCCAGCGTAGTCGGGCGGCGCGCGCTCCTAGGACGCCCGCGGCGCGTCGCAGATGCAGCGGTCGGGTCTCCACTGGTCGCGCATCGCGTCGAGCGCCTCGTCGCCGATCGGGTTGACACCCGGGCCTTTCGCGAGCGCGTGGGCGACGAGGGCGTGGAGGCACTTCACGCGATCCGGCATCCCGCCCGCGCTTACTCCCGCAATCTCGTCGACCTCCTCGATCGCCGCGCGGTCCTCCAGGTACGACTCGTGGGCGGCGCGGTATCGCGTCGCGAGCTCCTCGTCCGCCGCGAGGCGGGCGTTCATCGCGCGCATCGCCCCCGTCGCCTCGAGCGTCGACGCGGCCGCGACCGCGCCGGGATGGGTGAGGTAGTACAGCGTGGGGAACGGGGAGCCGTCGTCGAGGCGCGGCGCCGTCGCGACGACGGTCGGGTTGCCGCACGTACACCGGGCGGCGATCGCAACCACGCCCCGGGGCTCGCGGCCCAACTGGCCGCGGAGCGCGTCGAGGTCCCGCGGGTCGATTTCTCCCGGGTCGATGTCTCCCGTCACGGCGCGTGTCCGGCGGCGGCGATCGACCCCCACAGGGTTGCGTACCACGGCTTGATCGGCGCGGTCGTCCCGCCGGGTTGCGTCCCCGAGTCGGCCGCCGCGGCAGACGGGTCTTCGACGAACTCCGGATCGACCACGCGGTACGCGGTTTCTCCGGGAAGCACGTACACGAGTCGATCCCGCGCCTTCGCGATCACGTACGCGGGGTCGTCCCACCGGGCCACCTCGGCCTGGAGGTCGTCCACCTCGGCGTGCGCGTCGGCGACCTGTCCGCGTAGGTCCGCGAGCGTCTCCTGCTGCTTGAGGTACGCCCGCACGGACGGCACCATCACCGCGAGCGCGAGGGCCAGGACGGCGGTGAGAACGACGGCGCGCCACGACATCGACGACGCGGTCGAGGGGCGCTCGACCCGGGGTGGGGCGTCCGTCGCGCGGGGAACGCCCGAGCGCGGCGTCGGGCGAGCCGAGCGTCGTCCCGCGGGGGAAGACGAGCGCGGCGCGCCGGGACGCTGGGGGGACTTCACGCCCACCATTGTCCCGGCGCGCCGCGCCGGATCCTCGCTGCTTACGCCGCGAGTTGAGTCTTACGCGTCGAGCTTGGGGAACGCCGAGCGGCCCGCGTACAGCGCGGCGCCCTCGAGCTCCTCCTCGATGCGCATGAGCTGGTTGTACTTCGAGATGCGCTCGCCGCGCGCCGGGGCGCCCGTCTTGAGCTGACCCAGGCCGTACGCGACGGAGAGGTCCGCGATCGACGTGTCCTCGGTCTCGCCGGAGCGGTGCGACACCATCGCCGTGAATCCCGCGCGCGCGGCCATGGTGACCGCGTCGTTGGTCTCGGTGACCGTGCCGATCTGGTTGAGCTTCACGAGGAGCGAGTTCGCCGACTTCTCCTTGATGCCGCGCGCGAGGCGGACGGGGTTCGTGACGAACAGGTCGTCGCCGACGATCTGAGTCTTCTCGCCCATCACCGCGGTCATCGCGGTCCAGCCTTCCCAGTCGTCCTCGTTGAGCGGGTCCTCGATCGAGATCAGCGGGTAGTCCTTGACCGCCTTCGCGTAGAAGTCGATCATCTCGGCGGAGGTCTTCTTGCCTCCCTCCCACTCGTACGACCCGTCCTTGTAGAACTCGGAGGCGGCGACGTCGAGCGCGAGCGCGATGTCCTTTCCGGGCTTGTAGCCGGCCTTCTCGATCGCGGAGACGATCAGGTCGAGCGCCTCGGTGTTCGAGCCGAGGTTCGGGGCGAAGCCGCCCTCGTCGCCGAGGCCGGTCGCGAGACCCTTGGACTTCAGCACGGACTTGAGGTTGTGGTAGACCTCGGCGTTCCAGCGGATCGCCTCGCGGATCGTCGGAGCGCCGATCGGGGCGATCATGAACTCCTGGATGTCGACGTTGGAGTCCGCGTGCGAACCGCCGTTGAGGATGTTCATCATCGGGACGGGCAGGATGTGCGCGTTCGCGCCGCCGATGTACTTGTACAGCGGGAGGTCGCAGCTCGCGGCCGCCGCCTTCGCCACGGCGAGCGAGACACCGAGGATGGCGTTCGCGCCGAACTTCTCCTTATTCGGAGTACCGTCCAGGTCGATCATCGTCTGGTCGACGAGGCGCTGGTCGGTGGCCTCGAGCCCGACGACCGCGGGGGCGATGTCGTCGATGACCGAGTTGACGGCCCCGAGAACGCCCTTGCCGAGGTAGCGCTTCGCGTCGCCATCGCGACGCTCGACGGCCTCAAACGCGCCGGTCGACGCGCCCGAGGGGATGCCGGCGCGAGCGAACGTGCCGTCCTCCAGTGCCACCTCGACCTCAACGGTGGGGTTGCCGCGCGAGTCAAGAATCTCGCGGGCTCCAACGGCCTCAATGCTGGCCATGATGCTCCTTGAATTGTTGGGATTGTCCGGGTCCGAGTCTAGTCATCGAGACTCACCGGTTGGCAGACAGAAGTCCTAGGGGGCGGGGTCGGTCTCCGCCTCGCGCACCGCGCGCTCAAAGTCGCGCGTCGCTTCGCGGAGCGCTCCCTCGGCGTCGACACCCTCGGCTTGGGCTCGGGCGACGACGTCGAGGAGGGCGTGCCCCACTCCGACGCCGGCTTCCGCGCGAAACGGAAGTCCCGAACGCTGGGCGCGAGAGAGCACCTTCTGGGCGCGCTGTAGCGCCGGAAGCGCCGCGGGGATCCCGTCGAGCACGGATTCGCGACCCTTCTTCTCGGACTTGATGCGCTCCCAGTTCGCGTGCACCTCCTCCGGTCCCGAGACCGCCGTGTCGGCGAAGACGTGCGGGTGGCGCTCGACGAGCTTGTCGACTAGGTCGGAGGCGACGTCGTCGATGCCGAAGGGGTCCGTCGGATCCTCCTGGGCGATGCGGGCGTGGAAGACCACCTGCAGTAGCACGTCGCCGAGTTCCTCGCGGAGGTCCTCCCGCGTACCGGCTTCGATCGCTTCCGCGAGTTCGTACGCCTCCTCGATCGCGTGGCGGGCGAGCGAGAGGTGCGTTTGCTCCGCATCCCACGGGCACCCGTCCGGCGAACGCAGGCGGTCCATGACCTCCACGAGGCGCGCGAACGCGTCAGCCACCCGTGGAGACCCAGCCCGGCGATGTCGCCGTGAAACCGCTCAGCTCCCCGAGGACCGTGAAGTACCAGGTGCCGATGTCCGTGCTCGCCCCGACGCCCTTGTTGACGACGCTGGCGACGCTCGCCCAGAAGGCATCGCCCGAGAAGGTGCCGTACCGCGGGTTCGCGGTGATCGCCGGCTCGGCGTCGTAGCCGAGCTTCTGCACGGCCGCCGCGCCGTCGTCGATTCGCAGGAGGAAGTCGAGCGCCATCGCATCACGGGTGATCTCGAGCGCCGCCGGCGTGGCCTCGCCTCCGTTGCCGTCGAACGCGATCCACGCCTCCGCCTTCGCCTTCACGTCGGCGTCACTCGTGGTGAACCCGAGCCCTTCGGCCGTGTCGATGATCTCGGGGCCGAGCAGGAGGAGCGTCAAGGGCGCGCCAGGGGTCGCCGCCGAGGTCCCGAGGTCGAGGTAGCCGCGGCTGAGATCGATCACCTGCTGGTCGGCCACCTCACGGTCGCCGTACGAAGCGGCGGCTCCGGGCGAACCCTGGCCCGGGACGGCGCACGCGGTCGTGACGAGGACGGCGAGGAGGGTGACGGCGCGGGCGACGCGCCGGCTCACGAGGGTCATGGCGCCATCCTAACCGGGCTCGCGGCGGCCTCCAGAACCGTGCGCACCCAGTCGAGCACCGCGAGGCCCGACAGCGGCTGGGCTGGCGCGCCGCCAACCGACGGCGCGGGAACCAGTACCTGACGCACCGCGGGCTTGAGGATCGTACCGGGGAACACGCGGCGCAACCGGAGAGCGGCGCTGTCCGCCGGTTCCAGCGGCGCGAATTTGACGTACTTCCCCTGCGACGCGACGGTACGGACCCCGGCGCGCACCGCCTCGACGCGGAGGCGCGCGACGGCGACGAGGTTCGACGCCGGCTCGGGAAGCGGGCCGTATCGGTCGGCGAGTTCGGCGGCGACGGCCGCGAGGGCGTCCTCGTCCGCCGCGTCGGCGAGCTTGCGGTAGGCCTCGAGCCGGAGCCGCTCGTGCGGGATGTACTCCGCCGGGAGGTGGGCGTCGATGGGAAGGTCGATCGATACCTCCTCGTCGTCCTCCTTCGACTCGCCCTTGAAGCCCGCGACGGCCTCGCCCACCATCCGCATGTACAGGTCGAAGCCCACGCCCTCGATGTGACCCGACTGCGCGGCCCCCAGGAGGTTGCCGGCGCCCCGGATCTCAAGGTCCTTCATCGCGACGGCGGTCCCGGAGCCGAGGTCCGTGTGCGCGGCGATCGTCTGGAGCCGGTCGTGCGCCGTCTCCGTCAGCGTGCGGTCGGCGGGGTACAGGAAGTACGCGTAGGCGCGCTCGCGCCCCCGGCCGACGCGTCCGCGGAGCTGGTGGAGCTGGCTCAGCCCGAAGGAGTCCGCCCGCTCGACGATGAGCGTGTTGGCGTTAGGGATATCGAGGCCGGTCTCGACGATGGTGGTGCAGACGAGCACGTCGTAGCGCTTCTCGTAGTAGTCGACGATGACGCTCTCTAGCTGGTGCTCGCTCATCTGCCCGTGGGCGATCGCCACGCGCGCCTCGGGAACGAGATCGGAGATACGCGCCGCGGCGCGATCGATCGACGACACGGAATTGTGGATGTAGAACACCTGCCCGTCGCGGAGCAGCTCGCGCCGGACGGCGGCGACGATCTGGGCGTCCTCCTGCGGACCGACGTACGTGAGGATCGGCAGGCGTTCCTCGGGCGGGGTGGCGAGCGTCGAGAGGTCGCGAATGCCCGTGACGGCCATCTCGAGCGTGCGCGGGATCGGCGTCGCGGACATCGCGAGGACGTCGACGGACGTCCGCATCGCCTTGAGCGTCTCCTTGTGCTCGACGCCGAAGCGCTGCTCCTCGTCGATCACGACGAGGCCGAGGTTCTTGAACCGCACGTTGCCGGTGATGAGCCGGTGCGTGCCGATGACGACGTCAATCGTCCCGTCGTTCAGGCCTTCCTCGACGAGCCGCGCCTCCTTGTCGGTCTGGAACCGCGAGAGGGCCGCGACCTTGATCGGGAACGGCGCGAAGCGCTCCGTGAACGTCTCGACGTGCTGCCGTACGAGCAGCGTCGTCGGGACGAGGACCGCGACCTGCGTCCCCTCCTGGATCGCCTTGAACGCCGCCCGCACCGCGATCTCGGTCTTGCCGAAGCCGACGTCGCCGCAGATGAGCCGGTCCATGGGAACCTCGCGCTCCATGTCCGCCTTGACCTCGTCGATCGTGACGAGCTGGTCGGGGGTCTCGACGTACGGGAAGGCGTCTTCGAGCTCCCGCTGCCACGGGGTGTCGGGGCCGAAGGCGTGGCCCGTCGCGGCCATACGCGCGCTATAGAGACGGATGAGCTCCGCGGCGATCTCCTTGACGGCGGCGCGCGCCTTGCCCTTCGTCTTCGCCCAGTCGGCGCCGCCCATCTTGCTGAGCGACGGGGTCTCGCCGCCGACGTACTTCGTCACCCGGTCGAGGTGGTCCGTCGGGACGGACAGCCGGTCGCCGGGCATGCCGCGGCGCGACGGCGCGTACTCGATCACGATGTACTCGCGCTCGGTTCCGCGGACGTTGCGGGTCGTGAGCTCGACGAAGCGGCCGATTCCGTGGCGTTCATGGACGACGAAGTCGCCGGGGCGCAGTTGGAGGGGGTCGACGGAGCCGCGTCGACGCGACGGGGTCTTCGCGCGGTTCTCGGCGACGCCCGCGCGACCGGTGAGATGCGCCTCCGAAAGGACGACGATGCGCGCGTCCGGGATGCTCAACCCGTCGCTCACGACGTGGGGGACGACGGCGACCACGGCGTCCGAACGCTCCCAGGTCCGCTCGATGCGAGCCGGAACGTCCTCCGCCGCGAGCCTTTCGACGATCCGATCGGCCGAGCCTTGCCCCGCGGCGGCGACGACGACTTGCCATCCCTCCCCGATCCGCTCCCGGATCAACCCGAGCGCCGTCGCGGGCGTACCGGCCGCGTCGTCGACCCCGACGATGCCCGCCTCCGCGGCGCCCTCGACCCCGAATGGCCCGACCGTCGTCCACGCGAGGCCCCGTGATCGCGCGGTGTCGCGGAGGTCGCCAAGGTCGCGGAACGCCCCCGCGTTCAGGTCGACGGGGGCCGCCCCACCCGCCGCGGACGCCGACCACGCGGCGTGTCGGAACTCGTCGGCTGTCGCGGCGAGTTCCTCCGCGCGCCGGGCGAGCCGCTCGGGCTCAAGGGCGATGAGGCGGGTTCCCACCGGAGCCTCGTCGACGATCGTGACCATGCGCTCGACGAGCACCGGCAGGAGGCTCTCCATCCCCTCCGTCGGGACGCCGTCCGCCACGCGCCCGAGGATGTCGTCCGCGCCGGGCACAGAACCGATCAGGGAGCGCGCCCGCTCCCGGACGTCGTCGGTCAGCACGAGTTCGCGGCACGCGGGGGCGACGGCGATCTCCACGGACTCAAGGCTGCGCTGGTCGGCGACGGAGA
>Ga0316575_10000034_pt1 | contig 33134 bp, 30 predicted proteins | sample J5NA_FD_203072 | JGI IMG/M metagenome (GOLD analysis project Ga0316575, IMG submission 203072) | Rhizosphere microbial communities from salt marsh grasses in Alabama, United States - J5-7_050615r2r3 | ecosystem: Host-associated > Plants > Roots > Rhizosphere | place: USA: Alabama | collected...
GCCGCTCCGCTGGCATCCTCCACCGCCTCTTCCACGGTCATGCTGCGGCGGATGGCACCGGCGGCATAAATGCCGGTGCGCTGGGTTTCATAGGGAAAACAGATAAAATTCGAATCGGCATAGTCATCAAAGAGGGCGTTATCGCGGAACCCCGGGCCCTGCCGGTAGGCCAGGTTGATAACCGGGTCATCTGCAGTTACCGGAACCATACCGGTTCCCAGCACCACCATATCGGCCCTGACCTGAACCTTTTCACCCAGCAGGGTATTATCGGCTTCGACAATCAAGCCATCGCCGTTGGTCGAAACACGGGTAACCTCCCCTTTGGTTAAAAAGATGCCGGGGTCCTGCTGGATGCTTTTGTAGAAGTTTTCCGTCAGGCCTACGGTACGCATATGCTGGTAAAAGACATAAGATTTGCCGTCATCATAATCTTCGCGCAGGTATTTGGCCTGTTTGAGCGCCACCAGGCTGGTGACCGCACCGCTGTAGGCAAAGTCCTTATCGTCCCCCTGGCCGGGGCTCTGGATGAAAACAACGGATTTGGCCGCTTGGCCGTCTGAGGGCCGTATAATTTTACCGGCAGCGGCAATCTCTTCAAACTGATGGTTGGTAACCACATCGGCAATCTCGCCGAAACCCAGATGGGCAAATTCGCCTTGTTTGGGATTATAGGGCCGCCATCCGGCTGCCAGAATCACCGCACCGAATTTTTCACCATTGGGATCCAGCTTCAAAATGTCCTGTTTGCCCTTGTTGTATTCCATAAAGGCTTCATGCAGTTTTTCGGCATCCAGCTCGTTGCCCTTCTCATCGACTTTCATCTCATCGGGCAAAGGAAACGGGACGTCGAATTCCGTTTTGTCGCCGGGCTTTTTAAAGGTCACGTTAAAATTGCCCGGTTCTCCGGCGATGCGCGCAACCATTGCCTCGGTTTTCACCGAGATGTTGGAATAGTTGTCAAGTTCCTTTATTTTTGATTCGATCGCGGGCGGAATCAGACCATCATAGGGGTAAGCACCCGGCAGCTGTTTGCGCCATTGGGTGGCATTGCCGCCCAGCGATGCCTCTTTTTCGACGATGGTGACCTCGTAACCGGTTTTGGCCGCATCGATGGCCGCCGAAATTCCGCTCATACCACCGCCGATCACCAGAATCTTTTTACTGAGTGTTTCCAGCAGATAGGGCTCAGGCAGATCGATTTTTCCGACCCGCGCCATGCCCATCTTTAAATAATCTTCAGCCATCAGCTGAACATGGTCGATGAAGGTTTCATCGTCTTTTTGTTCTGCAGTGGGGGCCGGATACCTCGAGCGGGGATGCGTCCAGACCACCCCTTCTCTTAAATTCACCCGATCCACGATACAGCCGTCAAAACGGAAGACATCATAAAGAACCCGGCGTGAACAGGCGGCAATCACCAAGGTGTTGACGCCTTCATCGGCGATATCCTTTTTGAGCAGTTCAACCCCCGCTTGACCGCATAAAATCGGGCAGGTTTTGACCGGAAACCCTTCCTCCTTGGCAACATCGCCCAGCTTTGCAATATCGACGGCGTCCCCGATCCCACAACCTTCGCAGATATATACACCGTATTTTTTATCCATGTCTGACTATCCTCCTATCTGCTCACCAGGGTTTGAATCGCCTTAAGGGCCATTCCGGTAGCATTTTGATTGGATGAAACCACGTCGGCCGGCTTGTTGGCGCATCCGGCTGCAAACATCCCGCCTTTTTCAAAATCATTAACGATAAACCCGTCTTCATTGTACTGCAAATCGGCCGGAAGTTTGGCGGTTGCCGCTGTGGGCTGCATGCCGGTTGCCAGAACCACCAGTTCCACCTCCTGGTGGATTTTTTCACCGGTTACGGCATTTTCGGCAACAACGGTAATATTTTGCGTGTCCGAATCTGCGCTGACCTCGGCCACTTTGCCTTTAATCAAAAAGATGTTTTCATCCTCTTTGATCTTTTCATAGAACCGTTCATAGCGGTAACCGGGCGTCCGCAGATCGATATAAAAGACATAAATCTTGGCATCGGGATAGCGCTCGCGGACATAGGTGGCCTGCTTTAAAGACGCCATGCAGCAAATATAAGAACAGTACGGCAGGTGATTCTCATCACGGGAGCCCGCGCACTGGACAAAGGCCACGCTCTGTGGCGCTTTGTTGTCCGAGGGGCGCAGGATTTTGCCCTGGGTCGGGCCGTTGGGAGCAGCCAATCGTTCCATCATCATATTGGTGATGATGTTGGGATGCTCGCCGAAACCGAGGTTATCGATCTTGGCGGCATCATAGGGCTGCCAGCCGGTGGACCACACGATGGCGCCCACATTCAAATTCAGGGTTTTGGCTTCCATTTCGAGATCAACCGCATCGTACTTACAGGCTTCTTTGGCCCGGTTGGCATCCGAGGTGCCGATAATCTCGGGCGCAATCACATAGCGGGCCGGAAAGGCCATCTCAAATGGTAAATAAGCCCCCTTGATCTTTTTCATCCCCAAATCATATTCGCTGTCGATTTCAGTCTGACAGGCTTCGGCGCAGGCATTGCAACAGGTGCAGTTTTGGTTCACATATCTGGGATTGACTTTAACCGCCACCGCATAGTTGCCCGGATCGCCGCTGACCGATTCCACCTCTGCCAGGGTCAGAATTTTGATTCTGGGGTTGTCCTTTATCCGCCTGAAGTTAATTTCCAGGCCGCAGGTGGGCGGGCACAATTTGGGGAAATATTGATTCAGCTGTGCGACCCTACCGCCCAGATACGGATTTTTTTCGACCAGGAAAACCTCATACCCCACTTCGGCAGCTTCGATCGCCGTGGTCAGACCGCTGATCCCGCCGCCAACGACCAATATGCTTCCGCTTGCCGGAGCTGCTTTTTCTTCAGTCATACTTCCCTCCGTACGTTGGAATTAAATAAGGTTATTGAAAAGCAGATGACAGAAGTTAGAAAACAGAAGTCAGAAAGATCAATTCTTTGAACTCCGAAACTTGAAATCGGCTCGGCTGAGCCCTTCACTCGTATGCTCAGGGCCGAAAGGCTCATCGCAGGCTGTCCTCTGACATCTGTCCTCTGACTTCTGTCTTTTAACCTAATTAATAAAAACCTCCAGGTGTCGGATGACACCTGGAGGTATCTGTGGGTTAGTCAAAGTTGACTCGTCTGCTTCTTAGCTGATCCATTAGGCGTCCGGAATGATCTTGATATAATCTTTCTTGAAGATATCCCATTTCTGCTCTTTAGGATCGTACTTGGAGTTGACAAAGCAGAACCAGTTCTCGTCATCCTGGCCTGGATAATCGGCCTGATAGTAAAATCCGGGATAACGGGTTTCTTTACGGTACTGGATGTGGCGCAGATGCGATTCCAGCGTCCAGATGCGGTGTTGAATCTCCCAGGCTCTCATCAGTTCGTGCAGATCACCGGCAGCCAGTTTTTCGTTGTCTTCGCGCATGGTCGCCAGCAGATCCATAACGATCTCGAGGTTCTTGGTGGTCGTCTGGTAGAAGGTGGCGGTTCCGGCACCGTATTCATGGCCAGCTTTCATCATGCGATACATCATACCGTTGGGTTTGATGTATTCGGGGTTGATGTCGTCGGCCGTGGTGTAGGCGCAGTGTTCCAGATACGTGCGCACCGGTTTGTAGACAATATCGACCAGCTCTTGAGCCGACTGGCTGATGGCCGGTTTGTAGTCGGCATGATCCTTGGCATAGCGGGCCATTTCTTTGGCCGCAATGCGACCCTCGGCATGGGAGCCGGAGGAGAATTTATGACCGGAGCAGCCCACACCGTCACCGGCGGTAAACAGCCCGTTGACCGTGGTCATGCGGTTGTAAATCTTGCCGTTGTCGGCCTTGATCTTGTAGGCATCCGGTACCCAGTCATAATCCGGACCGGAGGTCCACAGACCGCAGCAGCCGGAGTGGGATCCGAGCAGATACGGTTCGGTGGGCATAACCTCGGAATTTTTCTTTTCAGGCTCGGTGTTGGTGGCGCACCACAGGTTGGCCTGTCCGCAGGTCATATCCAGGAAGTCTTCCCAGGCTTCGGATTCAAGATGTTTGAGCTCTTTTTTGTCCAGGGTCTTGCCGAGCTCGGCCAGCGCTGTAACCGTATCCATCATGATGGGCCCGCGGCCTTCTTTCATCTCAAAGAGCATCAGGTGGTTTCGCAGGCAGGTCGGTGTGATGGCTGCAGTTCCGTATGGCGCATAGCTTTCCAGCTCTTTCTTGGCCGCGTCGCTGGCCGCAAAGTTTTCGCCCAGACCGTTGAGGGTTTTGGCCTTAAACAGCAGGAACCACGCCCCCACCGGGCCGTAGCCGTCTTTAAAACGGGCCGGGGTGAAGCGGTTTTCCATCATGGAAAGTTCGGCGCCGACTTTCATGCACAGGGTATAGGTGGAACCGGAGTTCCAGACCGGATACCAGGCACGGCCTTTGCCCTCGCCGACTGAACGGGGCTGATAAATATTGACGGCCCCGCCGCAGGCGACCAGCATGGTCTTGCATTTGATGATGAAGACTTTGTTTTCACGCACGGAGAAACCCACCGCACCGGCGATCTGGTTTTCCTTGTTGGCATCCAGCAGCAGCTCGACGATGAAAACCCTCTCCAGAACGTTTTCTTCGCCAATGGCCAGCTTGGCCGCTTCGGCCACAATGCGTTTGTAGGATTCGCCGTTGATCATGATCTGCCATTTGCCGGTACGCACCGGCTGGGCGCCCGATTTGAGCGTGCCCATTGTCTGGCCTTTTTTGCCGTCCAGGTTTTTGCCGTCATCGGATTTCTTCCAGATCGGCAGCCCCCATTCTTCAAACAGGTGCACGGAATCATCCACGTGGCAGCCCAGATCAAAGATCAGGTCTTCACGCACAATGCCCATCAGGTCGTTGCGGACCATGCGCACATAATCATCGGGGCTGTTATCGCCGATATAAGTGTTGATCGCCGAAAGGCCCTGAGCAACCGCGCCGCTTCTTTCCAGAGCCGCCTTATCCACCATCAAAACGCTCTGATCATCAGTCATCCATTTTTTGACCTCAAAGGCCGCGCCGCTGGCAGCCATGCCGCCGCCGACGATCAAAATATCAACTTCTCGTTCTTCGACTTCTGGGTCCTTTACAGCTTTGAGTTCCCCAGCAGGTTTATTCGGTAATGCCATGTTATATCCTCCTTAAATTATATTTCTAATTGATCTTCACTTTAAGTAAACAGACCCTGCGTATTTACACGGTCGCCTGAGGCTTGGGAAGCGTATAGCCATCGGCTTCTTCGGTTGAAAGCAAGCCGCTTGCCAGGTCTTTGCCTTTCAGGTCCTTGTACGCATTGGCCTGTCCTTCGGGAGTAGTCCGGATGGGGAACTTAAAGCGTTTGATGGTCCCGTTGCGGAACTTACAGGTCCACATGACATCCTCGGTTCCCAGCATCGGCATTACACTGCTTCCCAGGGGAACGAAGTCGGCATATCCTCTGACTTCAATTGCCTGGGTGGGGCAGATCTTGACGCAGGAAAAGCATTCCCAGCACTGATCCGGCTCCTGGTTGTAAGCCTTCATTTCGTTGGGTTCGAGAACCATCAGGTCATTGGGACAAATGTACATACAGGCAGTTTTGTCCCCGCCTTTGCATCCATCGCATTTTTCAGATATTACAAAGCTTGGCATTTATTATACCTCCTAATTAATTGGTAAATTTTTATGGTTATCCATTAACCTTCAAAAAGATTTAACAAAAATAACCGTTTGCACCTCCCTTCAAATTGATGGATTTAGATTTCTTGGGTTATTTATCGGATAAACCGGTACCCACCGGTTGTCATTCAAACTGGAGTCGTGATTTTGCTCACCGGCCTTACGGAATATTTCTTATAAAATCAGCAAGATATGATGCACCAAAGGGACGACAATATCATTCAACATTTGGCTTGTCAAGGATTTTTGGGCTCGCAAAAACTAAAATTTCAACAGGTTATGGGATAATGTTCGTAACTTCTACCCACAGTAGTTTGCCGCCAAACTTGCCACCATATATGGTATTGGGGACCCCGAATACAGTGTCAAAAAACCCCGGATAAAAAACTCCTTTGATGGGCCGGTAAAACCTGATACGAGTTCAGAAGTCAGAGGTCAGAGGTCAGAAAACAGAGGTCAGAAAGCAGAGGTCAGACAACGTGCTCCATTTTCAAGTTTTTAGCATCTGTCTTCTGTCGTCTGACATCTGTCCTCTGAATACGGATAACTGAATCCCATAATGAGGATTAAAGAAAAGTGAACGACAATTTTTGCGCCATAGCGCCGGAAGAAACCTTCCGGTTTGCATGTTCCCCTGCCGTGGCGTGTTTTAATGAATGCTGCCGGGATTTAAATCAGTTTTTATACCCTTACGACATTTTACGCCTAAAAAAGGGGCTGGGAATGTCTTCGGGGGAATTCCTGGAACGCTATACGATTCAGCACATCGGTCCCGAATCGGGGCTTCCGATTGTGACACTTAAAGCAGCGCACGCCGAAGGGTTAAAATGCCTGTTTGTCACCGAAAAGGGCTGCCGTGTATATCCGCATCGCCCTTCATCCTGCAGGATCTATCCGCTGATGCGGACCATATCCCGCAATCGTGCAAGCGCCCGGATCACAGAACGTTTCATGCTGCTCAATGAGCCCCACTGCTTGGGTTTTAATGAGCCAAAGGAGCAGACGGTTCGGCAATGGATAAAGGAACAGGGAGTTGAAACCGACAATGAGATCAATGACAAGTTGTTGGAAATTATCAGCCTTAAAAATCAACTGCAGCCGGGCCCGCTGGATCGCAAATCACAGCAACTGTTTTACACGACCCTCTACGATCTTGATAACTTCAAAAATCAGGTTTTTAATCATAACCTGCTGGACGATTTTGACGTGCATCCGAAAAAGATGGCAGCTGCAGAGGCAAATGATACCGCCCTGCTGGAAGTGGCAATGGCATGGGTCAAGCAGGTGTTGTTTAATCAATAAGGTTTCAGGAGTCAGGGATCAGGAAGGTACAGAGGACAGATCACAGAAAACAGAGGATAGAAGACAAAGGGCAGGCTGTTTCTGTTTTCTGTCATCTGACTTCTGTCATCTGTTACCTTACACCTGACCCCTGAAATGGGTAACACTTAAAAACCAATCAACAAGCAAGGTGGTCGAAATGGAACTCAAAGGAAAGGTCGCCCTGGTACTGGGCGCGATCAAAGGCATCGGCAAAGGAATTGCGCTGACCCTGGCGGATGCGGGGGTAAAGGTTGCTGTCAATTATTTTGACTGGGCCGAAGCGCTTGAAGCATTAAAAACGGATCTGGTCGCTACCGGCCGTGAACACCTTATTTTAAGGACCAACCTGCGCAAAACAGTGGCCATACCCCGCATGATCGGCAAAGTCATCGATCGCTTCGGCCGCCTGGACATCTTAATCAATAACATCGAACGCGGCGGCTGGCCGGTGGTGCACGGTCCTTATACCCCACAGCAATGGGATCTCGAAATCGAGACCACCCTGCGTGCCAAGCGTTGGGTATTTGAGGCCGCCTTGCCGCACCTGAAGGCAAGCGGCGATGCAGTGGTGATTAACTTTTCTTCCATCGCCGGAATCGTGGGGCGCTCCGGTCCGGCCCGCCTGATCTTTAATGACGGCTACGCGGCCGCCAATCGAGGAGTTTCACTGCTCACCGAAACCTGGGCCCGCATCGGCGCACCGGAAGTGCGCGTCAATGAAGTCATGCTCGGTTTTTTTGAAACCCGTCACGCGGAAAAAACCAGAGGCTGGGGTCTGCTGACCGCCAAACAAAAAAAGGCGGTGCGCGATCATACCCTGACGGGTCGAACCGGCAAAATTGAAGATGCGGTTAAGGCCGTGATTTATATAATAAAGGATGCGCCATTTATGACCGGTGCTGTCCTCAGGCTGGATGGCGGCTATGTGCTGGGAGGAAAAGAAACAGGAGAGCTGCCCAAAGGCGTATTATAGATCGGTGGCCACCCACTGATACCAGTTTAAATCTAAAAGGGTTCTGCCAGCAGCAGTTCCGCCAGGTTAGCGAGTGCCCCGCAAGGCGGGTCTTGAGGAGCGTTTCACTCGAGGATCGCTTCGCTAAAAGCGAAACAATATTGCCCCCAGCGAAAGGTTCCAAACCAAATATCCTTAAGGCTTGAAGAGCCGCTTTTCAAGGACCGAAGGTCCGCTCTTTAAATGAAGTGCTCTTGATATTCCACAGGAAAAGCTTCACCCAGTCAAAGCCGAATTTGAGCAATTCCCCATCATCGGCCTTTATCTTTTTGAGAACCGGCGCTTTGACCTTGTAGCGTTTTAAAAAGCTGCTGTTAAATACAAATTCACGGAAGCGGTCGATGTTGTAAGCGGCCATAAAGGCCATTTTGGCCCGGCGGCCTTGCGGACCCTCGGCTCCCCAGGGATCGGTCTGAAACAGCCGTTTTAATTCCGCCCAGCGAATGGTCATTTTGTGATAATTCTCTGCATCCTGATCCTGCGACCAGGTCGCAACGGTCCACTGCCGCTCTTCGTGCTGTCCCAGGCAAAAGTCCGGCGGCCTGAAAAAGTGCACCACCGTCTCTTTTTCCCCGGCGGCATCATACAGGATGCCCTGCTCGATAGGAAAGGTGCGGCAGGTGTCCGGGCGAGCCGGGTAAACCGCGCAGCCCGCATCCACCAAAAATGGGCAGGTCTTTTCCTGGTTTTCGGACATTCGCAAAAGAACTTCCGGGAAAAAATTGTTGGATCGCAAAACCACATCTACATATCGGTCGAGGAATTCATCTGAGGAAATGTCCAGCGCATTCTTTAAGCGCAGAACATCGTAAGGGTATAAAAAAAGGTTTAAATTCCGGCAGCAGCGATTATAACAGCCGATTCCCGGATAGCAGCGAAATGAAAAAGTGTCCTTTTCTCCAATTTGCCTTCCGGGTAAATCTTTTAATTTATTTAAGTCTATAGACTTCATTGTTTAAGGTCACTTCTTTTGGCATAGCGCAGAGGGCATGGCGCATAGCGATTTTTTGTCGACCCTATACCCTATGCGCCATGCGCTATGCCTCCGTTAGGATCATTTCAGCCACGGTCATCCTGAATTTTCCGGCAAAGCCCAGTGTCTGTTTAACTTCCTGTTCAAGCGCCGCCACCTGACGGTAAAAGGGCGTGCGATCAAATTTGAAATAGCCCTGGCGGCCGCAATGACGGTCAAAGGTTTCGCAGCCCGGGCCATAAACCGGGTTTTGCCCAGGTTTTTGGTGTTCATGGGGGATACCGTGCAGCCGGCAGATCATCGGGCGATAGGGATACAGAATGCACAATTCATCAAAATTAAGCGGGCACAACAGCCGCACTGCCGCCTCGCTCCCATTGGTGCTGGTGGTTTCATCAACCACGATCAAGGCCCGCGATTTCACCTTATTTTGTTTTTCGGAATTAAGGGTCCTCAGCCCTTCTACCAAATACGCATATTCAATTATCGTGTGATGGTAAAACCGGGTATGGCAGCAGTTATCCCGGCATCCGTCACAGACAAAGCCGTAATGGTCTGCTGCGCGATTATAGGCGCTATCCATGGCGACATAAATCTGCTTCAGCCGATCGATAAACACGCCGTTAAGGGGGGTTTCCGTTCGATCTTTATCAAAAGGAAGAATCATGGTTTTTCTCAAAGCGTTCTCAAAATAATAGATCACGTTAAAAACACAAAAACAACAAGTGCCTGAAGTGAAGCAAAGATTTAGTTCTCTCGCAAAGACGCAAAGTCGCTAAGGCTTTTTTTTAGTTCGCGCCTTGGCGGCTTTGCGTGAGCAATAATATTGAACAGCTAGAATTCCTTACCTCTAGTCACTTTTATCCGCCTCTGGTGGATTAGATCACTTTGAACTTTAGCGCACTGTATTTTACCAGTATTATATAATCGGCGATGGAAAGAAGATCTTTTGATAAAGGTTCATGGCATAGCGGTCGGTCATGCTGGCAATCAGGTCGCAAACCGTGCGTTCTTTGCGCTGGCTCTTATGGTTGCGTCCCAGCATCTGCAGTTCAATTAATTTTTTGTGCAACAGTTCCTCATCTTTTAAAAAATAGGTATACAGCTCGGACAGCATCTTTTTTGCTTTTTCAAAATCCTGATGCACCTGCGGCGAACGGTAAACATTATCATACAGAAACTGCCTTAAAGCCTTCATGGCAGAATAAACATCATCGCTGATTTCCAGTTTAAGCTCTCCATCTTTAACTTGGCTGGAATCAATCAACGCCCGGATCATGGTTTCCGCCCGCTCTGAATGCGTCCCACCCAAAACCCCGGTACACTGTTCGGGCACCTGCGCGGGTCGGATCACACCGCTTCGAATCGCATCCTCGAGGTCATGGTTTAAATACGCCATAATATCAGCGATGCGTACGATACGACCCTCGTACGTATAGGCCAGCTCTGCGGGATCATCCGGAATGATTTTCCCGAAGCCTTTCGAATGTTTTAATATGCCGTCGCGAACTTCAGCACTCAGGTTAAGCCCGCGGCCATTATTCTCCAGAACCTCAACCACCCGCAGACTTTGTTCGTTGTGTGAAAAATCCGGCGAATATATCTCTTTTAAAACGGTTTCACCGCTGTGCCCGAAGGGTGTGTGCCCGAGATCATGTCCCAGTGCGATGGCCTCAACCAGGTCTTCGTTTAAAAACAGGGCCCGGGCCATGGCTCGCGCCATCTGGGCCACTTCCAGTGTATGTGTTAGACGCGTCCGGTAATCATCACCCATTGGGGTCAAAAAGACCTGGGTCTTGTGTTTTAACCGCCGGAAGCCGTTTGAATAAACAATTCGATCTCGATCCAGTTGGAAAGCCGTCCGAACCGAACATGGTTTTTCTTCAACGGCACGACCCCGCGACTCGGAACTCAAACACCCGAAAGGTGACATAAATTTTCGCTCGCGCCGTTCATATTCTTCTCGAATTGACATGATGCGTGTAAACTCAAAATCTCCTTTATAAAATTTTTCGATACCGCTTTGACAATGTGGTGATCGGGGCTGATCGGACCGACGATAACACAAATCGTTTGGAAAATCTAAAAGATGCGTATATTATTAGCAGAGCAACGAATTGTAAAGCGATATCTGAATGAATGGACATCATCTCATACTGGGCGAATTAACCGATTTTATAACCGGCGAAACCCTGAAAGACACCCACGATGAGCGCTATCGACAAAAAATTGCGCGTCTTCTGATCCGTCAGCTAGGATACTTAAAAGCGGATATTGAGCCGCGCAAGGCGCTTGTCGTTAAGGCCGATGATAAAAAAGCGGTCCTGAGAATTGATTTCACCATAACGCTGGCCGGCAGGGCGTGTATGGTCCTGCAGTATGGGCCCGGATCCCTGGTAACCCGCCGTCGCGCGGTGCTGGCCGTATCGCGGCTGATTGCTCCTTATCAGGTGCCGGTGGCCGTTATCACCAACGGACAAGATGCCGAGATAATCAACGGCACATCGGGTAAAGTCACCGCTAACGGCCTGGAATCGATCCCGTCAAAAGCGGCTTTAACAAAGGTGGCGGCCGGTGAAACCTTTGCGACGATTTCAGACCAACAAGCCGAGATGGAGTCAAGAATCCTTTATTGTTATGAAGTCGATGATCGCTGTGAATGTGACGGTGATATCTGCAGATTGTAAAATTACAACTCCATTGGCAACGGTTACAAACAATAGGGGTCGGGTGTCAGGTAACAGATGACAGAAGTCAGATGACACAAAACAGAAACAGCCTGCCCTTTGTCTTCTGTCCTCTGTTTTCTGTGCGCTGTCCTCTGTAACTTCCTGACACCTGAACACTGACAACAGACACCTAAAATAAGGAACTTGATGGACTACGAGCACTTTATGAAAAAAGCATTGCAGGAAGCGCAGACCGCCCTGAAAGCCGGTGAGTTTCCGGTGGGGTGCGTCATGGTTCACGACAACAAAACCCTGGTCAGTGGTGCCCGCACAGGCACTATCGGGGATTTCCCTAATGAAATCGATCATGCCGAGATGATTGCCCTAAGAAGACTGTTCCGTCTGGACTCGAAAATTAATCCGCGAGAGGTGATTGTGTTCAGCACGCTGGAGCCTTGCCTAATGTGTTTTGGCGCCCTGATGATCAGCGGTATCGGCAAACTTGTTTTTGCCTATGAGGACGCAATGGGTGGCGGCACTCACTGCGATACGGCGAATATGAAACCTTTGTATCAATCAAATCAAATGACGATCATACCCGGCATATTGCGTAACGAAAGTTTGAAATTGTTGAAGACCTTTTTCTCAGAACCGGATAACACGTATTTGCGGGACAGCATTTTGGCCGCGTATACCCTCGACCAATAAATGCTTTCTTCACGTCCATCGCCATGTTAACCGGCGGTTTCAACTGGATCGAAACCTATTTTTAATTATATTTTTTTCTTGCATTTCTTAATTTTGTTATATATTCCAAACTGATAAATAGTCTAAATTGAACTCTGAGAATAAGTAAATAACTGAATTGACGATAATTTGGCGGCTTAAAACGATTAAGCGCCACAGGATGAAAAGGTGTTGAGATTTTCGGCTTGAATCTGAAAGCCGCCCTGGCGGCTTTCGCATTGCAGCGATACCCGAATCATCCGAAACTGACAACTCTGGCATAGGAGGTGGAAACATAGCTCTTCCAAGACGACCCCAAAGACCGAACCGATCTAACAAGGTTAATATTAATCAAAGAATTCGAGCAAAAGAAGTCAGGGTAATCGACCCTGACGGCGAACAAATCGGAATCATACCGACCAAAGAAGCCCTTGAAGCTGCTGCTGAAGCCGGACTTGATCTGGTGGAAGTCTCACCGAATGCAAAACCACCGGTCTGCAAAATCATGGATTATGGCCGCTATCGGTACGAGCAAACGAAAAAGAAGCAGGAAGCCAAGAAAAAACAAAGCACCTTTCAGCTCAAAGAGATAAAAGTTCGTCCCAAAACCGGTGAGCATGACCTGCAGGTTAAAATCGGGCATATTAAAAAATTTATCGGCAATAAAGACAAAGTAAAAGTGAGCGTTATTTTTAGAGGTCGCGAAATTACCCTGTCGGAACTTGGCAGAAAAGTCCTCCAAAAGATTATTGAGGAAACAGAAGAAGTTGCAATGGTGGAACAAAATCCTAAATTTGAAGGCCGAATCCTGGTAATGGTTCTTTCACCGAAATAACTTGATCTGAAAATTAAATTATAATAAGAAGCCCGTGAAGGGCGTTGCCCAGACTCCAATTGGATACGTTTTCAGGTGGCGTGAGGCGGTATTCGTGATTGCTCACGCCATCTATTTTTACAGAAAAGGAGAAATATAATGCCAAAGATAAAAACAAATCGAGCTGCAGCCAAACGATTTCGCAAAACAGGCACCGGAAAGATTGTCTATAAGAAATCCTGTGCCGGTCATATCTTAACCAAAAAAACAACCAAACGAAAACGTTCCCTGCGGAAAAGTCGGCTCGTTGACAAAACCAATGTGAAGGGAATAAGATTATTGTTGCCCAACGGATAGCGCATAGAGCATGGCGCATAGAGCAAAGGGTTTGAAAAAAAGGAATATTTCATTATTTACGCTATGCGCTTTGCCCTATGCCCTTTGCCATTTAGAATTAATAACAATCAAGAATAGTGCAACATCGCATAAACTAGAAGTTGCAATGGAGAAACAGAGATGCGAATCAAACGTGGCTTCAAAGCCAGAAGAAGACGAAAAAAGATTTTAAAATTGGCCAAAGGTTTCCGCGGCGGTCGCAGCAAATTATTTCGAACAGCGGCGGATGCAGTCGATAAATCCCTCATGTACGCCTATCGGGATAGGCGTCAACGCAAGCGCGATTTTCGCAGACTATGGATCGCAAGGATAAATGCCGCTGCCCGTATCCACAAATTGTCGTACAGCCGGTTCATCCACGGTCTCAAACTGGCGAAAGTCGACCTGGATCGAAAAGTCCTGGCGGAGCTGGCGATTTCGGATCCGGCCGGCTTTGCCAAGATTACGGAGTTGGCTGCACAAAAACTGTAACGCAAATTTGCCCCGCTTTGCGGGATGAAGCATTTAATTTTATGATACTAGGGCGCTTCTCATGAAAATTAATGCGTAATGTTAATCATATTAAGTGCTTTAAATTTTAAAAATGGATAAATCCATTGATCAAATTTATCAGGAAGCTTTAGAGGAGCTCAAAACGGCTGCAGACTCTAAGGCGATACAGGACGTCAGCGTCCGTTATCTGGGGCGCAAAGGGATCATTACTCAATTTTTAAGGAACATTTCAAAACTTCCAGCCGATCAACGCCCGGCAGCAGGCAAACAGGCAAACCAGGTCAAGAACCAGCTCGATGAGGCTTTTGCCGAGGCATTGCAAAGCCTCAAAGCAACCGCTGAAACCACCAAGGGAGCAATCGATGTCTCTTTGCCCGGACGGCCGGCACCCGCCGGGTCGCTGCATCCCATTACCCAGATCAACCAGCGAATTTGCGACATTTTTACTGAAATGGGATTTGAAATTGCCGAGGGGCCGGAAGTCGAACTGGATTATTACAATTTTGAGGCCCTTAATTTCCCAAAGGATCATCCGGCCCGGGACATGCAGGATACCTTTTTTGTCTCAGATGATATCGTGCTCAGAACGCACACATCACCCCTTCAGATTCGAACGATGGAAAAACAGCAGCCACCGGTGCGCATCATCATGCCCGGTAAAGTTTATCGCTGCGACTCGGACCTGACGCATACACCCATGTTTCATCAGGTTGAAGGTTTGCTGGTGGATGAGAATATCTCTTTCGGTGACTTAAAAGGAACACTCACCGCCTTTATCCATCAGATGTTTGATGAACAGACCAGCCTTCGATTTCGACCCGGTTTTTTCCCCTTTACCGAACCCAGTGCCGAAGTCGATATCCTGTGTGTCATGTGCCGGGGCAAGGGATGTCGGGTATGTTCGCAGACCGGCTGGCTGGAAATTCTGGGGTCAGGTATGGTTCATCCGGCGCTGTATGAAAATGTTGGGTACGAAGCCGACCGCTATACCGGTTTTGCCTTTGGAATGGGCGTTGATCGCATTGCCATGCTCAAATACGGAATCGACGACATCCGCAGATTTTTTGAAAACGATCTTAGGTTCCTGAGTCAATTCTAGAAAAAAGTTTCAGAGGTGCTCTAAAGTAAGAAATGCCTAAAATGACTAAAATGAGCTAAAATGCCTAAAATTGAGGAATTCTATCATATTAATAATAAGCGATGGAGCGCAGCGAGACCATAATTTTAGGCATTTTAGATCATTTTTAATTTTAGCTCATTTGTTGTAGGCACTGTTTAAAGGTTCACCCTCGGGTGTAAATCCCCGGAGGCGAATTGAGGTTATGGAATGAAGGTAAGCCTGAGCTGGCTCAAAGATTATGTGCCGATTGAAATGGATCCATCGGACCTGGCCGAAGCCCTGACCATGGTCGGGCTCGAGATCGAGTCGGTATCCGATCGCTATGGCTATCTGGACACGGTATATGTCGGTCGAATTGAAGAAATCACCCCTCACCCCAATGCCGATAAACTGCATCTGTGCCAGGTCGACACCGGTCAGGGAAAGGTATCCGTCGTCTGTGGCGCACCCAATACAAAGACCGGCATGCTTTCACCCATCGCCTTGCCCGGCACCGAATTTCCGGAAGGCTTTGTTCTGGAAAAAAGTGTCATTCGCGGGCAGGCTTCCGAAGGGATGCTGTGCAGTGAAGGCGAATTGGGCCTGGGCGAGGATCGCAGCGGGATCATGGACCTGGATCCATCCCTGTCCGTCGGCGATAAACTGGCATCCGCATTGGCGCTTTCGGACACCGTTTTTGAAATTGAAATCACCCCCAACCGGCCCGATTGCCTCAGCGTTATCGGGGTCGCCCGCGAAATTGCCGCCATCCAGAAGGTGAGTCTAACCTATCCCGATTTCAAACTGGTTGACAAAGGCAATACGATTTCCAAACGGACTTCAATTAAAATAGCGGCCCCCGAGCACTGCCCGCGCTACGTGGCGCGGTTGCTTGAAGACATTAAGATAAAGCCTTCTCCATTCTGGCTGCAGGAACGACTCCTATCTATCGGACAGCGGCCCATTAACAATATCGTGGATGTAACCAATTTTGTTTTAATGGAAACCGGCCAGCCCTTGCATGCCTTCGATTTTGACTTTTTGGCGGAAAACAGAATCGTGGTGCGCACCGCCGGCAAAGGCGAAACGTTTGTCACCCTGGATCAAAAAGAACGCGTCCTGGACCCTGAGATGCTAATGATTTGCGATGGCCAAAAAGCAGTGGCTGTCGGCGGGGTCATGGGGGGGCTCAACTCCGAAATTGAGGACAGCACCACCCGGGTGCTGCTTGAAAGTGCCTATTTTAATCCGATCAGCATCCGCCGGACCTCTAAACGGCTGGGCTTGAGCACTGACGCTTCGCATCGCTTCGAACGCGGGGTAGATCCAGAAGGGCAAATTGCGGCCGCAAACCGGGCAGCAAAACTAATGGTCGAACTCGGCGGCGGCCGGTTAATCAGCGGGCTGTTGGATGAATACCCCAACCCGCAGTCGCCAAAAAGCCTGAAACTGAGTGTCAAAAATACCAACCGCTTGCTCGGAACGCAGGTGCAACGCAAGGAGATTGCAACTCTTCTCAAATCCATCGAATTTACCGTGGAAAAAAAGGGCTCAAAAAAAGATGAAGATTTTTTAACAGTCACCCCTCCCAGTTTCCGGGTGGATATTTCCAGACCGGAAGACCTCATGGAAGAAGTCGCCCGACTCGCCGGGTATAACAATATCCCGACGACGTTTCCCCCAATGCCTGCAACCGGGCGATCATTTCACAAACAAATCGATGTTCGCGACCGAATAAGGCGACTGATGACCGGATTAGGATTCCGCGAAACTACCAACTATAGTTTTATGCATCAACAATCCGCAGACCGGCTGAGATTAAAGACTGATGATCCGCGAAGAAAGCGGGTTGATATCTTAAATCCACTGACAGAAGATCAGGCAGCCATGCGCACATCTCTGGTTCCGTGCTTGCTGGGAACCGTGCATTATAATTTTTCCCAGCAGATAAAGAATTTAAAAATCTTTGAAATCGGCAAAATCTTTATCAATGAAAACCCGCGGGATCTGCCCAGCGAACCTGAGATTCTTGCTGCGCTCTGGACCGGGTCCCGCTATGCGCCTTCCTGGCATGACCAGGCAGCGGATTGTGACTTTTATGACATCAAAGGTGTGGTCGAAGGCCTGCTAAATGCCCTGCAAATCGACGGGACTCAATTTACGCGTTTGCCTGAAAATAAGTGCGCCTATACCAGAGCCGGGCATACCGCTCAAATTCTGAGCAACGATACGCTGTTGGGGCTGGTTGGAGAAATTCATCCGGAAGTCCTTGCGAACTACGATTTAAAGCAACCGGCGTTTTTATTTGAACTCGATATTGAGCAACTGCTTCCATTAATCAAAGATGCAAAACAGTCCAAACCGCTTCCGAAGTTCCCGGCTATTTTTAGAGACATTACCATCATCGTCGACCGCGATATTGAAACGCAAAAGATTGTTGCCGAAGGCGACAACCTGGCGGAGGCGCTGGTTGAAAGTTTTAATTTATTGAACGTATTTGAAGGCAAACCGATCGCTGAGGGCAAAAAAAGTGTTTCCTTGCGGGTCACGTACCGGTCAGCGTACAAAACACTGCAAGATGAAGATGTAGCCCCCATCCATCAATCAATAGCGGACAGGCTTGTTAAGGCTTTTAAAGCCAGCTTACCCGCCTGATCGCCAGGACCAAACTCAGGCGCTAAAAAATGCAAAATCCAAAATCATCCTCCAAAGAGATTCCGGATAAACTTTATTTTCGGATTGGTGAAGTCAGCAAAATTGCGGGGCTGCCAACATATGTCCTGAGATTCTGGGAAACCGAGTTCTCCCGGATTCGCCCGAAACGAACCTCCTCGGGACAGCGCTTGTATACCCGCAGCGATATCGAGCTGGTGCTAAAAATCAAGCATCTGCTCTATGAAAAAAAGTTTACCATTCAGGGCGCCCGTCAGCATTTGTCTGCCAGAACCGGCAAAAAAAAGACCCCAACCAAACAAATGCTGGAGGACCTGCACTCGGAACTCAAGTCCCTAAGGGATTTATTAAAATAAAAGCCCATTTCTAATGCATTTTAGGCGGAAACCCAAGCGTGCTTTATGCACCACGAAAGCACGAAAAAAGGAAAACACGAAAAACCAAAAAATAAAATCTCGTGTTTTCGTGGTTGGCTTTAAATAGTTTTAACTAAACCCGCCGCAATCTCACTAATTGGGCATGACTTATTTAAATATATTGACAACCGGTTGATTTTGTCATAATCATTTAAGATAAAGAGCGGGCATAGCTCAGCTGGTAGAGTACAAGCTTCCCAAGCTTGGTGTCGCGAGTTCGAATCTCGTTGCCCGCTCCAGTTAGGTTCGTTTCCTTTTCGTTGGTTAGGGTAGGACTTTTTAAGGACTGTGGGATGGGATTAACTATTACCTTATGGTCGGTGTCATGAACTGATAACTTTTATCGCACAAAAGTCAAAGGTCTACCTGGAATTGAGGAAACGGGCGTCAGCCCGTTTTTTGTTTTTTTCAGGGAAACAATTAAAGGTTCAGGTGAAAACGAAAAGGCGCAAATCCAAGAAAAACTTTGCGGATAAGCGGAGCAGACGATCCGCATCCAAGAAGGAGAAAGATATTATAAAGCAGGTCGAAACACTTGCCGAACCGCTGTGCGATAGCGAAGGCTTGGAGCTGGTCCATGTTGAATATCAACGCGAATCCGCTGGCAGGATACTGCGCCTGTATATTGATCGAGCCGGAGGCGTGGCCATCGATGACTGTGTGAATGTGAGCCGCCAGTTGAATAACCTGCTGGATGTGTATCTGGAAGACATTGGCCCATACAATCTGGAGGTCACATCACCGGGGCCGGAACGCCCCTTGTCCAAGTTGCAAGATTATAAGCGGTTTAAGGGCCGCAAGGCCAAAATAAAAACATGGCAACCCGTTAATGATCAGAAAAATTTTACAGGCATTATTTTGGGAGTTGCTGCAGAGCAGATAAAATTATCATCAAATGAAAAAACAGTCGTCATCCCGTTTGGAGATATTTCCAGAGCGCGGCTGGTCGACGTGGACGGAGAAATCTGATGCAAATTTCAGATATCAATCGAGTTGTTGAACAGGTGAGCCGGGATAAAGGTATCGACCGCAATGTCCTGATCAAAGCGCTGGAGGAGGCCTTAAAATCTGCCGCCCGCAAAAAGTTTGGTCCTAAAATGGATATCGAGGTCCAATATAATGAAGCCTCCGGCGAAATTGAAGTCTTTCAGTTCAAGGATGTTGCCGAGATTGTAACCGAACCGGCGCTTGAAATCAGCCTCGAAGAAGGACGCAAACTGGATCCGGATTGCGAAATTGGCGATAGCCTCGGTACAAAAATGGACACCTCCACCTTCGGCCGCATCGCGGCGCAATCGGCCAAACAGGTCATCATTCAGAAAATGAAAGATGCCGAAAAAGATGCCGTTTATTCCAGTTTCATCGATCGCAAAGGTGACACACTCAACGGCATTGTGCAACGCATTGACCGCGGCGATATCATTGTTAATCTGGGTCATACCGAAGGGATTGTGCCGGTTCGCGAACAGGTCCCCAAGGAAACCTATCGGCGTGGGGATCGGATTCGGGCGTACATTTTGGACGTATTGCATGAATCGCGCGGCCCGCAGATTATTCTCTCGCGGACCCATCCGAACTTTTTGATCCATCTTTTTCGCACCGAAGTCCCCGAGATCACAGAGGGAATTGTAACCATCATGGGGGCCGCACGCGAACCGGGCATCCGGGCCAAATTCGCCGTGGCTTCAAATAATTCCGATATTGATCCCGTGGGGGCCTGTGTGGGTATGAAAGGCAGCCGCGTACAAAATGTTGTGCAGGAACTCCGAGGGGAAAAAATCGATATTATACCATGGCATATTGATCCGGCCAAATTCGTGTGTAACGCACTGGCACCGGCTGAAATTTCGCGGGTAATTATCGATGAAGCCAATCAATCCATGGAAGTCATCGTACCGGATGAATTTTTATCGATCGCTATCGGCAAAAAGGGCCAAAACGTTCGCCTGGCCTCCAAACTCACCGGCTGGCACCTGGATGTAAAAAGTGAAACCAAATACAGCATCGCCATGCAAAGCGGATATGATTCATTGGTGGCGCTGCCGGGAGTTGGGATCAGTATGGCAGATGCGCTGTATGAATTGGGTCTTTACTCAGCCGAAGAAGTCAGCAATGCGACTCCGGAGGATTTAATTCAAGTCAGAGGGATCGGTGAAGATACGGCCAAGAAATTGATTGCCGCCGCTCAAACCGCCGTACTGGAAGCCCAGCAAGCTGAAGACATCGAAGAAGAAAAGGCCAAAGAGGCTGACACGGGCGACACCGATGGAACTGAAGGTGCACAGGAACAGACCGACAGCGAAAAGGACACGGCAACGCCCGATGGGGCGTTACAAAATGATCAAACCGATTCAGCGAATGGCGATGAACCCGAAAAAGCCGAAACTGTTATAGCGGAAGCCGCTGAACAATCTGAAGATGAAGCTGAAACAGCTGAAACCGATAGCGCTGAGGCCCCTGAACAATCTGAAAATAAACCTGAAAACGTTGAAAGTGATAAAAAAAATTAATCATAGACGCCGAAATCGTCTGAAGGATAAATTGCGGTCGCATGCCGCTCAAGACTTAAAATTTTGGGGGACCGAATGACCAGGCTCAGAGTGTACGAACTTGCCAGGGATTTGAATATGACCAACAAGGTGCTTCTCGAGAAGCTCGATGACTTGGATATCTCCGTTAAGAGCCATATGAGTACTTTGGATGATGACATGATTGCCCAAATTAAATCATCGTTTTTTAGCACTCCGGAAAAAAAAGAAACCATCGAAGAGACCCGAATCAAACCGACGGTTATTCGCAGACGTCGCAAAAAGGTTAAAGTTGAGGTATCTGCAAAACCCGACGCTGAGCCTGAAGTGGTCGGCGATGGGACCGAAGAAGCCGACCAAGAAGCGACCGCTGCCGAGGTGACTGAAGAATCCGTGGCTGAAGGCGAAACGCTTAAAGAAGTAGAAGAGCCGCAAGACGCTGCCGCTGTGGAGGTCGAAGAAAAACCGGCGGCCAAAAAAGTAAAAAAACCCAAGAAAGCTGTCAAGAAAGAACCCTCTGCCAAAATCATCAAGCTGCCGGTTAAACCGCCTGAAAAGCCGTTAAAAGAGAAAAAGGCCGCGCCCAAAAAAGCAACGGCCAAAGTTGAAAAGCGGCCGATTGGCAAAAAAGCAGCAGCACCGCCCCCGCCACAGGAACCGGAAGTCGCACTCGCAGACAGAGATGCAAAGAAAAGAAAACGCAAGAAAAAGTATGAAGAATCGGATGTCGATAAGAAATTTCTGAAAAAGAAGATTTCTTTCAAGAAAAAAGCAGTCGTTGAAGGTGAAGACCTTTACGCCGGAGGCTACCGGCCGCGCAAGCAGCGCAAGATGGGTAAAGGCAAAAAACCATCCGGCGGTCAAAAAACACAGATAACCGTTGCCAAGGCGATCAAACGCCGCATAAAAATTGATGAGGCCATCGTGCTGTCAGAGCTGGCCAAACGCATGGGAATTAAAGCCAACGAGATCATAAAGGCCATGATGGCCATGGGGTCTATGGCCACGGTCAATCAAACGATAGATTTTGAAACCGCCGCACTGATTGCCGGCGAATTCGATTATGAAGTGGAACGCGCCAGTTTCGAGGAAGAAACCATCCTAAAGCAAGAAACCGATGATCCCGAAAAGATGGTGCCGCGGCCACCGGTGGTCACCATTATGGGTCACGTTGATCATGGCAAAACGTCCTTACTCGACGTTATTCGCAAAACGCGAATTTCTGAATCGGAAGCCGGCGGAATTACCCAGCATATCGGGGCTTATCATGTCAGAACCGGCAAAGGGCAAATCGCCTTTCTGGATACACCCGGGCACGAAGCCTTTACGGCAATGAGAGCTCGAGGCGCCCAGGTTACCGATATTGTAGTTTTGGTGGTTGCGGCCGATGACGGGGTTATGCCCCAGACAACGGAAGCCATCAATCATTCCAGAGCGGCCGGGGTCCCGATTATTGTCGCTATAAACAAAATTGACAAACAGAACGCAGAACCCGAAAAGGTTAAACGGGAGCTTGCCGAAATCGGCCTGACACCGGAAGATTGGGGCGGCGATACCATTTATGTGAATGTTTCGGCGAAAGAGGCCGAGGGGATCGACGAACTGCTGGAAATGATATTGCTTCAGGCCGAAGTATTGGAATTCAAAGCCAATCCCGATAAATTGGCCAGCGGTCATGTGGTGGAAGCCAAAATCGACTCGGGTCGAGGGGCCGTCGCCACTGTCCTGGTAAGAGAAGGCACCTTGCGTACCGGTGATCCGGTGGTGTGCGGCATGCATTACGGCAGAATCCGTGCGATGCTTGACGATCAGGGCCATCAGTTAGAATCGGCCGGACCGTCAATCCCGGTGGAAATCATCGGCCTATCCGGGGTGCCCATGGCCGGTGACGAATTTTTGGCACTTAAAGATGAAAAAAATGCTAAACAGGTCAGTGAACACCGGCAGCAGAAACAGCGGTCAAAGGAATTGGCGCAATCCAGCCGGCTGAGTCTGGACAAGCTTTACGAACGCATGCAAGAAGGTGAGGTAAAGGATTTAAACCTCATTATTAAAGCAGACGTTCATGGTTCAATTGAAGCCCTCAATGATTCCTTAACCAAACTTTCCAACGATGAGGTTAATGTAAATGTCGTCCATTCAGCCAGCGGAACGATTGCCGAATCGGATATCTCGCTGGCGACCGTATCAAATGCGATTATTATCGGCTTTAACGTACGACCGAGTCCCAAAGTTCAGTCACTGGCCAATGAAGAAAATGTGGATATGCGCTTTTATAACGTTATCTATGACGTTATCAAAGATGTTAAAAACGCGATGGTCGGAATGATGGCTTCCACCTTTGAGGAACACGTCATGGGTACAGCTGAGGTGCGCGAAGTCTTCCAGATTCCCAAGATAGGCAATATTGCCGGCTGTTATGTAACGGATGGCAAAATGGAACGCGGGCAAAAGATGCGCCTTCTCAGAGACGGCGTGGTGGTATTTGAAGGTAAAAATTCTTCTTTGCGTCGATTTAAAGATGATGTCAAAGAAGTCCAGACCGGGTATGAATGCGGCATCGGCATAGAGAACTTCAATGACATTAAAGTCGGCGATACGATTGACTGTTATTATCTGGAGGAGATAAGGCCTGAAATTAAATAAGAACAAAGAGCGGCCCCGCCATTGGGGCGGCGCCTCGAGGAGCGGCCTTTTAGGCCTTGAGGAGCACCCCTTCGGGGGTTTAGGTTAAAGGCAAGTAAAAAATCTGCTCCTAAAGCGTAGCGCTCTTTAAGCGAAGCGCTCTTAAAGTGAAACGCTCCTAAAGCACAGCGCTCTTCAAGCGAAGCGCTCCTATCGCGGAGCGAAGCGACCATGGTAGTTGGAATCGGAATTATCACCTTCAGATTGCATGATTGCCGCTCTCTGAAAGGGAAGCGCAGAGTTGTTAAATCGATTATCAGCCGGCTGCGCAATAACTTTAATGCATCGGTGGCGGAAATCGGATCCAACGACGTTCACCAGCGGGCTGAAATTGGTTTTTCATTGATCGGCAATGATCAAGCCGTCGTCAACTCAAAAATAGATAAGATGGTAAACCTGGCCGAAGATCTCGGCTTGGCAGAAATTATCGATACTGAGATGGAAATTATTCATTTATGATTCCATTTGCACGATCAGACAGGGTCAGCGGTTTAATCCAGCAAGTCCTGTCGGAAATATTGAAAAGAGATATCGGAGATCCACGCCTGAAAATGGCCACCGTTACAGAGGTCGAAGTTTCGCGCGATTTAAAGCTAGCGCGAATATACTTTACGACTCCCGGCGGCAAGCAGAAAAAGGATGAGGCCATTAAAGGCTTTAACAGTGCCCGTGGATTTATTAAACGGATCCTGGCACAAGAAATTGACCTCAAGTACATGCCGGATATAAAATTTTTTTATGATGACTCGCTGGAATACGGTACGCATATTGACGAGTTGATCAAGTTAACCAAAATTTAAAATGGATAAGATCATCCAACATATTAAAGACGGTCAACGTATTTTGATCGCTTCGCATGCCGAACCTGATGGGGACTCCGTCGGCTCTCTGGTGGCATTAGGCTTGGCGCTGGCCAAGCTGGATAAAAAAATTACCATGTACAACCCAAGTCCCATTCCGGCCGTTTACCGATTTCTCCCCGGCACCGGCCGAATCGTACGGCAGATCAAAAACGCCGACACGTATGACCTTGCGCTGGTACTGGATTGCGGTGACCTGGTCAGAATCGGTGAAAACAGCGCTGAGGTCGACAAGATACCGGTCCTGATTAACATTGATCATCACGTTTCAAACACTGGCTTTGGGCATATCCAATTTATCGACACCAGCGCCTGTGCTACAGCCGAAATTGTTTACCGGTTGATCAACGCGCTGGGGATCCCATTTGATAAAGCCATTGCGACTTCAATTTACACGGGAATTTTAACGGATACCGGCTCGTTTCGTTTTTCAAATACAAACCAGGCGGCTTTTGCCATCAGCAAGGCGATGACAGATGCCGGCGTGGAGCCGCACAACGTCGCGCAACGCGTATTTGGAACCTATTCCCTGGGTCGCATCAAACTGCTAAATCTGGCGCTGAACTCGATCGAAATTTCAGACAACGGCAGATTGTCGATGATGACCGTAACCCGAAGCATGCTCAATACAACCGGGACAAACACGGAAGATTTAGATGGTATCATCAATTATGCGCGGCGCATTGAGGACGTAAGAGTTGCCGCACTCATCCATGAAATAAAAAATGGCGCCGGTAAATTCACCAATATGAACCGCTACCACGTCAGCCTGCGATCCGACAACAGTGTGGATGTCGCCAAAATCGCAGGGAAATTTGGCGGCGGCGGACACACCAGCGCTGCCGGATTTCAGATTGAATCAACGCTGGTGGCGTTGAAAACAAAAATCATTGATTTGGCTGAAGATTTGTAAACCGGATGCGTTCATCAGCGGGTACTCAAAAGCAGCCGGTAAAGACCCGGCAGGAATCAAACGGAATTATCGTTGTCGATAAACCGCAAAATATTTCCTCTGCCAGGGTTGTCGCTGAGGTGAAACGCCTGTTAGATGCCAGAAAAGTCGGTCATGCCGGCACTCTGGATCCTTTTGCCGCAGGAGTGCTGGTATGCTGCATAAATGATGCGACCCGGCTGGCCCGATTTCTGCTAGCCGGCAATAAAACATACGATGCAATCCTTAAACTGGGAATTGAAACCGATACGCAGGATATGACCGGCACTGTCACCGCCGTCAAACCGGTCAGGGACTGGCCGGAAGATGCGATAAAATCGGCGGTTAAAAAATTTGAGGGACAGATTGAACAACAGCCGCCGGTCTTTTCGGCTTTAAAGCACAAAGGAACACCACTGTATCGGTTGGCCCGCATGGGCACACCGGTTCAAAAACCGGCCAGACGGGTCCATATTTCCAAAATTAATATTCTTGAAGTAAAGCTGCCGCTGGTTCATTTTGAAGTCGCATGCTCTGCCGGAACTTATATCCGCACGCTATGCGCTGACATTGGACAGCAGCTGGGATGTGGGGGCCACCTTCTGTCGCTGACACGCACGGAAAGCAGCGGCTTTAAAATTCAACAGGCAATTTCACTGGCGCAATTGGAAAAGCGGGTTGCTGCAGGTGACAGCAAGCGGTATCTCATCAGTATGACCGATGCCCTTGGGGATATGCCGACCTGCATTGCCGATCAAAAATTGATCGAAAAAATCAGACATGGCAAACATCTGAAAAGGTCGGATATAGAAATCGTTCAATCATCAGCAAAATCCAAAAAACAAGATGCCACCATAAAAATCGTAGATGGCGACAATATATTGCATGCGGTGCTAAATTATGAAAAAAACAGGGACAAGCTCTCTTATGCCTGTGTTTTTCCAAACTGAAAATAACCCAAACATAATTTCCCTTAGAGGAGGCTGGAAAAGTGGTTTTTGACACAGAAGACAAAAAGAAATTGATTGACAAATTCAAGCTGCATGAAACCGATACCGGATCGCCCGAAGTCCAGGTCGGCCTATTGACCTATCGTATTTCCTCTCTCACCGAGCATTTAAAGATTCACCAAAAAGATCATCATTCCCGCCGGGGATTGTTGATGCTCGTGGGTAGGCGCCGCCGCCTGCTCAACTACGTGAAGCACAAAGACGTCAATCGCTACCGGGCCATAATTGACACCCTGGGGTTGAAACGATAGCCTGCCGGGCGGGCTCGCCCTCGTGCCAATCATCGTTGGTTTCCGCAGTGCCACTGTTTGGCGTTGCTCAAAGGCACCGCGATGCCGGATGAAACAAACGCTGTCCGAAGCCCGATCCTTTTCGGGTTTTGCTAGACATACAAAATTTGGCGCCTGGCTTTTCCATGATCGACGCTTTGAGTTTCCGATGTCATTATGGATGAAAACGCATTGGCGTTGCAGCATTCTAGGAGAAAAAATGGAAATTTTACTGAAAGAAGAAATCGGGGGCCGAACCCTCAGCATCCAGGCCGACAAAGTTGCCAAACAGGCTTCCGGTTCAGTGGTGGTTCGATATGGAGATACCATTGTACTTGTGACCGTTGTTGCCGCCCATGATGAAAGAGACTCGAACTTTTTACCCCTGACCGTAGAGTATCAGGAAAAAATTTATGCGGCCGGACGAATCCCCGGAAACTATTTCCGTCGAGAAATCGGTCGGCCCAGCGAAAAAGAAACGTTAACCGCCCGTCTGATCGACCGACCCATTCGTCCCCTGTTTCCAAAAGAATGGCGCTATGAAATTCAGGTGATCGCAACTGTGTTGTCCATGGACCAGGAAAATGACCCGGATACCCTGGCAATGATCGGTGCCTCAACTGCGCTGGAGCTTTCCGACATCCCGTTTGCCGGACCGATCGCCAGCGTGCGGGTGGGCCGAATTGACGGCCAGTTGAAAATTAATCCGCCGTCTTCGCAGTTAGAAAACAGCGATATCAATATCATTGTCGCCGGTTCCAAGACCGGTGTCGTGATGGTGGAAGGCGGCAGCGACGTGGTCAGCGAAGCCGATATGCTGGAAGCCATATTTTTTGGCCACCAGGAAATGCAGCCGCTAATTGATATGCAGCTAAAATTGAAGGAATCTAATGGCGTGCCGAAACGGCCGTTTACGCCGCCGGAAAAAGATCCACAGCTGGTCAATACGTTACAGGCCGAGGCTGCCAGCCGGATACGTGAAGCGATTCTCATTCCTGAGAAAATCAGTCGCCAGGATGCCGTGCGTGAACTCAAGGCTGAAATATTTGAGAGCCTAGGCGAAGACTATAGCGACCGCAAGGCAGAAGTTTACGAAATTCTTAAAGATATCCAGAAACAGGTCAGCCGCGATCTTATTTTAAAAGAAAACCGTCGAATTGATAATCGAAAATTTGATGAAATCCGGCCGATAACCTGTGAAGTGGGTTTACTGCCCCGGCCCCATGGTAGCGCGCTTTTTACCCGGGGCGAAACCCAGGTCCTGGGCGTCCTGACCCTGGGCTCGGGACAGGACGAACAACGCGTCGAGACCCTATACGGTGAAGAATTCAGACCGTTTATGCTTCATTATAATTTCCCACCCTATTCTGTGGGTGAGACCAAACGCATTTCCGGCCCTTCGCGTCGCGATATCGGACATGGCGGGCTGTCCACCCGGGCCATTGAAAAAATCTTACCGGATAAAGATACATTCGATTACACCATTCGTCTGGTTTCTGAGGTCCTGGAATCCAACGGTTCTTCATCTATGGGAACGGTTTGCTCATGCTGCATGGCCCTGATGGACGGCGGGGTTCCCATAAAATCTCCGGTGGCCGGTATTGCGATGGGCCTGGTCAAAGAAGATGACCAGGTCGTTATTCTTTCCGATATTCTGGGGGATGAAGATCATACCGGTGATATGGATTTTAAGGTCACCGGCACCGCAGAGGGAATCACCGCGCTTCAAATGGATATCAAAATCCATGAACTTTCCCGCGACATCATGCAACGCGCCTTGGAGCAGGCCCGTGCGGGCAGGCTTTTTATCCTCAATAAAATGCTGGAAACCATCCCGCAACCGCGCAAAGAAATCTCGCCCTATGCACCCACAATCAGTACCATCAAGATCAATCCGGATAAAATCCGCGAGGTCATCGGACCGGGAGGCAAAATCATCCGCGGGATACAAAGCGAAACCAATACCAGCATTGAAATCGATGATTCCGGCCTGGTCAAAATTGCGGCCTTCTCAAAAGAGGAAGGTGATGCCGCCCTTAAAATGGTAGAAGACCTCACTCAGGAGCCGGAGATCGGCGCCATTTATGAGGGTAAAGTGGTCAAAATTACCGATTTTGGCGCATTTGTGCAAATTCTGCCCGGAACCGACGGCCTGGTTCATATCTCCCAGCTTGCCAATCGGCGCATAACCAAAGTATCCGATGTCGTAAAAGAAGGCGACATGCTCAAAGTTAAAGTTTTAGAAATCAGCCGGGATGGCAAAATCCGGCTCAGCCATAAAGCGACCCTGGAAGAGGCGCATGGACGTGATAATCGATAAAACCGTTTTGAAAAACGGTATCCGGATTTTGACCCGAAAAATACCCCATACCCGTTCGGTGTCCATGGGGGTCTGGGTCAATGTCGGTGCCCGTGATGAAAACCCGGCTGAAAGCGGGCTTTCGCATTTTATCGAGCATATGATTTTTAAAGGCACCCGACAACGGACCGCCTTTCAAATCGCAAAGGAATTCGACGCTATCGGCGGCCACACCAATGCGTTTACGTCCATGGAAAACACCTGCTATCATGCCAAAGTGATGGACACCCATACCGATACCATGGTCGAAATTCTTTCGGATATTTTCTTAAATTCCGTCTTTGATCCCGGTGAAATCGAAAAAGAACGCCCGGTCATCCTGCAGGAAATCAAAATGGTCGATGAAAGCCCGGATGAATATGTCCACCTGCTTTCGGGGAAAAATTTTTGGGGTGACAACCCACTGGGGCGTTCGATTCTGGGCAGTCCTGAAAATATTATCCGGTTTGATGCCGATTTGATGAAAACATATTTCCATCGCCTGTATCAACCCGATCGAATTATAATTTCGACAGCCGGCAACGTTGAGCATGGCGATATCATTGCCCGGGTGAGACCGGCATTCGAGACCATCAAACCGGGTAACGCAATTGCTGAACGCATCACCCCCCAGAGCCGATCGCTTGTTGATTTAAACCATAAAGATCTGGAACAGGTTCATATCTGCCTGGGGGCGCCGGGATTGTCGATAACCGATCCCCGTCGTTATGCATACTCACTGCTCAATACGATCCTGGGCGGCAACATGAGCTCACGGCTTTTCCAAGAAATAAGGGAAAAAAGAGGGTTGGCCTATACGGTATATTCTTTCATTACCTCCCATGTGGATACCGGCATGTTCGGCATCTACCTGGCGGTTGATCCCGCCCGCGCGCTGGAGGCCACCGATCTGGTGCTGAATGAAATCGACAAACTTGGCGCTAAAGCGGTGACGGCGACTGAACTTCGAGGCGCTGTCGAATACACCAAGGGCAGTCTGCTGCTGGCATCTGAGAGCAATGATAACCAGATGGTCCGCACTGCCCAAAATGAGATTCATTTTAACCGCATCATCCGCCTGCCGGAAGTTATTAAAAAAATAGAATCGGTTACCGCTGCGGAAATTTTAGAACTTTCCAAAAGCCTGTTCGAAAACAACAAAATGAGTCTGACCCTGCTGGGCCCGGTTAAGGACCAGAAGCCCTTTGAAGATATCCTGTACAGCTGATGCAAACGTTCTGTATTCAGAGGACGGATGTCAGACGACGGAAGACAGATGAAAAACTGCAAGATGAGGTATCTTATCTGCCCTCTGTTTTCTGTCATCTGTTTTCTGACACCTGACACCTATATTGAACCTGACACCTTTAGCGATGAATCCTTCCCCCATCATTAAAATTATGCGCCTGCATCCTGATACGGATTCAGATATCCCGCCGCCCCGCTACATGACCGATCAATCGGCAGGAATGGACATATGCGCTGCCATAAAAAAAGACCTGGTTGTGAACAAGGGCGAACTTGCGCTGATTCCCACCGGTTTTGCCATTGCGCTTCCCAGCGGATTCGAAGCCCAGATCAGACCCCGCAGCGGATTGGCGATAAAACATGGTATCGGACTGATTAATTCCCCGGGAACCATTGATGCCGATTATCGTGGTGAAATAAAAATCGCGGTCATCAATCTGGGCGCAACGCCTTACACATTTCGGCGTGGAGACCGCATCGCTCAAATGGTCATTCAAAGAGTGTATTGGGCCAGACTGGATATCGTTGAGGAACTTGACGAAACCAAACGCAACACCGGCGGGTTCGGGCATACGGGTAAATAAAGGCACAAGGCCCACGGCGCAAGGCGCAAGGTCATAGACGGGCCGGACCAATCGCCTTCTTTGCCGTGAGCCGTGTGCCCTGAGCCGTGCGCCGTTAATTAAGAATTAATTTTATGAAACTAGAATTACAGCGACTGCGGCAATGCGCCGACTATAATCTGGCTGTCTGCGTGCTGGCCAGCGGCAGCAAAGGCAACGCCATTTATATTTCAGACGGCTTTACCGCCATCCTGATTGACGCCGGCCTTTCTGCCACGGAGATTAAGCGACGACTTAGGTCCCGGGGACTGAACCCCAAGGACCTCAATGCCATTGTGGTCACCCATGAACACAGTGACCATATCCAGGCTGTCGGCGTGCTTTCCCGTCAGCTAAAGCTGCCAATATACCTTAGCCGCAACATCGAAAAAAAGGTATCAAGCGGCAACAGCCTTCATGAGATCCAAACCTTCAGCAGCGGTTCGACTTTTCAAATTAACAATTTGGCGGTGCACCCTTTTGCCGTTTCCCATGATGCCGCCGATCCGGTAGGGTTTACCATCGGGCAAAACGGCAGCCGTATCGGAGTGGCAACCGACCTGGGTATCGTTACACCCCATGTAAAAGAAAATCTAAAACACTGCCATTTACTCATCCTGGAAGCCAATCATGATCCGGATATGTTGATAAACGGGCCCTACCCATGGTACCTGAAGCGGCGTATCCAGAGCCGCAGCGGGCATCTCTCCAACCAACAGTCAAAACGTTTGCTGATGGAATTACAGCATAAGGGCCTTGAACACGTCATCTTGGCCCATTTAAGCCAGACCAATAATGCCCCTCAAAAAGTGCTCACCGAAATCTCCGAAGTACTGACCCGCTGCAAACCGCGCTTGACCGTCGCCAGCCAGCACCGCTGCGGAGAAGTCATTTACCTTAAGTAAAATTCCATTTCAGAGGACTGATTGAAATGTCTGGAAGATAAAGCACTCTATCTGACTTCTGTTTTCTGTCCTCTGTCATCTGTCTACTGACACCCCTTTTTCCCGTATGAATTCCGAAAAGCTTTCTCGCTTTGGCATTTGGAAACAAACGTCCTCCAAATTATCGGGGATGGGGTGCCGGCCATAGGCATGACAGGCGGCAACCGCCGCGTGAATATGTTCAGGCGGGGTTTCAGCGGCGATCTGGTTGAGATGGATCATGCAACGTCCATCTCTTGCCAATTTATCGATATAGAGCTTGATCCGTTCTACAATTGCCTCAACAGGCCCCCTCTGAAGTAAGGTTGCATCGACGCCTGCGTTTACAAATGCGTTGTGTTTATTTGCATATGTCTTCACCCGCTCAGGCCCGACTTCATACAAATCCGGGTCCAGCACGCTCAAGGAACCTGGACTGCATCGGATTTTTTGTGAAAAAAACCGTTCGACATCACCGCTTTTGGCATCCCCCCAGTTTCCTCTGGTGATCACCTTGTCGCCAAATTTGTCTCGCAGCCTGTCGGTATAGGCGACGACATATTCATCCATCATATCAAGAGCGATCATCGGGGGAGAGGCCCAGGCATCACGCCCATCCATGATCAGGTCAGGATTGCCGAATTCACTTCGCATCACTTCAATAAACGGTGCAATGACGTCATCGCAAAGAAATTCAAAAAGACGATGCACAAAGCGCGGCCTCTCAAACATATCCATGACCAGATTTTCATACCCCCTGATGTTCACCGCGATGCTAAATGGGGCCGTAAAATAGATCCGTTCGAGTTTACGGGTCGTTTCTAAAAAAATCTTATTGAACTGCTGAATCCAGGGCATCCGGCCTGACTTATAGGGATCGGGCGGGGAGATCCGATCCAGGTCAGCGGGCGTGCTGATTAATGGCCGGTTACGGTCGACATCGGGGATCCCGCCAGGATAATAAACAACCTTTTGCCCTAATGCTTCGGCCTCTATGTTATAGACGTCCCAGAAATTACTGAGCACATCCAGCTGATAGTATTCGGTGACGAGGAGTTGCACCTGTGCGAAGGTGCTTGCATCGGTAAAAAATTGGTTCGTTGAGACACCGGCCAAAATAGCTGAATGATCACTGCTTTGAGCGCCGATAACAATCTTCGTGTTTTCAGTTGCCGGGTTTGTGTTCGTTTTGATTTCTTTTGCCATCCTGACGATCCCTGGCTTTTAATCTTTTTTCAGGACTAACAGCATTGTGCCGATCATCAGCGCCAAAAATAATTTTACCTGAAAGATCGAGCCGTGCCTGGCAGCTGTATAAAGAAAAAAAGGAATAACCAGCATGAATATCAACGCTATGGTTTTTAGTTTTAAGTCGTGTTTTTTAAAAAAATTATCCATAAATACTGTTTGCCTTTAAATTATAAAAGATACGAGTGCCGTAATAA
>Ga0316575_10000035_pt1 | contig 32977 bp, 34 predicted proteins | sample J5NA_FD_203072 | JGI IMG/M metagenome (GOLD analysis project Ga0316575, IMG submission 203072) | Rhizosphere microbial communities from salt marsh grasses in Alabama, United States - J5-7_050615r2r3 | ecosystem: Host-associated > Plants > Roots > Rhizosphere | place: USA: Alabama | collected...
GCCGGGCTCGAGCAATAAACTCCTCGGTTCCGCAGACGACAGAGCCCACCGGCGCCGCCAATCCTTTGCTCAGGCAGATGCTGACGGAATCGGCTTCGGCAACCAGATCTTCGGCTGCCACACCAAGCGCTGTTGCCGCATTGAAAAGTCGCGCACCATCTATATGTAATTTCAATCCGTAACGACGGGCCAATTTGGCCACGGAATGTATATAGCCGGCATCCAGGGGGCGGCCGTTACACCGGTTATGGGTATTCTCCAGAACAATAAGTTTTGTTTTTGGGAAATGGACGTCCTCCGGCCGAATAGCGGCTTCTATCTCCGCCGGTGGAATTGTGCCGTCCGGTTTATTTGGCAAGCTGCGGGGGTGTATACCGCCCAATGCTGCGGAACCTCCCTGTTCATAAAAAAACATATGGGACTGATCGCCGAGAATCATTTCATCGCCCCGGCCGCAGTGGGTGAGTTGGCTCACCAGGTTTGCCATGGTGCCGCTGGCCACAAACAAGGCGGCTTCTTTTCCCAGCCGTTCGGCTACCATCTCTTCCAGGCGGTTGACCGTTGGATCTTCACCAAATACATCGTCTCCGACTTCGGCTTCGAACATGGCCCGGCGCATGGAAGAAGTCGGTTGTGTAATGGTGTCCGATCTCATGTCGACAATCCGCATGTCCTGTCTCCTTGATCATTTTACGGTGTCTCGCTGGATCAAATTTTAATCAAACGATTTATTTTAATCAAGGTTTTATCGGATATAGATATTATCAATATCTGAATTTTGGACAATAGATATTATGACTTTGACAAAATGTAAGCCCCTATTGTAATTTCAAAACATCAATTTTGCATCGGGAAATAATATATGTACTATTTTTTCGGTTTTACCTGAGCGCTGTCAATTAATCTGCCCGGGGATGGTAGGGCCGTAGGTCGGACCGAAAGATCCATCATTTTGCCGCCTCATTTTATGTTATAAGTTCCAATTGCCCCATCGCCCATCATCTCTATTTTATTATCATATATCATCTGTTAAAAATAAGGGAAGAATCGTGAGAAAAAATCTAATCGTCGCCTTTTTTACTGCTTTGTTTACTTTTGGCGTTTGGTCGAGTGCGCTGTCAACAACCCGTTCCGGGACTATCACCATGGATGTGGATCTTTCAGCCCGGATGCCGGGAGAGGTTGCCCGGCTATGGATTCCTTACCCTGTTTCCGACAAGAATCAACTCATCAGCGACATTAAAACTTCAGGAGATTATGTCAATATCGGTGTGTATACGGACCGGTATTACGGCACGCCGATTCTATATGCCCAATGGCCGAAAGACGCCAAAAAACGAACACTGCGGTTTTCTTTCAAGGTTGAACGGCGTGAAGTTCATCAACGTGATTTCCCGACTAAAGAACCGGCCTGGGATCCGGCCGATTATGCAAAGTATTTGAAGCCCACTTCTCTTGGTCCGACGATCGGTGCGGTGAAAAAACTGTCCGACACCATTACCAAGGGAAAGGACACGGTGCTGGAAAAAGCCAAAGCGATTTATGACTGGACCTGTGAAAACATGTATCGGGACCCTAAAACCGTGGGATGCGGCCTGGGTGATGTTGACAAACTGTTGCAAACACGGGGCGGCAAATGCACGGATATTTCGTCGGTCTTTATTGCATTGGCCCGGGCCGCCGGTATACCGGCCCGAGAGGTCTTCGGCCTCAGACTCGGGAAAAAGCCCCAACAGGATGTCACCACCTGGCAGCACTGTTGGGCGGAGTTTTTTCTTCCCGGATATGGCTGGGTCTCGGTTGATCCGGCAGACGTGCGCAAAAAAATGCTTGTCGAAAAACTCGATCTGAAGGACCCTAAAACCAAAGCGTATCGCGATTACTTCTGGGGCGGTATCGATCCGTACCGCGTCGTCATTGCCCACGGTCGCGACGTGGTGCTGAATCCGCCTCAGGAGGGTCCGCCGCTCAATACGTTCGGTTACCCCTATGCCGAAGTCGGCGGTCTCCCCCTTGATTTCTATGATCCGGCCACGTTTGTTTACCGGATCACCTATCAAGAAAAGTAAAACCAATAAAGGAGAGCACTCGTGGATGAAATTAAAAAAATTCGTCTGACCGAGGCGGTCACCGGATCCGGTTGAGCGTCCAAGCTGCCTCCGGGAATCGATGATTGATTTCGGTCAAAGGGTATCGCATTCTGTGCGGGACGTGATGTTCGATCCCCAGACCTCTGGTGGATTGCTGATCAGCGTCGGCAGCGACCACGCCGATGCGATCGTTAAGGCTCTTCGGGATGCGGGTATCGGCGATACAGCGGAAATCGGCGAAGTTCTGAAAGATCCGAAAGAGAAAATATGGGTGGTCTGAATTTACTGAAAAGTCAGGATGATTTCCAAACAGCATCCGATTTAAAAAAGATCATCCATTTCATCTTCTGGAGAGAAAGCAGATCGGCGAGACCACCAATATGCTGGATATCGTGACGGCCATGCAGGTGACCGACAAGGTAATCAATATTTATCTTATCCCTAATAAAGTTATCTTTGCCGACACCTTCCTTCAAAACAAAATCCGGCATCACCGCAATCGGAATCGGTGGTACACGGCAGCGGCGCTGTTGCTTTTTCTTTGCTATCATTTTTAACCGGAAGCTCTGCTGTCATTCCATAATGGATTTTGTATGCGATTCTGTTGCTTATCTTAACCCTGGCAAAATTCTCCGAAGCCTGTTCAATTCTACCGCAAGTGATTTTTTCGCCTGAAGAAGTATAAAAGCACACATTTGCTCCCATTACGAATCCTTCGGCGATGGTACCGTCGATGAAAATAAAACCTTTGTTTTGATTGATTCTTGTTACCTGCGCGGCCGCGGCAATGCTTTGAAAAGAGGTTAAAGCGATGACCACAATTGCCAGTGAATAAAGCAGTACTTTCATTGTTTTCATGTGGACCACCTTTTTACAGCATGTAATTCCATTTGTTTCAGCTCATTGATTTCCTATATAATGCGGTAAAAAATAGTAAAAAGACAATATCAAGAAAGCAGGATTCGGTAAAGATTTTAATGTCGGAAATACGATGGTTATACAAGATTAAAAAGGCCAGAATTTATTATCAAACCATATTTTTTCTACATATATTTAACCTAACATGTCAAGACTGTTGTAAAGGGGATAGGTTTTAGTTAATTGTTTATTATCAGAAATGTTCATAAGGCTACTCCCCATGTTGGATAAAAGCGAATGTTGACAAATAATTATCTTTTTGCCATAAAATGACAAACATCGCTCAAATCCTTTAGGGAAAAACATGCCCGACATCATGATAAAGGCCCACTCGGTCCTGCAAAAAATTTTCGGCTTTAAAGACTTTGTATCCCTTCAAGCCCAGATCATCGCCCATGTCATGGCCGGCAATAATGCTTTGGTGATCATGCCCACCGGCGGCGGAAAATCCCTTTGTTATCAGATACCGGCCCTGTTGTTCGATGGGCTGACCATTGTCGTGTCGCCTTTGATTTCTTTGATGACCGATCAGATCCAGCAGATGCGCGAAAACGGGGTGGCGGCGGTGATGTTAAACAGCGCCCTCGAACCGGGCACGTACCGAGCCAATATGGCAAAGGTAAAAAGCGGAACGGCAAAGCTGCTGTATGTGGCGCCTGAAACGCTACTCAAGGATTCGCTGCTGGAATTGCTGGGCTCGATCCGGGTCGACTGTCTGGCAATAGACGAGGCCCACTGCATTTCCGAGTGGGGTCATGATTTCCGGCCGGAATACCGGCGCCTGACAGCGGTCCGGGAGCAACTGCCCAAGGCGGTGTGCATGGCCCTGACCGCCACTGCAACGGAGCAAGTTCGCAGGGACATTAAAAATTGTCTCGGGCTGGGTGAAAACACCGAATTTGTTTCCGGCTTTGATCGTCCCAATTTGTTTTTAGAGGTGGCTTTTAAGGACAATCCGTACCGGCAGGTTTTGAACATGATTCGCCGGCATCCGGATCAGCCGGGCATCATTTATTGCGCAACGAGAAAGCAGGTGGACCGGCTTGCCCTTTTGCTGACCCAAGACGGCATCCCGGCGCTGCCCTACCACGCCGGCCTGTCCGATGTCGAACGCAAGGGACACCAGGAACGCTTTTCCAAAGACGATGTGCAAGTGATGGTGGCCACCATTGCATTTGGTATGGGCATCGATAAAAGCAATATTCGTTTTGTCATTCATTACGATCTGCCCAAAAATATGGAAAGTTATTACCAGGAGATCGGTCGCGCCGGAAGGGACGGCATGAAAGCCCGTTGCCTGCTGCTTTACTCCTACGGAGATATTCACAAGATAAAGTTCATGATCGGACGGATGAACACCTCCCGTCAGCGAACAGCCAATCTGCTGCTTACCACTTTGCTACGCTATGTGGAAACCGACGTGTGCCGGCGACGGGTGATGCTGGACTATTTCGGAGAGCGCTATGGGCAAGAGACATGCGGTATGTGCGACAACTGCCTGGCGACAAAATCAGCACCCGAAGATTTGAGCGTGGCCGCCCAAAAGCTGCTCTCCTGCGTCAAACGCACCAATGAATCATTCGGTGTGGAGCATATCATCGATGTTTTGCGGGGCTCCAAGGCCCAAAAGGTTCTCCGGCGCGGCCATCATAGACTCTCCACTTACGCCATCGGATTGGAGTATTCCAGAAACCAGTGGCGGCATCTGGCCCGCCAGCTGCTGCATAAAGGGTTCATGTCCCAGGATATGGAATACGGCGGGCTGCACCTGACGCCCAAAGCATGGGCGCTCTTCCGGGATCAAACCAGCTTCCGTGGCTTTTTGCCTGCTGAAACTTCCATTCCCGAAGAAGCAAAAAAGAAGACCTCGACCGAAGCGGAAAGGATACCCCATGACCCCTTGCTTTTTGAATTGTTAAGGAAAAAGCGCAAACGACTGGCCGATGAAGCCCAAATCCCGCCATTTGTGATTTTTTCCGACCGGACCTTAACGGAGATGGCTGCCCGGATGCCTCGATCCAAAGAGAGCCTGCTCCAGATCCACGGCGTCGGCCAGGTCAAGGAAAGGAGATACGGCCCTGTTTTCTTGGACATTATCCGGCGTTACTGTGATGAAAACAGTATCAGCGAAGATCGTCCCCCTGCGAATTAGGCTTTCAAACCATCTTCCGAAGCCGAGTCCTAACCGGCATGTCTTTTGTTCAGAAGATCAGTTTTTCTCACGAACTTGCTTCAAGTCCGGGTATCTCGTTTTCCGATGATCATCGGCGTCTCTGACATCCACTCTCACAGTGAGCTGGGATCGGGATTCTGAAAAGACCGCCGACTTTCCCGGATCGAGAATCGTCAGACCGGCTATACCCGATTCAGCAGAAGATCCACATGCTTTAAATCCGCTGAAGAAAGCTCAAAATCAAAGATGCCGAGATCTTCATTCATGTGTTTCTCCGAGGACGTTCCGGTGAGGGGAACGATACCGGAATGACTGAGGTATCGAAAAAAGATTTGCGCTTCGGTTTTTTTATACTTTTGAGCGATGGTTCGGACGGTGTTGCTCGCCAGGATATGGGGATTTGCGGTGAGGGTCCAAAAACTCTGGTAAATGACGCCATGATGAGAACACCAATGACGCAGGTCGGCATCATAATTCGTTTCCCGATAAAATCGATTTTGTACGACTGCCGGCTTAACGTCGGCATCGGAATAAAGAGATTGAAGCACTTGCGCATCGTAACAGTTGCTGATTCCCAACTGGCGAGCGCCGCCGGCCTTTTGGATTTTTTCCATGGCGTTCCATACCGTCATCAAAACCGCGCGGGGTGTCATCGGTGAATGCAGGATTAAAGAATCCACATATTCTGTTTGCAGGCTTTTTTTCGATGTCTCAAAAGATTGGGCGACCTGCAGCTCGACCGGGGAATTGATATCGTAGGGTACTTGGTTGGGATCCTGACCGGAAAGTGGGGTGAATTTAGTTTGCAGAAACAAATCTTCACGCTCGATGCCAAGGGCTTTCAGTCTGTCGATGGCTGTTCCTACCAGGGGTTCATTATAGTGTCTCGGCTGGCAGGCGGTATCGATTCCCCTGAATCCTGCTTGCACGGCTTTCACAACCAAATCTGCCGTTCGGTCCTTTTTCCAGGCCGTGCCGTAAATTATCCCGGGCATTTTTACGCCTGCAGAAGTTATTAACCACTTTAGTTTAACCATGATTAAGACTCCTATTATATTTATTGTTTGGGTCACCGAATGACCGGCTTAAAAAAAATCCTGCGCACAAACAGGCACGCAGGATTTTTTTCGAAGTACAGAATATGCGATTATTTTTTGTCGTCTTCTTTGACCTCTTCAAAATCGGCATCCACCACATCTTCGTCCGGTCCGGATGATCCGGCTTCCTGATTGCCGGATGCACCTGCGTGGGCATGCTGCTGAGCGTCGTTTTGCGACGCCTGCTGATACATGGCTTCGGCCAGTTTATGAGACGCCTGGGTCAATTCTTCGCTCAATCGCCGGATCTCGTCGGCGTCATCGCCTTCCATGGCTTTTTTAAGCGGTTCGATGGCCGCTTCAACCTTGCTCTTGGTACCCGCATCAATCTTGTCGCCGAGATCTTTAATCGATTTTTCGGTGGAGTAGATCAATGCGTCGGCATGATTCCGGGCATCGACCAGATCCTTTTTCTTTTTGTCCTCTTCGGCATGAAGTTCTGCGTCTTTGACAAGTTTGTCGATTTCTTCTTTGGATAAACCGCTGGATGCGGTAATCTGAATGGATTGCTCCTTGCCGGTGGCCATATCCTTTGCAGAGACGTTGACGATGCCGTTGGCATCGATATCAAAGGTGACTTCGATCTGCGGTATGCCCCTTGGCGCAGGCGGTATTCCTACAAGTTCGAAGCGGCCAAGGGTTTTGTTGCCTGCGGCCATTTCCCGTTCGCCCTGAAGCACGTGGATGGATACCGCCGGTTGGTTATCTGCCGCCGTAGAAAAGATTTGGCTCTTTTTCGTGGGAATGGTGGTGTTTTTTTCGATCAGCCGCGTCATGACGCCGCCGAGGGTTTCTATTCCCAGAGAAAGGGGCGTAACATCGAGAAGAAGAACATCTTTGACATCTCCCTTAAGCACCCCGCCCTGGATAGCGGCGCCAACGGCGACAACTTCGTCGGGGTTGACGCCTTTATGCGGGTCTTTGCCGAAGATTTTTTTGACACGGTCCTGAACCGCCGGCATACGGGTCATGCCGCCAACCAGAATGACTTCATCAATGTTATTGGCGCTTAACCCCGCGTCTTTTAACGCGAGTCTGCAAGGATTTTCCAGCTTGTCAAGGAGATCGCTGACAAGTCCTTCGAGTTTGGCCCTGGTAATTTTTATGTTAAGATGTTTGGGACCCGAAGCATCGGCGGTGATGAAAGGAAGATTAACATCGGTCTCCATGGATGAGGAAAGCTCCATTTTGGCCTTTTCAGCGGCTTCTTTCAACCGTTGAAGGGCCATCTTGTCGTTTCTAAGGTCAATCCCCTGGTCCTTTTTGAACTCATTGGCCAGATAATCGATCAGCCTTAGATCGAAATCTTCGCCGCCAAGATGGGTATCGCCATTTGTGGCCTTGACTTCGAATACGCCTTCACCGATTTCAAGAATAGAAATGTCGAAAGTACCGCCGCCTAAATCAAAAACTGCTATCTTTTCTTCTTTCTTTTTGTCCATGCCGTAGGCCAAAGATGCGGCTGTGGGTTCGTTGATGATCCTGAGCACGTTGAGTCCGGCGATCTTTCCGGCGTCCTTGGTGGCCTGACGTTGACTGTCATCAAAATAAGCAGGCACTGTTATCACCGCATCGGTAACCTTTTCTCCAAGATATTCTTCGGCCGTGTGTTTGATGTTTGCCAAGATAAAAGAGGATATTTCCGCTGCGCTGTTCTGTTTCCCTCTGAGGTTGATGCGAACGTCGCCGTTGCTGGCCTCTTCAATTTTGTATGGCAAGATCTTTATGTCGTCTTGAACTTCCTTTGAACGGAATTTCCGGCCGATAAGCCTTTTTACGGCAAATACCGTATTTTCGGGATTGGTAATGGCCTGCCGTTTTGCAATTTGACCTACCAATCTTTCCCCGTTTTCTGAAACGGCAACGATGGATGGAGTGGTGCGCCCCCCCTCAGGGTTGGTGATCACCTTTGCATCGCCGCCTTCCATGATTGCGACACATGAATTCGTTGTGCCCAAATCGATTCCAATGACTTTACCCATTTGTTATCCTCCTAGTTAATGAAATAATCTATTTATCCTCTCTATTTTTCGTCTGATTTTCAATATCTTCAGATGCTTCTTTTTTTTTGGATACCACCACCATGGCTGGTCTGAGCAACCTGTCGTGAATCATATATCCCTTTTGGAGCTCTCTGGATACGGTGTTTTCAGGATATGCCTCTGTTTCTTCCTGCATCATCGCCTGATGAAAAACAGGGTCAAATGTTTTCCCGATAGACTCAATCGGTTTAATCCCGAACTGTTCGAAAACTTTATATATTTCCTTAAGAGTCATGGTGACGCCTTCCACCACGGAGCTGTTTGTCTGCCGGTCATTGCCGGCCGATGTAATGGCAAGGTCAAGACTGTCGACCACCGGGAGCATGGCTCTTGCAAAATTTTCATTGGCAAACTTTCTGAAATCATTCATTTCACGGGCGGTGCGCTTTTTATAATTTTCAAACTCCGCAGCCACCCTCAACAATCGATCATGGTTTTCCGTCGCTTCCTTTTTAAGAGATTCTATCTTTTCTTCCATCTCTTTGAGAGGCTCAACAGTTTGGCTGCTCTCCTCTTTTTGGGGAGCGCCATTTTTGGGTTTTTTGTCTTCACTGACGGTTTCCTCAACCTTCGTATGAATTTTGATTCCATTTTTTTTCGCCATCAGCCGTTGTGATCTCCTCTATTTTTTTAATGATTTACCATCCGAATATTGATGAATTGATGTATTGGCACGAATGCGACAATAACGCTCAGAAAATAAGACTATATGACATATTGTCAAGCCGGAAATGGCAATTTATGTATATAGGTTCGGGGATTTAAAAGATAAGCATGTGATATTGGAAAGCGAGCGGGAAAGCTGGTTGTGCACCCCCTGTCGAATCTTTGCTGAAATGTAATAAGCCAAATCACTGACCGGGATCAATCCACGACACAGGCCGCATTACTTATCGCTGCTTCCTTCCGGACCTGACGAGGTTCGTAACCGCCTGTTGCGCGGCGGCCGGCCACATTGACTTATAGGCTTCCAGTTTCAAACCCTTCAAAGGGAATTCAGCCCCGCATCAGCGGATTTCGGGAATAGGGCACCGCTAGCTCCCCGCCTAGCACAACCGCTATATTCAATATAATTGATAGAAAATTTTTTCAAGGTAAAAAAGAATGAGCGCGCTTTCGTGGATGCCGCCATAGGGTATGCGAACAAGTGTTTTTTATTGACAATAATGGGTCTCTATATCATAATTTAAAAGACGGATATGGTATGCAACCTTATGATAATTCATGTAATAATTGCTTCTAGTTTATATGCGGATATAACACAGGCCGCAGATTTGCTGGATTTTATCCATAACGGTATTGAGAAAACATTTGAATAACAGGTTGTTAAAAACCGTAGAAAAAACAATTTATGCCCATGGGATGCTGAAACCCAAAGATTCGGTGATTATCGGTGTATCCGGAGGGCCTGACTCGGTAGCACTTCTTAACATTCTCTTTAAACTCGCCCCTCATTTATCCCTAATACTGGGTGTTGCGCATTTGAATCACTGTCTTCGGCAAAACGATTCCGACAAAGACGCCGAGTTTGTCGAATCCGTCGCTGCAACTTTCGACTTGCCCTGCTATGTACAAAAACGAAATGTTCGCCGATATCAGCGGGAACACAAACTTTCTTTGGAAGAAGCCGCCCGGCGCGTTCGCTATGAATTTTTGGAACAGATTGCAAATACCTATCAATACGATAAAATTGCCTTAGGACATCATGCCGATGACAATGCAGAGCTTGTGCTGATGAATCTGCTTCGGGGCACCGGAACGCTGGGGTTATCGGGCATCCCTCCGAAAAGAGGCGAGAAGATCATTCGGCCGATGATAAGAATAAAAAGGTCCGATATCATTGATTTTTTAGTCCAAAACGGGTTGAAATGCGTATTCGACCGAACCAATGCGGACACAAGACATCTAAGAAACAGGGTGCGTCACGATTTGATTCCGATGTTGAAGACAGCATACAATCCGAATATTTCCGAAATGTTAAACCGGCTTTCATCAATTGTAAGATCCGAAGAAGAATGGATCGAAGACTTGGTTCAGCCGTTTTTTGAAAAAGCCGTATTACGCATTCGACAAAGTCAGATCGAGCTGTCTGTTCCGGTGCTAAACCGTTATCACAAAGCATTGCAACGGCGCATCGTAAGGTTGGCGCTCTCAAAAGCAAAAGGAGACCTGAGGCGCATTGGGTTTGCCAACATCGATTCCGCCATCGACCTTTTAGTGAAAAAATCGTCCTTTGGAAAAATAGACCTTCCTGCGGGCATCAGAATCCAAAGAGACCAGGATACAGTGCATATTTTTAGAGCTCAGCGGCTTGCGACGGATGATCATCGAGATAGCGAGGGCCGGGGTGCATTTTCTTTTGAATATCAAATCGAGACATTCGAACCTGTTTTTATCAAAGAAATCAAAGCGCATATCCGATTTTCCGAGATGGGCATCGAAAATACGCCCGATTATCGTTGTACTGGACAATATGCCAATTTTTTTGATAAGGATGCGTTAAATCTTCCGCTGGTCTTGAGGAACTTCCGGCCTGGGGACGCTTTTAGACCGCTGGGGGTGAAAGGCACTCAAAAGTTGAAAAAATTTTTTATCGACAAAAAAGTGCCGCGAAAAGAACGCTTGAAATGCCCGATTCTGCTGAGCTGCGGGAAAATAATTTGGGTCGTGGGTCATCGGATCGATGAATCCGTCAAAGTGACGCCGGCAACTAAAAATGTCCTGAAAGTGGAACTTTTGCTTGCCTAATCATCAACGATGATTAATATTAATGCATCATTAATGGTGTTTAAAGGGGGTTAAGGCCGTTGAATCCTTTCTACAAAAATTTGGCACTTTGGATTGTCATCACGCTGATGATGATCATGCTCTACAACCTGTTTAATCAACAGCATATGGCTGAGACAAACATCAGCTATACGGAATTTCTGAACATGGTGGAGAGCGGGCGTGTTGCGGATGTCGTAATACAGGGTCAGGAGCTCTTTGTTACGGATACCAATAAAACTCATTTTAAGCTATATACGCCCCATGACCCCGATCTGATAAAAACCCTTCGTGCCAAGAACGTGACCATAAAAGCAAAACCCGAAAGTGAATCACCATGGTATATGTCCGTCCTTGTCTCATGGTTTCCGATGATCATCCTGATCGGCGTCTGGATATTTTTCATGCGCCAAATGCAGGCCGGCGGCGGAAAAGCCATGTCCTTCGGAAAGAGCCGGGCCCGGCTGCAATCCGATCAATTGAAAAAAGTGACCTTCGAAGATGTTGCCGGTATCGATGAGGCCAAGGAAGAACTCGGAGAGATTATCGAATTTTTAAAAGAGCCCAAAAAATTCACCCGCCTCGGTGGAAGAATTCCCAAAGGGGTGCTTCTCATGGGGTCGCCCGGCACCGGGAAAACCCTGCTTGCACGCGCCATTGCCGGTGAAGCGGATGTTCCCTTCTTTCATATCAGCGGTTCCGATTTCGTAGAAATGTTCGTCGGCGTGGGGGCGTCTCGGGTGAGAGACCTGTTTGTTCAGGGCAAAAAAAATGCGCCGTGCATCATTTTTATCGATGAGATCGATGCCGTGGGACGTCATCGGGGAGCCGGGCTCGGCGGCGGACATGATGAAAGAGAGCAGACCTTGAATCAGCTCCTGGTGGAAATGGACGGGTTTGAATCCAACGAGGGCGTCATTCTCATTTCCGCTACAAACCGTCCTGATGTTCTGGACCCGGCCCTTTTGCGTCCGGGCCGATTTGATCGCCAGGTGGTTGTCCCGCTGCCGGATATTATCGGCCGGGAAAAAATTCTGAAAGTTCATATGAAAAAAACGCCGATTTCACCTGATGTTAACGTTGTGTCATTGGCTAAGGGAACTCCCGGATTTTCAGGGGCTGATCTAGAGAATCTTGTTAATGAAGGCGCGCTCTTGGCTGCAAAAAGAAATAAAGAAAAGGTCGATATGGTCGACCTCGAGGATGCCAAAGATAAAGTTTACATGGGGCTGGAGCGCAAATCCAAAGTCATCAAGGAAGAAGACCGAAAGACAACGGCCTATCATGAAGGCGGCCACGCCCTTGTTGCTCGGTTTTTGCCAGGCACCGATGCGGTGAATAAAATCACGATCATTCCCAGAGGACGTGCTGCCGGTGTTACCTGGTTTTTACCCGAAGAAAGAGATTTTAAATATAAAGATCAGCTTGAAAGCGAATTGTCCGTTGCTTTCGGCGGGCGCGTGGCCGAGGAAATCGTTTTTAACCGCATCAGCACAGGTGCTGCAAATGATATCAAGCAGGCAACCGATATTGCACAAAAAATGATACGGAGTTGGGGGATGAGCAGTGAACTCGGTCCCATGTCCTATGCCAAGGAAGAAGACCACATTTTTCTCGGGCGGGAGATTGCCCAGCACCGGGATTATTCCGAAGAAACCGCAAGAAAAATTGATGCTGAAATCGATAGGCTGATTTCGACAGCCTATGATCGCGCGGCGAAAATTTTAAAGGAGAATTTAGATATTCTTCACGCGCTGGCGGATCGTCTCCTCGAAAAAGAAACCGTTTTGGGAAAAGAGCTGGATGATCTTATCCTCTCCATGAGACCGGGATTCGAGTTTCCAACAAAGGAGATGAAAGAAGAAGCGATTGACCAAGGCCCGGAAAAGAGCGTCGAAGAACAGATAGAAGCCCAAGCAGCACCCGAAAATGCGCAGGATGTATCTTCGTCGTAAGCGTCATCTTTTATAAACATGAAAAATTTCAATCTTGCATGGGGCAATCACCGTCTGGATCTTGGCCGGCGAACCTGTATCATGGGCGTGTTGAACGTAACCCCCGATTCATTTTCAGACGGAGGGGAATTTTTTACGCTTGATGATGCGGTTACCCAGGGATATAGACTATTCAAGGACGGTGCAGACGTCCTTGATATCGGTGGAGAATCGACTCGGCCGTTTTCGGATGCGATTTCTGTAGAAGAAGAAATTCAAAGAGTTGTTCCCGTCATTGAAAGGCTCTCAAAACGAATTTCGATTCCCATTTCCATCGACACCACCAAAGCTGACGTTGCAGAACACGCCATTAAAGCGGGCGCTTCAATGATCAACGATATATCGTCGTTGCGTTTCGATCCAAAGATGGCGGACGTTGCGGCGGATTATGGGGTCCCTGTAATTTTGATGCATATGCTCGGAAATCCGAAAACCATGCAGGTTGAACCTAAATATGACGACCTTGTCGGCCAGATCAAAGCATTTTTTGAAAATGAGATAGATCTTGCCGAACAAAAAGGAATCTCAAAATCAAAAATAATTATCGATCCGGGGATCGGTTTTGGAAAAACATTCGATCACAATCTGTCATTGATCAAAAACTTACATGAATTCAAAACGCTCAATGTTCCCATTCTTATCGGAACCTCAAGAAAGGCGTTTATTCGAGATCTCCTTAAAGATGAGACCCAAAAAGATGTCCATCCCCAATCGAGGATCGTAGAAACCGGCACCCAGGCTTCGGTGGCCGCGGCTGTTTTGAACGGTGCTCATATCGTTCGGATTCATGACGTTGCCAGTACACGAATTACTGTAAAAATAATCGATGCCATAAGAAATGGACAGTAATTTTCAAGCGGATCTTCAAAAGAAATGATCTGTCAGGGATTGAGTCGAACTTGCAATGAATGATCACCGTTAATAATTTGTGATGACCATCCCCAGCCGTTGTTTTATTTTAAAAAATCGATATCTGATAGGGGTGATGTTGCTTGCACTGGTTGGAATCGGTGGTTCTTTGCTCATTACTTATGTATTTATCCAGGAAGCCGACATATTTCTTACCATAACTGCCGCCAAAGAAATAACCAAACTTTAAAAAGGATGTCGTCATATGCTTCTTGTTATTGATGTGGGTAATACAAATACCGTTATCGGCGTTTACGATGGCAAGGCTCTCGTTCAAAACTGGCGGATACGAACTGAACGGCGAACGACGGAAGATGAGTTTAACATCCTTGCCAAGAATCTTTTTCATGAAGGTAATGTTGCATCAAAAAATATAACAAAGACCATTATATCCTGTGTTGTTCCGCCAATGGTGACGATTCTCGATTCATTTTGTCGAAAATATCTGGGGCATGCACCGCTATGGGTGGACGCCGCATCTTCCCCAAAACTTCCCATTCGATACAAAAATCCGTCGGAAGTCGGGGCGGACCGAGTCGTTAATGCGGTGGCGGCATTTCACAAATACCGAACCAGCCTGATTGTCATCGATTTTGGAACGGCAACGACATTCGATGCGATTTCCGAAAAAGGCGAATATCTGGGCGGTGCGATCAGCCCCGGTATTATGATTGCTTCCGAAGCGCTGTTTATCAAAGCATCGAAACTACCGAGAGTCGAGATCTTTATCCCTCCCAAAAGTGTGATCGGCAAAGATACCGCAAGCAGTATCAAAGCGGGAATTATTTTCGGATATGCCGGCCTTGTGGACGGGATGGTCAAACGCATGAATAATGAAATGGGGACGCATCCCAAAATCATTGCAACCGGCGGTTTGGCGGATCTTATATGCCAGGTGTCGGAGACCATAGAAGTGGTAGAACCGAATTTAACGCTTGAGGGGTTGCGGATTATCAGCAACAGCATGTAGAAGGCATCTCAAAAAAGTCTTTTCGGCCGATATCTGCGTTGAGCCCTCGGCTCAAGTCCTCGACATACTGGAGTATGCCTGCGGGTTGATCCTCGGCATCGCCTTGATCTCGAACGAAAATCCTAATTTTGAGACGGCTTATATATATAAAATGGTGAAGGGTGGAAATTAATCGAGTTCCATGGTTGCTTCGAGTTTTTCGATTTGTGTAAGAATTTCTTTTCGCTTTGATTCGTCGAGATCCTCTTGTCGTAGGCGCTGTCTGAGGCTCACGAGAATCATTTCGATTCGGTAGTCAGAACAGGTGTATTTCATGGATTTGGTTTCACCCTGAATGAGCAAAAATCAAACCCTGCCGGTTTTGATAAGGGCTCGTTTATAAACACGATAGAAGGCTTCATAATCGGCGATTCCGCGTCTTAGGATCTTTTCTATTTCATCGATATTTTTTAAATTGACGATCAGGTTGACGCTTTTGTTGAAAGCCGCCATGTTATCCATGGTGCGGAAACGATCCGTGATGAAGGTAACGAAAATGTTTCGCCGTATGGACATATTGAGACGATCCATATACTTAAGGACACTGTTCATTTCCGGATCTTGCTCTCCGAATCGTTCATTGAGTACCACCATGTCAAAGACATGGAATCGCATTTGCTTCAATGCATCCTTCGGCAGTTCGGGTGCCGTGATATGATAGTTCATATTGTGCAATGCGGTTTTAATCTTTGTTTTCACTGTGGCGTCGGACTCGCATAAAAGGGCTGTTTCTACCCCCTCTTCCACAAAATCAAAGGGCTTATCCGAAGCATCGTAGGTGTTGGCGTCGACTTCTTCGATAAGCGTTTTTTCTTTTTTAAGGTTCGGTGGGCTCGTTTCCGTTGAACGGGAAGATCCATTGGGTGCGGATTGGGAGCCGGCGCGGGTGTCAATGATAACTTTTTCGCTGCACTCCGGGCACGACAGCGAAAACGTTTGCTCTTTGGGAACTTTTTCATCGGGAATTTTAAATTTGCTTTGGCAGTTTTTACATGAAATATTCATTGATTTAACCGTCTCGGAAATTCTTTAATATTTAGATATTATCGGAAAATGACCAGAACTCCGTCAAAGCTTTAAAATCGGCTGCTATTGCAAGGACTTGTTGTAATCATGGTCGACTTTCAAGTCGTGGATATCCGTGGTGGCTTCCCCCCGGATACTTTTAAGCGTATCTATCCCACGGCCCAAGATATCCTTTCGTGACGCATAGGCCATTGCCGTTTCCTGGGTAATGAGTCCTTTTTCGTATAATTTCAGGATATAATCGTCGAATGTAACCATGCCGAATGCTTTTCCGGCCTGAACGATATCATAAAATGTTTTACCTTCCGATTCTCCGTGCAGGATGGAATCTTTAACGCGAAGGTTGGTTCGTAAAATTTCAAAAGCAGCGACCCGTCCGCCGCCGACCTTAGGAAGCAGCCGTTGGCAGACGATCCATCGGATCGAGTCGGCGATGCGCGTACGTATTTGATTTTCTTCTTCAGAAGAGAACATACCGAGGATTCGGTTGATGGTTTGCCCGGCATCCAGGGTGTGCAAGGTGCTTAGAACCAGATGGCCGGTTTCCGCTGCGCTCAAACCGATTTCCAAAGTCTCCCTGTCGCGCATCTCCCCCACCAGGATGACCTTGGGCGCTTGTCGAAGGGCTGCTCTAAGTCCGGTGGAAAACATGTTGAAATCTTCGCCCATCTCCCGCTGGTTAAACGTGGCTTTTTTGTGGGGATGATCATACTCCACAGGATCTTCAAGGGTCACGATATGAACCGATCTTTCATCATTTATCTCATTGAGAATGGCCGCCAGCGAGGTTGATTTTCCACTGCCGGTGGCGCCTGTAACCAGGATAAAGCCATTTTTTTCTTTGGCCATTTCTAAAAAGGCGGCCGGAAGCCCCAATTCCTGACAGGTCGGTATTTTGGGGGAAAGTCTTCTTAAAACAATGGAATAATTACCCCGCTGGGAAAAAATATTGACCCTGAATCGGGCTTTTCCGGGAAGCTCATAGGATGAATCGCAGGATCCTTCAAGCAGAAGCGTTTCGGTCAATCTTCGGCTCTGGTTGATCAGGTTCAGCGCAAAGATCTCGGATTGAAACGGCGTGATTTCTTTAAATGACGGCTGAAGATCTACAACGGCCAGATCGCCCGCAGTTTCGACCTGAAACGGTTTCCCCACGGTGATATTCAGATCGGAAACATTGTCATAGGCATCCAGCATTTTCGCTAAAAGATGGTCAATTTCCTGTTTTTTCAAAATACTCCCTCTTTAATTGGTTAGGCCTCTGTAAAATCGGCCGGCGGATTTTTTATAAATGCTCTGAATCGCGCTTTGTCATTGGACTTGAGATAGGCGTCATCCGCCGCGATCCACCCTTTTTCAAAAAGTGCCATAATCGCGTCATCCAATAGCTGCATGCCGTATTTTTTCCCTGTTTGAATGACGGAAGGTATTTGGTGGGTCTTTCCCTCGCGGATTAGATTTCGGGCCGCGGGTGTCGCGATTAAGATTTCAAGGGCGACGCAGAGCCCTTTTTGATCGACTCTTTTAAACAAAACCTGCGAGATAACCGCTCGAATGCCGTCGGACAGGGTCGAACGGATCTGGGCCTGCTCGGTGGCAGGAAAAACCTCGATGATACGATCAATGGTTTTCGGTGCGCTCATGGTATGCAAGGTGCCGAAGACCAGGTGTCCGGTGGATGCGGCCTCTATGGCCAGGGATATGGTTTCAAGATCCCTCATTTCTCCCACCAGAATAATATCCGGGTCTTCCCTCAACGCGCCTCTCAGGGCTGCACTAAAGGATTTGGTATGAATTCCCACCTCACGGTGGTTGACAATACACCCCCGGCTTTGGTGAACGAACTCGATGGGGTCTTCGATGGTGATGATATGGTCCTTTCGGTTCCTGTTGGCAACATCGACGATGGCGGCCAATGTTGTTGATTTGCCGCTTCCGGTAGGCCCGGTGACCAGGACCAGGCCTCTGGGAAGCGAAGCCAGTTTAGAGATCACGCCGGGAAGTCCCAATTGTTCGGCTGTCATGATTTCTTCGGGGATTTGCCTGAAGACGGCGCCACAGCCGTTTTTCTGCATAAAGAAATTTGACCGGTACCGGGCAACACCGGGGATTTCGTAACCGAAATCGATGTCGCCGGTTTCTTCAAATTGCTTTATTTTATTGGCGGGTGCGATTTCGTATAGCATTGCTTTCAGCTCGTCATTGTCCAGTGTCTTATATTTTATCCTTTCCATATCACCCCGGATTCGGAGTGCGGGCGGTTGCCCGGATACCAGATGGAGATCCGAAGCGCCCTGTTCATGCATTAATTTAAAAAAAGCATCAATTTTTGCCATAGTTATCTACCGCCGGTTCAGACTGTTTAAATAATTTAAGTTTGCTGTCTTCTTCTTCCATGATTCTGGCTTCTTCTTTTCCGATATCCAAAAGTTTGGCATGGCCCTCGATGACGGAACGGATTTGAACCTCGATCTGCGATCGTTGTCGCCTCAGTTCCGCAATATCTTCATGAAGCTGGGAGAGTCTGTTTTGCGCTCTACTGAGGATTTTCTCTGCTTTGACTTCTGCTTCTGCGACTACCAATTCAGCCGCTTTCCGGGCGTTTTGTTTCATCTGTTCCAATACTTTCTGAGAATTCAGCATGGCGCGCTTAAAACTATCTTCGCGTTCTCGATAGGCTTGGTTCTCCATTTGCAGCCGTTTGATTTCTTCACCTAAACGATTATTTTCACGCTGCAGCAGTTCGAAGGCATCTGCCATGTGTTCAAGAAATGTATCCACCTCCCGGGCATCAAAACCTCTGAACCTCATTCTAAACTGTTGTTGCTGAATATCAAGGGGTGTTAATTTCATAAGCTATCACCGTCCTTATTTTGTTACATAAACGATAGAGAAAGTCTCAAAAGGCTGTTGACGACAAAATTTTGCAAAAAGATGATTGCCAAAATAACAATGATCGGTGAGAAATCAATGCCGCCGAAGCTGACGGGTATTTTGCTTCGGATTCGGTATAGAACCGGTTCCGTAACGCCGTTGATAAAGCGAACGATCGGGTTATATGGATCCGGACTTACCCAGGAAAGCACTGCATTCGCAATGACGATCCACATATAAAAGGAAAGAACATAATGAAGTATGATGGCTACAGCCTTTATAAAATTTCCGACAATAAACATGTGGTTAATCTTTTTTTAGGGTTTGATAAACGTTTTTAAAAAACACGTCCGTGTTTAAAAGTCATTTTTTTGACAATTTCTTATGAAAATTAATGATATAATAACAAGAAGTCAAGAAATTTCAGCCAAATTCGTTGACATGCCGAATCATCTGACGATAAAAGCATACTGTAATTTTAATGCGTTGCCGGATTGGAACACATACCGCCTGTTTCGTCGGGAACCCGAAGTCCGGTTATTCCGATATTTTTTGGATACCAAACACGGTTGTCGAAAAAATCAAGCAATTATTATGCCAATACTTTCAAAACCGTCAAACGTTTCACAACCTGAAAAATGATCCAAAGCGCCTGACATATTAGGAGGGAATGGAATTCATGTTAAAAGACAAAAAAATCAGCATCATCGGAACGGGAAACATGGGAGAAGCGCTGGTCAGCGGACTCATTTCTTCGGCGTCATCATCTCCGGAGAATATCATTTGCACGGATATTCGAACCCATAAACTGGAATTCGTCAAAAATAAATACGGGGTGACAACGCTAACGGAAAACATCAAAGCCGTAGAAGCTTCGGATATCATCATCTATGCGGTCAAACCCCAGATCATTTCGTCCGTGTTAAAAGAAACAGCGCCCTTGTTGGATATGTCCAAACTCATCATTTCCATCGCCGCAGGAGTTCCTCTGGCTGCCATCGAAACCTGTCTTAAAAAAGAACTCCGTCTGATCCGCGTCATGCCGAACATTGCAGCATTCGTAAAGGAAAGCGCATCGGTGATCTCAGCCGGAGCCAATGCGACCAGAGAAGACATCGATCTTTCCATGACGATTTTTGACTCAATGGGGAAAAGCATTTTCTTGAAAGAGAATCTTCTCATGGATGCGATCACGGGATTGAGCGGCAGCGGTCCGGCGTATGTTTTTGTCATTGTCGACGCCCTGGCCGATGCCGGCGTCAAAATGGGACTGTCAAGGGAAGATGCCCTTTTTCTTTCAACGCAAACGATTTTAGGTGCTGCAAAATTATTAATGGAAACCAAAGAACACCCGGGCAGACTCAAAGATATGGTGACATCGCCAGGCGGAACGACCATTGCCGGAATTCATAGCCTTGAAAAAGGCGGGCTTCGAGCCACACTGATTAATGCGGTTGAAGCGGCAACCCGTCGATCCAAAGAACTGGGGGAAATCGTCTTGAAAAATTTTATGGATAGCGGATGTTAACACAGAACGGGTACGACGAAGAAATATCCGATTTCGAAAAGACAATGATCCCAAATATTTCCGATGTGTTCCTGAATCCCCTGGTGGTGGGGGGCTGATTTTTTTCGATACCCAAAGGATTGTAATGTTTATTCAAACTGTATCTTATCCCGCAGCGTTCATCGCCGGACTTCTATCATTTCTCTCGCCATGCGTATTGCCGCTGATACCGGCATACTTCACCTTTATTACAGGGTTTTCACTTGAACAACTGACACAGGACCACAATACCGCTATCCGAAAAAAAGTATTTCTTTCAACATTTTCCTTTGTTTTGGGATTTTCACTGGTTTTCATTACCATGGGCGCCTCGGCTTCCTATCTCGGCGGTTTGATGGTAACCTATAAGAGCTGGATCCGGATCATCGGCGGTATTTTAATTATCCTATTCGGGATCCATTTGACAGGTATCATTCGCATACGGGGCTTTGATTATGAAAAGCGTATTTCAATAGAGAAAAAACCGGTGCATTTTTTCGGAACACTGATTATCGGAATGGCTTTCGGTGCGGGATGGAGCCCCTGTGTCGGACCGTTGCTCGGATCGATCCTTATTATTGCCGGCAGTCAGGGAACGGTATGGAAAGGTGTCGTGCTTCTGGGCGTTTATTCAGCCGGACTGGCCATCCCGTTTATTTTTATCTCCATTTGTATCCATTGTATTTTGCTTTTCATTGGAAAGCTTTCAAAAGTTTTGAAATATGTCAATATAGTTTCCGGAATCATTTTGATTATCGTAGGGCTGATCCTGGTCAGCAATAAGCTTTATGTATTCTTGGGATAACGATATCTTTTCCGGTATTTCTTTTCATCAAAATCACTTGCCATTTAAAACAGCATTCGCTATTAATTGGTTGGATTTTCTTTATAGTTACTTGTAAAAATTCTGTTTTCTATTTCGTAACAGCTAAAATAAATAATAAATATGATATCCTTTATGAATCGTAAATCGTTGGCCCTGGCCATTGCCATCATATTTTGCGTTTATAGTTTGGCTTTTGCGCAGAATGCAGTGTTATCAAACATCGTTGTGACGAACACCCGCGACGATCTCCTTGTGTATCTGAATGTTGAAGGCGCATTTACGCCAAAGATGAAAAAAGCGATTTTAAGCGGCGTTCCCACGACTTTTTCTTTCTATATCAGTTTTTATCAAGTTCGAAGTTTTTGGTTCGATCACGAGATAAAGGATGTAAAGGTTACAAATGCGATCAAATACAATAACTTGAAAGAAGAGTTCGTTGTAACGCGTTCCTGGGAAAAAAGCGGACCGCAGGTGACACAATCCTTCGACGAAGCTAAAAAGTTAATGACGGAAATCGACAGCTTAAAGATTGTAGCTCTGAAACAACTCGTAAAAGGCAACCATTATCAATTGCGGGCTAAGGCTGAACTCAGTAAAGTTACCCTACCTTTTTATCTGCATTATGTCCTCTTTTTTGTTTCTCTCTGGGATTTTGAAACCGATTTGTATACGATAGATTTTATATATTAAAACAAACGGCCATTATGAGCAGCAACAGATATAACAAGTCGGCGTCAATTCTTTCGAAAGAAGATAAAAAGCGACGAAAGCGCGAAATCATCATTAGTGTGGTCATTATAGGGGTGGTGGCGCTTTTGACATTTATCGAATACAGAATCATCAATTTCGGCGCCGATATCCCGGTTTCCAGCACCATCTTGATGTTTATTTTGATCAACATCAATTTGCTGCTGCTGATCCTGCTGATATTTCTTGTTTTCAGGAACCTGGTCAAACTACTTTACGACAGAAAAAGAAAAGTTATGGGAACCAAGCTGCGGACAAGACTTGTCGTGGCTTTCATCGCCCTTTCGCTTCTGCCGACCATTGTACTTTTTTTCTTTTCCATAAACTTTATCACGACGAGCATTGAATATTGGTTTAGAGTTCCGGTCGAACAGGCACTTGAAAATTCTTTGGATGTGGGGCGAAGTGTATATCGGCATTCGGAAGAAAACAGTCGTTTTTATATGGAGCGAATTTCGTATCAAATTACGTCAAAGAATCTTTTAAATCCAAAAAACATCAAAGCCCTTTCCCATTATATACAAATCGTCCAGCGCGAATTTAACTTCAATGCCGTGGAAATTTATGGGGGCAATGCAGCCCGTATTACATTTGCCCTTGCTTCGGAACTGGAAGATAAGCCATTGGATGTCATTTCCGCCGATAATCTCCAAAAAGAAATCCCGCCAAAAGGCGTTCGAACCGTTTCCGAAAAAGTCCCCACCGGTGAACTCGTTCGAACCATCGGGACGATTCCTTTTGGATCAAGGTCCGCCGATGCCCGGGCCTTTATCGTATTGGCCAAACTCATTCCTCCGAATCTCGTAAAAAAGATGTCGTCCATTTCAAGAGGTTTTGAGGAATATCAGCAGATAAAGCTTCTAAAAAAACCGATCCAGGTGACCTATTATATCACATTGTCAATTGTGGCGTTATTGGTGGTGTTTTGTTCGGTATGGTTCGGATTTTATTTGGCAAAAACCATCACGATACCGATTAAGGTGCTGGCTGAAGGAATCCGCAGGGTCAAAGAAGGGGATCTAAGCGTCAATATCGCCATGGTAGCGGATGATGAAATCGGAAGCCTGGTGGATTCATTCAACAAAATGACCCGGGATCTGCGGATTGGAAGAGATCAACTCGAGCTTTCAGCCCGCTTGCTTCGGGAACAGAATGTCGAGATCGAAAAACGAAGGCAGTATATGGAAATCGTTTTGAAAAATGTTTCAGCCGGCGTCATTACGCTTGATGCCGGTGGATTCATTACCACCATAAACAAGTCGGCTGAAAAGATGCTGAATCTTAAACCGGAAAATATGCTCCAGAAAAGCTATAAAATGCTGCTTTCCGGACAGCTTTTGGAACTTGCCGAAGAAGTCATTAATAATCTTCAATCATCACAACATGATGCTGCGGAATTGCCGTTGAAGCTGGCCATCGACGGACGGCCGATGAGTTTTATTATGCATGTCAATGCCCTGAAGGATGATTCAGGAAAACATATGGGAATGGTGATGGTGTTTGATGACCTAACCGAGCTCGAAAAGGCCCAGCGTATGGTCGCATGGCGTGAAGTCGCACGACGGATTGCCCATGAAGTCAAAAATCCGTTAACCCCCATATCGCTTTCGGCCCAGCGTCTTAAACGGAAGTATTCGGAACAGGTTAAAGAACCTGTTTTTGATGAGTGCACCCAGACCATCACCGATCACGTCGAACTGATTCGGAACCTCGTAGACGAATTTTCTTCTTTTGCAAGATTTCCTACTGCCGATCCAAAACCCTGCGAACTGGCGCCGATCATTGAAGAAACATTGGCGTTATACAAGGAAGGGAATCCCCACATTCATTTCGATTTCAACGTGACCGATGATATTCCCCCCCTTAACCTGGATCGGCAGCAGATTAAACAGGCCATGATCAATCTGGTGGATAATGCCATCGGGTCGATAAGGAACGAAGGCCGTATCGTTATCTCTTTAAGCCATGATCCGATATTAAAAAATGTGAGAGTTGAGGTCGCCGACAACGGCGTGGGGATTTCCGATGAGGGCAAAACGCGTCTTTTTGAACCCTATTTTTCGACCAAAAAGGCCGGTATGGGATTGGGACTGACCATCGTCAGCACCATTATCGCCGATCATAACGGCATGATTCGTGTTCAGGACAACAAGCCCAAGGGCGCTAAATTTGTCATCGAACTGCCGGCATAAAAGAAAATTCAAGATAAACAAGGAGTTTAACGTATGTATCCTTCCATATTAATTGTAGATGACGAACCTTCCATACTTCAGTCTTTAAGCGGACTCCTTTCGGATGAAGGTTTCGGTGTTATTACGGCCGCCACCGGATATGAGGCATTAAAGATCATCGATGTCGAGTCCCCGGATCTTGTACTGCTCGATATTTGGATGCCGGGAATCGACGGTATTGAAACGCTGAAGGAAATAAAGAAAGTCAATCCCCATATACAAGTCATTATTATATCCGGACACGGGTCCATCGAAACCGCCGTAACCGCCACAAAACTGGGTGCATTCGACCTGATCGAAAAACCGCTTTCAATCGATAAAATCATCGTGGCGATTAATAATGCCTTGAATTTCAGAAGGCTTGAAGAAGAAAATAAATATCTGCGAAAAAAAACATTGGAAAAACATTCCATTACAGGCGACAGCCCTCCCATCCAGGAACTCAAAAAACAGATCGCTGTAGCAGCGCCGACAGAAGCGTGGATACTGATTACCGGAGAAAACGGCACGGGAAAGGAACTGGTTGCCCGCACTATACACCAACTCAGCTCGCGGGTGGATTTCCCGATGGTCGAAATTCATTGCGCTTCCATTCCCGAAGAGATCATCGAAAGCGAACTGTTCGGACAGGAAAAAGGGGCGATGCCCGACGCTGGCTCAAAAAAAATCGGAAAATTCGAACTGGCGAATAAAGGCACCGTCTTTTTAGACGAAATCGGTGATATGAGTTTGAAGACCCAGTCGAAATTGCTACGAATTTTACAGGAGCAAAAGTTCCAGAGGATTGGCGGCAGCAGAACACTGAGTATTGATGTTCGCGTCATTGCATCCACCAATAAACAGCTCGAAAAGGAGATTGAAAACGAAACTTTCAGAGAAGATCTTTATTACAGGTTGAATGTCATACCCATAGAAGTTCCGCCGCTCAGACATCGTTTAGAGGACATGCCTAAGCTGATTGAGATTTTTTTCAGTGAGTGCGCCAATCAAGATCGCAGCAATAAAAAAGTGCTGACCCAAAATGCGCTGGATCTTTTGTTCAATTATTCATGGCCCGGAAATGTCCGTGAACTCAAAAACCTTGTGGAACGATTGGCGATCATGGTGGACAAGGACGTTATCGATGTATACGATCTCCCGTCTCCCTATAACCCGGCATCACGAAATGCTCCGGCGTCCATCGAAACCCAGCTTTTTTCAAAAGATTCCTTAACGGATGCCAAAAAAGGTTTCGAAAGAGAATTTATCAAAAGAAAAATGATCCAGCATAATAATAACATCGCAAAAACCGCCCGGACCATTGGTGTTAAACAAAGTTATCTGCAAAAAAGGCTGAAAACCCTGGATCTTACCGCTTATCAGAACGCAAGCGCTTAATGAGATCATTATTGGGATGAGCATCCGGGATAAAAGGAATGGGATTGAGAATTATCGGCGGCGATTTGAAAGGCAAGAGACTTAAATCGATTCACGGAAAATTGATTCGGCCCACGGCCGATCGGATAAGAGAGGCAATATTTAATATCCTTTCTAACAGTATTGCAAAGGCTTTGGTGCTGGATTTGTTTGCGGGAACAGGCGCCCTGGGCATCGAGGCGCTGAGCAGAGGCGCTGAGAGGGCTTTGTTTGTGGATAACCAACACGCATCCTTATCTGTTTTAAAACAAAACGTCTTGTCATGCGGCCTTGGTGAAAAAGCGGTTATCGTTAAATGGAATATCCGGAAAAATTTAAATTGCATAAAATCAATCGGACAAAAATTCGATCTTATTTTTTTAGATCCGCCTTACAACGAAGGCCTGATCACACCATCGCTGGTCAATCTCGACCAAAGTGATGCTTTGAAAAATAATGCCCGGATTGTGGTTGAACATTCTGTTTTTGAGACCCTCCCGACAGATCTTTGTGCATTTCAGCTATCGGATCAGAGAAAATATGGAAAAACCCTTGTTTCATTCTTAAACCATGTGATATAAAAGCTCTTTTTTAAATCGGCAGAAAAGACAACCTGAATTTACAAAGGAAAGGACGGCAGATGCAAAAAATTGCCATATATCCGGGATCCTTTGACCCGGTGACCAACGGTCATATCGATATTGCGGAAAGAGGACTCAAGATTTTTGATAAAATCATCGTGGCCATATTGCATAACCCTATAAAAAAATTTCTGTTTTCGGTTGAGGAGCGCGCGGAGATGCTCAAGACGAGCTTCGAAGCATATCCGGATATTGAGGTTGAAACTTTTGACGGGCTTCTCGTGGACTATGCATCAAGGAAAGGATCCATCGCCATACTTCGCGGGATGCGGGCCGTTTCCGATTTCGAGTATGAATTTCAGCTGGCGCTGATGAATCGAAGGTTAAACAGAGAGGTTCAGACGGTCTTTTTGATGACCGGTCTGAGGTGGATATTTACCAGTTCGTCGATCATTAAAGAAGCGGCGCAGTTCGGCGGCGATATCCAAACGATGGTGCCGCCCATCGTCAACCGGAAATTAAAAGAAAAATTCGGTATTGCTTCTTAAAGCGAATGTTTTCAAACAGAACATTCAAAGTGCCCTAAAAAATCTGTGCCAGAGCCGGTTCCAATGAATTTATTTTGTTCCATGGCCACGGCCGGACCGATTTCTTTTCGTGGGTTTTTAGCTTCACGATAGGGGTCGCTCATTTGTATCTTGCCCCATTTAAAACCGATCGCAGCTTTCATTCTATCACATGCGCTTAAAGAAACCACCACGCACAGAATCCCAAAAATCAATACTGCGGTTTTGAATATCTTTACGGACATGCGGATCTCCTTTTTGCATTCAACAGACGATAATGCAAAAATTGAACCAGGATGATAAATGAAATATATTATAATGTTTTAAGGATGTTATTTTGAGAATAGAATGTGCGTTGGTTGATATTTTTTGACAAATATTGTTAATTTCGGTTACAAAAATCGGCTGCTGCCAATGTACAGGAAAAAGCGGGCACCTCCGCCAATGGGTGGGCGCGTACAGCGGAACCTTTGCCGGAAAACGGTTGCGGGGTATGATTCAGATTCGAGTTACCCTGACCAGATACCGGATTTGGTGAGGATAAAGCGTGCGGCTAACATCGTTGTAATCAGCAAGGCTGCACCGCCGAGCAGATTGAGCAGCCATCCATTGCGATGCGATTTGGCCCAGCTCTTACGGTTGAGAAAAAAAAGCAGAATGAATACCACCAAAGGTGTGCCGCAGAGGCCGAGGGCCAGCATGACCACCAGCAAGATCAAAAAACTCCCCTTTACCAGAGGGCCGATAAGGCTGATCAGACATCCCAAAAGGACCACGGCTTTGAACTTAGGATCTCGGACGCTGACGGTCCATTTCATTTTGTCTGCAATGAAATAACCGGCCGCCAGATAGGTCGGCGTGATCGTTGAAAATACGGCGGCCCAGAACCCGGCGAGAAAAATACCGTGGGCATAGACGCCCAAAACGGGTTTGAGGGGTCGCGCCAGATCAAAGGCCGTTCGGATCTCGATGCCCTGGGGGTGAAGTGCCGCTGCGGCGGCAAGAAAAATGGCGACACTGTATATTCCAAATGCAACGAACATCGACAAGAACGTGTCCATCCATGCCAGTCCCATATCGTTCAGCCCCCAGTCGCGGGCATTCACATTATAGGTATGCATGGAGATGATGGTGATGTGAACGGCGCCGCCCATGATCCCGGCCATCATCAGCGCTCCCTTGGCGCCACCGATAATCGTTGGAATCAACCCTTTAATTATTTCATCAAGATCCGGTTTTACGGCAGCCACCGTCACAATAAAGCAGGCCACCACAACAGCCACCAGGGCTTTGCAAATCCTCTCCACCCACCGGTATCCCCCGATGCCGACCAGCAAGAAGATCAAAACCACATACCCCAGGGACCACCAGGGGGTGAACACGCCCGTGACAAGTCCGGTGGTGCCGACCAAGGCTTTCATCAGGACCGCGGCAGCCAGCCAGGTGGCCAGTAGGGCATCGATCATTAAGATCCAGCCCCAAGCATTGCCCCAACTTTCTTCAACCAGAGCGATAATCCCTTTCCCGCCGATCATTCCTGCTTTTGCGGCCATGAATTGAACCACAAAAGCCAAAAGGGCGCTGAGTACCACCACCCATAATAGTTGATATCCGTATGCTGCGCCGGCAATGGATACACTGGCCATGGTGGCGGGGCCGCAGGCAACTGCGCTGATAATCCAGGCCGGACCCATCCCCCGGATCAACCGGAGAAAGCCGGATCGCTTAAGATGATTTTTCCTGTGATCGGGCAATATATAACGTCCTTTCCACGCGTACTTATTGTTGATTTCCGGCAGCCAAAAATTTAATCATATTTGAAGCGGTCATGTTTTCAAAAAGCAAAGACGCTGGGAAAAAATCAAATGAGCCCGGCCTTGGCGTATATATCGAAAAAATGATGGGTCGGGCCGTGGCCTTTTCCGATGGATAGGGCATGTTCGATGGCTCCGGTGATATACGCCTTGGCAAGGGTGACCGCTTCAAAAAAAGGTTTTCCCAGGGCGATATTGGCTGCAATGGCCGAAGAAAACGTACAACCGGTACCATGGGTGTTTTTTGTGTCCACCCGGCGGCTTTGAAGCTTATTGAATTCCCGGCCGTCATAGAGTATGTCTGTAGCCTGGTCTTTTCCAAGATGTCCTCCCTTGACAACCACTTTTTTGGCGCCAAGGTTCAAAATGTCGACAGCCGCGGTTTTCATGTCGTCGGTATTATGAATGTCATGACCGGTGATCGCCTGTGCTTCATAAATGTTGGGCGTTACGACTTCGGCCAATGGGAACAGATACCGGATCAACGCATCCTTGGCGTCCTGTTTCAACAGGTGGTATCCGCTTTTGGAAATCATTACCGGATCGAGAACAACCGCCGGCGGATTCACAGATTTCAGGGCTTTTGCAATGGCTTGAATCAGTTCGATACCGGAAACCATGCCGATCTTTACGGCATGGATTTCAATGTCGTCAAAGAGACAGGCAATCTGATCGTGAACGATTTTGGGTCGAATCTCCTGGATATCGTATACTTTTTGAGTATTTTGGACGGTGACCGCGGTGACGGCGCTCATGCCGAATACGCCAAGGGCCTGAAACGTTTTCAGATCCGCTTGAATACCAGCACCGCCCGATGAATCCGAGCCTGCAATCGTAAGGGCGACTCGCATGAAAAACCTCCTGATGCAAACCGTTGGTTTAGAATTTAACTTGGGAGCACGATATCCATAGGGGGGTGAAAAACGCTGAAAAGAATGGCGGCATCTAAACGTAACGCATGGTTTTCCGATTTCCCTACGACAGTGCTAACTGTATCAGGTTCAAAGGGTTTGTTCTCAGTTCTGCAATAAAATCAGAACACCCCTATCCGGATTTAATGGGATGTATTTATCAGCGGGTGTAAAAAATTGCAAGCAAATATTCCTTCGTATCCATCTGTGTCCTATGACCGCAAGACACCAAGTCAAATGTTGAGCGATAGTTTGACAAATACAGCCTCCCGTGATAGCAAGCAAATTATTGTCACTGGGGGAGCCGATTCGAGACCTTTGCAAAACCCCCCTTTTTGCCCAATTTCTACGTTAGGCTCAAATTTTAATCCTCAAAATACTCTATGTATTCCTGCGGTTAAAATTTTCGTCTTCCTTGAACTTGAACAAAAATGAACATTTTTCAAAGGTCTCGACACAAATCGGCTGAGAGGAGGCTTGAAGCTTCGACCCCTGGAACCTGATCCGGTTCATGCCGGCGTAGGGAAGCTGATGTTATGTTGTTGTCGATTTTCCTTCCTGTTATCCGGCATTTCGGTTAATCCAAATCAAAGTTTCACATACGTACTCGCAATTTTTTACGGAATTCAATGCACAACGACTTCAAAACCGATGATCAACCCGGCTCACCTTCAACTGCACCGAGTATTACGTTGGAACAGGTGACGTTTGCCTATCCCGGCGCACTGATTTTTAAATCTCTGAATTTTACCGTAACCAGCGGAAAGTGGACGTGTCTCATCGGTCCCAGCGGTTGCGGAAAGTCGACATTGCTCCGATTGATTTCAGGAACCCTTCATGACGGACTCTCCGGTGTCATTCGTTTTGACGACGGCTATGACCGTCAGGAACGAACCGCCTGGATGGCGCAGAAAGATTTGTTGCTGCCCTGGTTGAATGTCGTAGACAATGTCTGCCTCGGGGCGCGGTTGCGCCATGAGATGTCCGATCAGAAGAAAAAAAGAGCGATTTCGCTGATTGAAGATGCGGGCTTGGGCGACTATGCCCATGCGCTTCCTTCGGCATTGTCCGGCGGAATGCGCCAGCGCGTGGCGCTGTTGCGAACGCTTATGGAGGAGCGTTCGATCATTTTAATGGATGAACCGTTTTCGGCGCTCGATGCGCTTACAAGACTCAAACTTCAGGATTTGGCAGCAAAGCTGGTCGGGGGGGCAACCGTGTTGATGGTGACCCATGATCCGCTTGAAGCGCTGCGTCTCGGACACAGCGTATATGTGATGACCGGCAGACCCGCAAGATTCAGCGATCCTTTGATTCCGCCCGGCACTCCGCCGCGCAAACCCGGAGAACCCGCCGTTATTTCCATGCAGGCGGAATTGATCGAACGACTGGAGAGCCGGGAGGTACCATGAACTTTATCCGTCCGATGGTCATTTTGTTCGGATTGATTGCCGTGTGGCAAACCATTGTGATGGTATCCGGCGTTCCTGCTTACATATTGCCCGGTCCCGTAAAAGTCGCCGAAGCTGCATTATCACATGCCGGCCCGTTATTGGACAATGCCGAGATAACGGTATTGGAAATTATTGCCGGATTGCTCATCGGAACACTCTGGGGCGCTTTCAATGCGCTTAGCATGATTGCATTTCGCACTTTAAAACGATGGCTGCTGCCGGTTCTTGTCATCAGTCAGGCGATTCCGGTATTTGCATTGGCGCCCCTTCTCGTTCTTTGGCTTGGATACGGCATGAGTTCAAAGATTGCCATGGCGGTCCTGATTATCTTTTTTCCGGTGACGGCGGCGTTTTACGATGGGCTGCGAAGTACCGAACCGGAGTGGCTGGAACTTGCACAGGTGATGAATGCCAAGCCGATGGCGGTCATTCGGCAGATCCGTATTCCCGCGGCCCTACCGGCCTTTGCCTCGGGGCTTCGAGTTGCGACGGCCGTGGCTCCCATCGGTGCTGTTGTGGGAGAATGGGTGGGGTCGAGTAAAGGCCTTGGGTTTTATATGCTTTATACCAATGCCCGCATGCAGATCGATGTCATGTTTGCAGCCCTTGCGGTTTTGTGTATCGTTGCCCTGACACTTTATTTTATAGTGGACAGGATGATGACCAAGCTTGTTTTTTGGCAAAAAGAAGAAAATAAAGAAGAAAATAAAAAGGAGAAAAACAACCGATGAAACTGAAACTTCTTATGGTTTATTTCATCGCGGCGGCTCTCTTGGTCGGCGTTTCGGATACCGCGGTTGCATCAGAAAAAATAACGGTGGTACTCGACTGGTTCATCAACCCGGACCATGGGCCGCTCATTATTGCTTCTGAGAAAGGATTTTTCAAAGAGCGCGGGCTGGATGTCAGCTTCCAGGTTCCTTCGAACCCGAACGACCCCCCGAAACTTGTCGCCGCAAAAAATGCCGATATTGGGGTTTCCTATCAACCCCAGCATTATCTTCACGTGGATCAAGGATTGCCATTGGTTCGAATTGCGACACTGATCGCAACACCCTTGAATACACTGGTCGTTATGGCAGACAGCGGCATCGACAATCTTGCACAACTCAAGGGCAAAACCATCGGGTATTCAATCGGCGGATTTGAGACGGTTATTCTCAAGGTCATGCTTGAAAACCAGGGCCTATCTTTGGATGACGTAAAGCTGGTCAATGTCAATTTTTCACTGCTGCCATCTCTTTATTCCGGGAATACGGATGCGGTTATCGGCGCCTTTCGAAATTTTGAGTTGAATCAGATGGATATCGACAAACGGCCGGGGCGTGCCTTTTTTGTGGAAGAATACGGCATTCCCTCCTATGATGAACTCATACTGGTTGCCCATCGCGATGCCATTCACAATGTAAAGCTCAGAAAGTTCGTTGACGCGCTGGAAGAGGGCGTTCAATATCTGGTCAACCACCCCAAGCGCAGTTGGGAACTTTTTATTCGGGGAAGGAAAGATCTGGATAATCGGTTGAATCGTCTGGCATGGCGCGACACACTTTCCCGCTTTGCCCTTCGGCCGGGCGCCCTGGATCGCCACCGGTACCGGCGTTTTGCCGAATTTCTGAAAAAGCAGGGTTTGATCAAGAAAGTTCCGCAGCTTGACACGTATGCGGTGGAGTTGCCGGGGCCCTGATGGCATTCATTCAGAATTTTAACAACCTATTTTCTCATTTTTTTGTCGGTTTTTTCCGAATATTTTTCAAGACGCTTGTAGCGATTCATTGCGGATTTTGCAAAGCGGCCGATAACCCTTGAAAGATCAGAACCATTCCAAACGGTTTCGAACTCATCCGATCCGAAGAAGCGCTGGTTCATTTTGAAATGGGGCTCGCGGTCCAGGATCAGGGTGACATCCTCAAAATCAAAATCAATTTTTTTATCAAAAACAGTATTACATAATTCCGTGATGGTCTGAACAAAACAATTGATGACATCTTCAGTGGATTCAGCGAGGTTG
>Ga0316575_10000036_pt1 | contig 32957 bp, 26 predicted proteins | sample J5NA_FD_203072 | JGI IMG/M metagenome (GOLD analysis project Ga0316575, IMG submission 203072) | Rhizosphere microbial communities from salt marsh grasses in Alabama, United States - J5-7_050615r2r3 | ecosystem: Host-associated > Plants > Roots > Rhizosphere | place: USA: Alabama | collected...
GCGTTTCTCGCGTCAGAGGGCGTACTCAACGCCAGGATGCAAGCGGGCCATGCCGTTCTGAGCACAAGTCGCCACGGCTTGCTGCGTCAGGCCCTGGTCGGCACCCGAGAGCCACACTTGCCTCCAGTTCTTCGCGGCTGCGTCGATCTCGAAGCCCTGGTCGCCAACGCAACTCACGATGTCGGCCAGGAGCGCGGGCTCTGTGGACCAGTCGCCCCAGGCCGACATCGCTAACTCGAGATCACCAAGGTTCTGGTCGTAGCAGTCCTCCGAAGCCCGTTGCCCTTCGCTATCGGACATGCTCGGCCAGGACATGTCGTACAGCCATCGAAACCCGTCAGGGAGGTTGCGTGCGGGGTCCGAATAGGTGATACCCGCCGAGTCCAGGCACGCCAGGTTACGACGATGACCCTCGTCATACTCGGCCAAGGTGATGTCACCGTCGTCTAGGAGATCCGCCTGCCAGTCGTGACCCGCCGCCCGAGCATTCGCAGCGATTTGCTGGAGACTCGGGACGGAATCCGTGCCGCCGTCCGTCGCCCGCGAGCACCCTGCAAGGACGAGTCCGATCGCCACCACCAGGAGCGCGGGAGACGCCCCCGCAACTAGCGACCACTTGCCTCGGGTCACGCTACGACCTCAACTTGAACGGGTCTGCGTGCCGGGGAAACAGTAGGACTGGTGGTATCCCCCATACGAGAGGGTGGCACGCGTGCGGAGCGCGTAGCCATAGCCGTGGGTGTACGCCGTGCTGCCCTGGTAGTAGCGGACTGCGGCCGCGACCTCGTCATTGTCATTGGCGGTCGTCCGCGAGTACGAGAGCATGGCACCGTCAGACCACCACGAATCGCCCCGGTACGAGGCGCAGCCCATCCACCAGGTCACAGTGCCATAGGCCTGAGCCGGTGCGGCCGCAATCGTCCCCAGTAGTGCTGCAGCGACACTGACGAGCGCTGCCCTTCTCGCGAACTTCCCCTTCATCGTCTTCCCCTTCCAGTCGATCCTCGAGTCGGCAAGGCGAGTGGTTGCCTTGCACTTTGGACACTAGCAGAGCGGACCACTCGGACGCGCGAGGACTTCTGCCGTGTGCGGGTGGCCCGAGACGCTGCGCGTCAGACCAGGAGGGCGAGCCCCGTCTTCCCCGACACGGGTGGCGTGTTGATCATGCCGCAGTTGCGTCACGGGTGTGAGTGGTTTCAGACATGGCGGAACTGAGGGAGCGGCCATGGTTTGTCGTCAGGACCGGCACGCGTGCTCTACGAGCCAGAAGAACCAAACAGCCCTCCAAAGATCTCGCGAAGTTCGGTCTCGATATCTTCGGCGATGTCACCGAGACGTTCCCGTAGTTGCTCGAGCGTCGTGCAGGTCCGAGTGAAGTCCAAGGCATCTTGCACTTTGTCTCGTGGGCTCTGAGATCCGCCGTAGTAGGCCTCGATCGAGCCACGTGACAAGACGTGGACGCCGGACTCCCTCAATTTCGAAATGAGCGTGTCTCGGAGGGCCTTCACGTCGCCAGCAGCGCTCGCGAGTGCCTCAAGACGTTCGGACTTGCGGGCGTAGGCAAAGAACTCCTCGACGGAACGCTCGAAGGCCTCCTGAGCCTGGTCTGAACCATCGAGTGCTTCGCGTGCCTGCCCGACGGCCCGCCAAAGCGCCCTAGCATCGCCGCTCCTTGCCAACTCCTTCGCGTCCGTCGCCGATAGCTCTCCTTGACCTTCTGTCGGACGCGAAGCGTCGATCTTCTCCAACAACGTCGTCCGTAGCTCGCTCGCTTCATCCGAGGGATCAAGCTTCTCGAACCCGTTGATGAGGACATCCAGATCGGCCACAACATGGACCGGCATATTGAACTTGTCGAAGAACAGCCGATAGCTCGCAATGTTGCTCTTGCCATCGATACTGGCGAACGCGATGTTCTGCTCGACCGCGTCCCAGTCGTCTCCGCCGAGCAGTCTTGCTAGGTGCGAGAGAGCGAGAGCGTCGCTATGCCCTTCCACGAGCACCACCGCCTTCGCGAAGAAGCCAATGTTGTTGTTCTCATGACAGATGATCTCTAGCGCCTTCTTCACCGGCAGGTCATCGACCCTCACCGGGTCGACCTTCGTGCGAGGAGCACGCGAGTCCTCAGATGGCTCCTTGTGGAACTTGATGAACGATCGCGTGGCCTCAGCGTCGAAGAACAGGGGTGAGTGCGTCGACACGAGAACCAGATGCTCCTGAGCAAACTCTCGAAGCGCTCGAAAGAGTTGCATCTGAGCCCGTGGGTAGAGGTAAAGCTCGGGCTCCTCAAAGAGCAGCCAGTACCGAGTTGTGCCCCGCTGCGCAGCGCGCTTGGAGATCCCACGTGCACGGAGAGCCGTGTAGGTGCGAAGGATCGCAAAAAGCACCGCACGCTTCAGGCCGTCGCCCTTGCCGACCACGGGACCCTCGTACCCATCGTCGGCGGAGATCGTCGCACCCGCGAGAATTGTCTTCATCTTGGGTACGGGCACTTCGAGTTTCAGGTCGACATCGGGGAAGCTCTCGCGGAGGAAGTCGTTGATGGTCGCTTCGACAGTCCGGACTTGGTCAAGCCTGTTGTCCAGGACGTCACCTGACACGGGATCCGTTACTCGACTCAACTGGCGCTGGATTTCCTGGAATCGAACTTCGATGTCCTCGAACTCCGCTTTGACTTCCTCGAGGAGGATGCCGAGGAGTTTGCCAAATGTAGCCGAGTCGGTCGTCTTCACTTCATCGGCAAGGTCCTTCACCGCGGGAATGTAGATCGGCTCAGGGAGGAAACCCTTCAGCCCGTTCTCAATGCCCGTACCGAGCGGTCCGTCTCGAACCATCAGTTCACCATCAGGGAGTGCCGCCACCAAGTCAGCCAACCGCTCCTTCACGGTCGCCTGCGTCGGCGTGGCCGGCAAGGTTGGGTCCAACTCAGGAATGAGCTTCACCACTGCCGCCCGGAGTTCTGCACCCTTCTTCCCCGTCATTTCGGGCTGGAGATTCTCTTCGAGCCAGGTCGCGTCCTTGGGGCCGCGTCGTTCGACCTTCAATTCAGACTTCACCGATTCGCCGTCGAGGGCAATGACTCGCACCAAGGTCAAGGCCCCATCCACGACGTCGTTTGCCACGCTCTGCCGATGTGCGTCGGCGAGCCTTTCGATGTCTCTTTCCGTGATGTTCACAATTCGTAGCGCAATCCGGATCGGCACCGTTGGGTCGTAGAAATCGTCGACAGTTGCCTTGGGCGCCCCCGACCCCGGGATCAACAACAGCAAGGCGTGCAGGGCCGATGACTTGCCCGAGTTGTTCTCGCCAATCAGGCACCCGAAACCAGACAACGGCATTTCGATGTCCTGGAGACCTCTGAAATTGCTGATGTGCAGCGACGCGAAGGACATGTCTCCTGCGCCGCGCTGGTCACTTGCCATGGGGTCTTTCTCCTCTGCGCCACCAAGCGCGCACTGTCGCGTCCGCGAGCAACCGCCTAACCACAACCGTAGGGAAGGTCTTCCACTCTCGCGCGACGAACGCTTCATTCCTGACACAGCACGCAACGGGAGCCCTGCTCAAACCGATTGGCGAACGTGTCCCAATTGTCTCATATTTCGACAACTGAGGAAAGTGGGGAAGCTCGTGGACGGCCTGCCCGGATAGCCTGTTCCAGTGATCGAGATCCCCGGCACCCGCCTCCACGTCGGAACGCGCCTCGACTCGACACTTCGCAACGACGACGCCTGGGCGGTTGTGAACACCGCCAAGACAGTGCACTGCGAAATCATGGGTTGGGGCAACCGTCCGCCGTCCGACCACCCAAACTACGTCGAGTTCGAAGACGGCCAACTACTCTCGTTCAATTGGGTCGACGGGGCCGCCTACCTCTTTGACTACCAGGGCCGTGGGATTGAGAGGTTCACGCGCGCCCTCGACTTCATCGACCGTTGGTACCCGACGAAAGACATCCTGATCAACTGCGATCAGGGTCAGTCGCGCTCACCGACGGTCGCAATGCTCTATCTGGCGAAGCGCCTGGGAACGATTCCCGGCGGCTCGTTTGCGGATGCTCGATCGGCATTTCAAGAGATCTATCGCGGCTACGCTCCGAAGGGCATCGCCGACTTCGTCTCTGGTCACTGGGATGAGATCAAGTGCAGACGGTCTAGCCGCACCGCGAGGCGCGCTTCTGGCGCGATCTGCTCAACTGCGACAGCGAGGTGACACTGGCGGTGGATGAACTGACCAACCGCGAAGCCGCGTCAGGCATCTGGCTGGGCGTCCTGCTCATCGCGCTGGTGATCGCGGCCGTTCGAAGTGCAAGCCTCCGGTCCAGCGCCGGAGGAGTGATTCGGGCTTTCTTCGCGTGGAAGATCCAGTTCGTATTTGCGCTCTACTTCACGTACGTCACCGCAGTCGTGCTGATCGCAGCGCGGCTCGGTCTGTGGCATTTTGGACTTCTTAAGGACACGTTGATCATCACGATCACGCTCGGGGTCCCAATGGTATTCCGCGCACCGGAAGTGAAGTCCGGCGCTACCTTCACCAAGCGCCTACTCGTTGAGGTCGTGGGGCTCTCGGCTCTCCTCGTGTTCTATCTGAACCTTCGGAGTCTCGCCCTTTGGGTCGAGTTGCTTGTGCAGCCACTGCTGGCGTTCATTCTGATGCTTGCGGCGGTGGCGAACCTCAAGAGTGATACTCGCAAACTGACGGGCCCCCTTCAATTCACTGCCGGGATCATCGGGCTGTTTCTACTTGCCAACACGACCGTTCAACTCGCCCAAGGCTGGCGCTCTGTCGATTCGAGGGCCACGATCGAGACCTTCGTCCTCGGAATCGCATTGCCCCTCCTGCTGCTTCCGCTGATCTACGTCATCGCGTTTTCTACTCGACTCGAGACGATCCTGACCATCTTGCCCTTTCACAACGGCAAGAGACCGCCACCACTGCGGGTGCGCGTCGCTCTGTTTCTCGGCTTGCACTTCAGCGCGCGAAACGCAGCGCAGTTCCATGGGCGCTGGCTGAGCGAGCTTGCTGGTGCCACGAAGTTCGGTCAGGCGCGCAGGACAATGCGCGACTACCGCGCGTCGGTCCGCTCGGAGGCGACCGCCGAGCGGCTACGTGTCGCGCGACTCACGGAGTACGCGGGGGTGTACGGAACAGACGACGCCGGGCTCACCCTGGACCGGAGAGAGTTCGCCGCCACAAAGGACACTCTTGACTTCCTGTGGTCGATGCAGCTTGGGTGGTACCGAAATCGCCTGCAACACTTCAAGGCCGACATGCTCGACGTCCTCGGGGACACAACCAAACGAGGGCTGCCAGCCGAAAGTGGGATCGAACTTGTTGTCAGCGCCGATAAGCAGGCCTGGCGCGCGCACCGGCGAACTCCCTCTGGGCTCGTCTTTGGCGTCGGCGGTGCCACCCAACCGGGCGACGAGAGGTCGTTGCTGGACGAATGGCGCTATGTGGGGAGCGACCCACCCATGGGCTTCGCTGGAGGAGGTCGCCGAGGGTGGTTGAACTGGACGCGCGGAGACGATCATCCTGAGTGGTCACACCCCGACCGGAAGTGAGGAAGACGGACAGCTTCCCCTCCGTCGTCACAGCGGTGATCGGCGCGTGCATCTCATTGGCGGAGGGTGACGGCGCCTCCGATCGCACGCCGTCCAGTCGCCCGTTCCGCACCACATTGCGGCGCGCGGCGCCCGCCGCCCCGGCAGTGTGTCAGAGGGAAGGCGGATCATCGAATCCATGACCTACCCAACCCAGTGGTCGTTCGATCTCGATCCCGTCGCCGTCCGAATGGCGTTCGTCAGCCCCGGCCTCGGTGATGAGCCCGTCTTCGCCACGCCCGACGCCGCCGACGCGGTCGTTGCGTCCTTCGACCATTCAGACGCAACCCCGGATGAGGTCCAAGGCCTCCTTGACGTCAGTCGGAAACTTCTCCGGACCGCGATCATCCACTACGAGTTCGCTGCGATCGCGGCGGAGAAGTCGATCCAGGCCCTTGAACTCGCAGTCAGGACTCGGCTCGGTGCCGATAACAAGCCGCTCTTCGCTCAACTGATCAAGCGGCTCGCCGCCGAGACGGACCTAACAGCCGAGGAGATCGACAGAATCGACACCGGTAGGAGACTTCGGAATGATCTGTTCGCGCACCCGAGTCGAGCGGTAGCGTTCCCGCTCGGAATGGCCACCGGACTCATGCAGACGTCATTCAGCTTGATATCGAGACTGTTTTCACTTTAGCGCGGCGCACACCGGACGAGCTCTCCGAGCCGGCCGATCCTGGAAGGGAGGTGACAGCAACTTGAGCCGCAGCCAGAGCCCGGAAGAAGTCTTCCGGGACTTGACCCGGATAAGGGGAGGTCGCCCACAAGGGCGGCCTCCCCTTCGCTTGCGCGGGGCGAAGCGGCTAGCGTGCCCGGCGGACCGAGTAGCGGTGCAGGATGACGCCGCCCTCGAAGGAGGCCTGCTCGATCAAGTCGAGTTCGACGGGCGGCACGTCGCCACCGAAGAGTGACCTCCTCAGACCGAAGCCCTACTTCCGTCTGCGACCACAACGCCGTCTGAGAACATCGACGGAAACCACGAGCCCCCGGTAACTACATCTCCAGGCGAATCGGCCGGTCTACCGCCTGCTGTAGTCGAACCACCCAGTACTCCCATGCAGACGAGGTGCTGCGACGACGAGTTGAACTCGCCTCGTGAGGGGTAGTCAAGGCGCCGCTCGGCGTTCGTGGCGCGCTCCGATTTGGTGGATCAAGAAGCAACTGCCAGTTGCTCAAGTCGACTTCGGAGCGGTCCACCAGGTCTGACGTCTAGGAGAATCCGCACGTCGACTCGTTGAACTTGGATGACGCCCCGACGAGGTTCCTGGTGTTTCCGGCGCTCTCGATAATCCGGCAGTCATCGACCGGGGAGTTCCAGTTGCGGTAGTACGCGAGCGTCGGGTATCCCTCCGCCTCGCTGATGACGACCCAGTTCCCCGAGCCGGAAGTGAGTTCATCGAGCAGTTCCGGGGCAACGTCTACCGGGACTTGAGCCGTGAAGGTGGTCCGGGGCTCGTCACTTAACGTTTCTCCCGGGTGCATTGACTCTCCATAGCGCAAGAACGACGGAATCGTACCGATCGTGCATCCGGTCCCGGGCTTGGTAGTCGACGACGGAGAAGCTACATACATGTATTCGTTCCAGCCATGCACTGAAGTCGCGAAATCGGACACATAATCACACATCCTCGACCCTGGAGCCCAGACCGGCGCTGCCGTGATGTAGGGAAGGTGCGGATTCGCGCGCCCGCTGGTCGCATTCGTTGCAGTGACCGTGAAGTCGATCGTGAACGACACGTCCGTGTATCCCGGCGGGGCGTTGACGATACTCGATGAGGCATCCCCAAGCGACGCGTTCAACACGGAGACGTCGACCATGTAGTCGTCGCTCGTCTGCACACGCAGAGCCCCCGAATCCGGCCAACTGTGTCCCAGCGCCTTGAGCTGCGCTGCAAGCGATTCGACACTTCGGACCGAGTCGGCGAAGTACGAGTCCGGGAATCCGATGCAAACATCGCGAACGCTGTCGAGTGCAACATTGACGTCGCCGAGGACGCCCCGGGCGAAGCCCACGAACAGGTCCTGCCGCACTTCATCGAGAGAAAGGAAGCCCGAGCAGGTCAGCGGACTTGACGCCAAGCTCGCGTCTTCAACTGACGAGAGGGTTTCGCTCGGATCCGCATCTTTGCACTCCCACGCGAGTACGGACGAGGAGTTGGAGAGACTCGTCCCGTCGGCCAGAACCGCGCGGCGTTCGGATGCGCCCGGACCAATGGCGATCATGAATTCCGGCGTGACCGCCATCTGGACGTCCATGGGATCCGGCCCAGCAAATCGCATCCCGTCTCTCTCACTCTGCGACATCGCCAAGTACTCTCCGCAGGTCACCGCGCTCGTCGACACCTCCGTCTCCTGAGTCGACCCACCCGCGCCTCGAAGAGTCGTGTCGATCCCCTCCCGATCCGCTTCACAGCCAGCCAAGGAAGACGCGATCGCGACGACCGCGACCGCGCACAACGTGCGCGCACGACTCGTCCTTCCAATTGCGCTGGCGCTCGTCATCGGTGCCGACTCCGTTCGCGGATTGCGAGTCTGGGCGCAAGTCTTCCAGGAGGACTCTTCGCTGTCCATCGGGACGCTCCACGGGGAGGAACGGGAGGACGGCCAACGATCGGCCGGAACTCCGATGGGCCCGCCCTCACCGATCACATCGGACCCGGTGGCGCTGCTCGCCACCGGCCATAGCCGCTGGACAGCGAACCCGACACGACATTGAAGGACGCCCGAAGACCGTGCACACCTCCGGGCGACGGACGGGACGGGCCGATCGGAAGGCGACGGAGGCCAACCCCGTGACCCCCGTTCGCCTCAGTTGCGCCCATCCGGTCGACCGTCCAACCGCGACGACCCACAGGGCCGCAAACGGCCTGCTTGCGCCCCTGTCGGGCCCGCTTCGGGAGCCGACTGACGCCCCTGTGGCGTCACCGTGCCCCTCTGGAGGCCTCCCGTGACCGTTCCGAACAATCGTCTCGGCAGCCACAACCTGCCGACGCTGCACACGATGCTCTCCGAGCGTGACCGCTCCATCCTGAGGCTCGTGTGGGAGCACCGCTTCGTGACCACCCGGCAGATCCAGCGAGTCCTGTTTTGGCAGCACGCCACCGCCGACGCCGGCACCCGCGCCTGCAACCGCGTCCTGACGCGCCTGCGCGAGCACCGGTTCCTGCACCGGCTCGACCGGCCCATCGGCGGGGTGCGTGGAGGCTCTGGCGCGTTCGTCTGGTGCGTCGGACCTGCCGGAGACCGCATCATGCGCGCCGAACCCGACCCGGCGCGCACCAAGCGCACCCGACCTTTCGAGCCCACACCGCTGTTCCTCGATCACACGCTCGCGGTCACTGAAGCCCGGGTCCAATTCGAAGAGGTCGCCCATCGGGGCGACCTCGAACTCCTCGACGTTGAGACAGAACCTGCCACGTGGCGGACCTTCACGGCTCCCGACGGATCGGTCCAGGTACTCAAGCCCGACCTGCGAGCGGTCACCGCTGCGGGCGACTATGAGGACCACTGGTTCATCGAGGTAGACCTGGGTACGGAGTCGATCCCCGCACTGATCCGCAAGTGCTTGACCTACCAGCGCTACAAGGACTCCGGCATCGAGCAATCTCGCCTCGGGCTGTTTCCGGCCGTCGTGTGGCTGATTGGGGATCCAAGGCGCCGCGAGCGCCTGAGCGCTACGATACGCACCGACACGCGCCTTGGAACGGGACTCTTCCGCACGTTCGCGACCGCTCTAGAGTGGCTCGCGGCACCGACGGACGGCATATGAACAGGAAGCCCGCTAGTCGTCGCAACGGGAAGACTAGACGACACATGAACGATCAAGCGCAAAGGCGTCGCGACTCGCGTGAGAAACTTCCTTCATACACGACGCACTGGCACCTTCAACGAGGTAGTAGCAACCTACTGTACTGAAGTTGCTGAGACTTCGGAGATTTTTCCTAGCCCACTCTGGTTTATGAGAGTTATGTTCCAGTTGCCTTGTTCACCTTCTCGCGGGTCCTTGATGTCACCAGAGGTTACCTCGCTAAGGTTACTGTGAAAGGTGGTGTTGCAACCACTTAAGACTAGTCCCTTGTTTTTGTCACCATCAAGTGGTGCAACTTCTCCGCTTGTGTTAATCGTATGCCACGTTCTAAACAGGGTATCGTGGTATCCATCAGATGAACCAATGTAGTTACTTAGCGTGTTGGTGGCAGATACTTTAGCGCCATCTAACATTCTTACCAAAACAGGATTTTTAGTATAGTCACTCACGAATAGGTTGCTTGCAAACAAGTCTATGTCTGCAGCTACTTTATCTGCGACAAAGTCTTCTTTTGACTGTGGACTATTTACCATTGCGTCAACCATTTCTTTGGTGGATAGCCCATTGTCCATGTAGTCTAATCTGTCAAATACGGCGTTACACAATGCCTCTGCGCTCATATCTGGATCGTATTTAATCTGAATCTTTTCAATGTAAAGTCCGGTTTCAGGGTCCTGGGTTCCGACGGGCTCACTCTCACTTGGTGATGGAGCCAAGGAGGGGGAGGTATGGGTGGTGTTGGCGGCACTTGCCAACGCACTGGGCGTAGGAGTGCCGGGATCATCTTCACCGGTATTGAGTAGCGTGTTAGCCCCGAGCGCCAAGGCGACGACGACTAGCGCGCCAACGCCCCAAATCAGGATCCTGCGCTGGCGTGCACCTGACGGTTGCTCCGGACTACTCATTCGCTAGTCCACGTTGGTCGGGAAACGCCAGACAGCGGCTTCGGAGGACCCGGCGAGAAACTCCCCCTGTCGTCGTTGGCCCGAGCCACGAGCGGCCCCCAAGCAGTGCACAATTCCGGGCGACAATTCCATCCATGCAGCCATCCTAGCGAGCAAGGTGCTCGCGTGAGCCGCAAGAGGCATCGTCGCCCCCGGTGCTCCGCACCATGGCCTTGCCGTGTTGACCTCAAACGTCTGGACGCGTCGGGCGAAGAGAGCTATCTTCAGGAGGCCCGGTGCCCGATTTGCGAGGAAAGTGAGCATCTAGCAGGCACGACGGGCGGAACGTAGGACCATGCAATCATCACCGCCAATGCCGTCAACCAGGCCGCTCGCGGTCACGTACCTGCGCGTTTCAACGAAGGAACAAGCCGAGCGAGACGGCGACCCTGAGGGGTACTCGATCCCCGCGCAACGCGAGGCGAATCGGCGCAAGGCCGAGTCTCTTGGCGTTGAGCTTGTCGCCGAGTTCGTCGACCGGGGCGAGTCCGCCCGCTCGGCCGACCGGCCGGAGTTGAAGCGCATGCTCCAGTTCGTCCGCGAGCAGCCCATCGAGTACTGCCTGGTACACAAGGTCGACCGCCTGGCCCGCAATCGGGCCGACGATGTCGAGATCAACCTCGCGCTCAGCGCCGCCGGGGTACGCCTGGTCTCGGCCACCGAGAACATCGACGAGACCCCGTCAGGAATGCTCCTGCACGGGATCATGTCCTCGATCGCCGAGTTCTACTCCCGAAACCTCGCCACCGAGGTGTCCAAGGGGCTCATGCAGAAAGCCAAGTCCGGCGGCACGGTAACCCGCGCGCCCCTCGGATACCGCAACATCCACTCGCTGGACGACCAAGGCCGGGAGAACCGCTCCGTCGCCGTCGACGACGAGCGCGCGCCGCTCGTCGCTTGGGCGTTCGCCCGATATGGTGAGGGCGACATCACTCTGGCCGACCTCGCCGCTGAGCTGACCGCCAGGGGCCTCACCACCCCCGCGACCCCCAAGCGCTCCGCCAAGCCCCTGGAGGCCAACGCCCTGCAGAAGATCCTCACCAACCCCTACTACAAGGGCGTGGTCGTCTACCGGGGAATGACCTACCCCGGACGCCACGAGCCGCTCGTCACCACTGCGCTGTGGGAAAAGGTCCAGCAGGCCCTGTCGACCCGCCGCGTCGGCGAGAAGGTCCGCAAGCACCACCACTACCTCAAGAGCTCCGTCTACTGCGGCGAGTGCAACAGCCGCATGATCGTCCATCACGCCGTCAACCGCCACGGCGCCACCTACGACTACTTCGTGTGCCTGGGACGCCACCAGAAGCGCACCGCCTGCCAGATGGCCGCTGTTCCCATTCGCCTCGTCGAGCACAAGATCCTCGAGCACTACAAGACCATCGCCCTGCCGTCAGAACTCCGCGAAAGCCTTCAAGCCACGCTCCTGCGCGAACTGGAGGCCATCACCGAGGACGCCGCCACCGAGGCCAAGCAACTCGCCCAGCAACGCCACACGCTCGACGAGAAGCGTCGCAAACTGCTGGAGGCCCACTACGCGGGCGCCATCCCCCTAGACCTCCTCAAGACCGAACAGGACACGATCGCCCGCGAGATCGCCCACATCGACCAACGCACCCTCGCCATGGAGGTCTCCAACGAGGACCTACGCGCCAACCTCGACGCCGCCATGAGCTTGGCCGAGAACTGCTACGAGGCCTACCGTCGCGCAACCTCCCACCAACGTCGGATGATCAACCAAGCCGTCTTCGATCGCATCTACGTCCACGACGACGCCGAAATCGACGGCCTCCTGGCCGAACCCTTCGACACGCTCCTCGACGTCGAAGTCCTGAACCTCGCCACGAGCGCGGATCCCGTCGCGTCGAAACCCGGACAACGAGAAACCCGGTCCACCCCTACAGGGGAGAACCGGGTTCATCGGCATGGTCAGGGTTCTAAAGAACCCGTATTGGTGGAGCTGAGGGGATTCGAACCCCTGACCTTCTCATTGCGAACGAGACGCGCTACCAACTGCGCCACAGCCCCAGAAGCGACCTACAGGTTACCACCCGGGCGTCGGCGCAATCCACGCGCGACGCTCCCCCGCCCCACCGGAAATCAGGCGCTCTGGCGGCGCCTCCGGGCGAGGATCTGGTCGAGGGTCGCGGTGGCCGGCTGGGGATCGGCCGCCCGCGTCGCCGGGCCCTCAGCGCCCTCCGACGCGGCGTGCGCCGCCGCCTTCCGGTCCACCGCGACCTCGGCCGCACGCTGGCCCGCCTCCAGGTCCTCTTCGGAGATCGGGCGCGGCGTCGCGGGCTTGGCGGAGGGCTTGAGGGTGTACGACGGCACGGGCATGGTGTTCGGCGTCCAGCTCGGGTCGCCCTCGGCAGGCGCGATGCCCGGCAGTTCCGGCTGGGGCAGCGGCGACGGGGCGGCGGCGGGCGCGAGATCCTCGGCGAGCAGGGTGCGGATCGCCTGCGTCTCCGTCTCCGAGGGCACGGCGCGGTGGCCGACGGCCCGCTCCGTCGAGACGCGCTGCACGGCCCCGGCGGCGGTGGCCGCGATGACGACCTCGGTCGCGACGGGGATGAGCCGCGCGTCGGCGGCCTCGTAGGCGCGGGTGGCGCGGCGCCCGGCGACGACCGTCGACCCGAGCAGCGTCGTCGTGCCCACCGCGGCCCACGCCCCCCACGCGGGGGCGGCGCCTGCGACGACGGAACCCCACAGCCCGGCGGAGCCGAGGAAGGCGAGGACGGCGATGGCGCCGCGGCGGCGGGCGCGGGCGCGTCGTCGGGCGAGGACCTTGGCGCGGTCGCGTCGCATCGCGACCATCTCGTGGCGGGCGCGCGTGGCGGCGCGGTCAAGCGGGGCGGCGGGTCGACTCATGACGCCCTCTCCGAGCGAGCGGATCTTCTTCTGGGCTTTCGCGGGCGGCGTACCGCGTCCGGCGGCCGCCGTCGGCTGCGACGCCCGCGACTCCATGCGGGCCACCGACGCCCGGATCACGCGCATGTCGGCGCTGAAGCGGTCCTCCGTGCGCACCATCGCGTAGTCCGCCCGCTCGCGCATCCGCTGCGGGAGCGCGTACACGAGCACGAGCCCCAGCGCTGCGATGGCGAGCAGTCCGACCGGGGGCATATACGAACGCTACGGCCGTGCCGGGCCGTCGGCCCGCATCGTCGGCGGCGTGTCAGGCGTCGCAGTGCCAGAGGTCGCCGAGCAGGCGTTCCCCGGATGTGAGGGCGAATACCCGATGGTCGCGCCAATCGCCGTCGATATACAGGTACTTCCGTCGCATTCCCTCGTCGCGGAAGCCCAACTTCTTGGCGACCCTGAGACTCGAGACGTTCTCCGGACGCGCGGCGATCTCCACGCGATGCAGGCCGCTCTGGAAGGCGAACTTCGTGAGAAGCGCCACGGCGCGCGGCATGATCCCCCGGCCGGCGTGCCGTTCGTCGATCCAATACCCGAGCGAGCCGTTGCACGCGGATCCCCACTCGATCCCGGTGATCGACACGCGCCCCACGAGCGCGCCGTCGTACTCGATGACCATGTTGATCGCGCTGCGTTCCCGCCAGAGCCGCTTGTCGAGCCGAACAAACGCGGGGAACGTCATCGACGGCAGAGGCCGCGCGCCGGGCAGGGTCGCCTCCCACGGGCGCAACCAGGCGCGGTTGCGCTCGCGCAGATCGAGCCACGCCGACTCGTCGGAAAGACGCAGCGGACGCACGACGATGCGCTCGCAGGCGAGGAGGGTCGAGCGCCGACGCGGCAGGCCGGTCACGGCGTCAGTCGTCCCAGGCGATGCAGGAGAGTGCGTCTCCCGCCCGGACGGCCGTGACGTCCTCGGGGACGATCGCGAGCCCATTGGCCATCGCGAGGTCGGCGAGCGAGGGGAGCCACGGATCCCCCACGGCCGTCGCCGATGCTCCCGCCGTGTGAGCGTCGGCGATCACCACGGGGACGCACTGCACGACGCCCTCGGGCGACGTGAACGCCGTGGCGCTCGCGGCGTTCACGCGCGGGCGGTGCTTCTCCGCGTAACCGGACATCGTGCGCAGCACGGGCCGCACGTACATCTCGAACGCGACGATGGCCGCGGCGGGGTGGCCGGGCAGCGCGAACACCGGCGTGCCTTTTTCCCCCGGCCCGACGGAGACGCGGCCGTGGCCGTGCCGCCGTCCGGGCATAAGCGCGACCGGATGTACCTCGAAGTCGCCGAGGTCGCGGAGCACGTCGGGAAGCGTCTCGTCGCGGGACTCGCTGAGCCCTCCCGTGGTGATGACGAGGTCGGCGCGCACCAGCTGGTCCTCGAGCGTCGTACGCAGCGTGATCCGGTCGTCCGCGACGGCCCCGACGCGGTAGGCGTTCGCGCCGGCCTCGGCGGCCATGACCGCGAGCATGTGGGAGTTGGACTCCGGGACGATGCCGGACTGGCCACGGCGGCTCGCGTCGTCGAGTTCGCGCCCGACGGGAATGATGACGACGCGCGGGGTCGGGTGGACGCTCAGTCGCCGTCGCCCCAGGCCCGCCGCGAGGCCGAGTTGGCGGGCGCCGAGTCGCGTGCCCGCCTTGACGAGTACCTTGCCCGCGGCGGCCTCGCTGCCCGCGGGGCGCACGTTCGCCCCCGGACGCACGGCGGCTCGGACCTCGACGCGGGCGATGCCCCCGTCGGTGGCCCCTACGGGGATGACGGCGTCCGCCCCGAGCGGAACCGGAGCGCCGGAGACGATGCGCGCCGCCGTCGACGCCACGTGGCGTCGCGGGCCCTTGCTTCCCCACGCGACGTCGTGGGAGACGGCGAGCGCGACGGGATTCTCCTCGCTCGCCTTCGCGACATCGGCGGCGAGGAGCGCGTACCCGTCGCACGTGGCGACCGCGACCGGGGGGAGGGCTGTCTCCGACGCCAGGTCCTCCGCGAGGATCGACCCGGCGGCGTCGGTAATGAGCACCTCGATCGCACCGATCTGCGTCACGCCCTTGAGCAGGGCGCCCTGGTGTTCGGCGAGCGTGCGTCGTTTCATTCCCGTCCTCCCTCCGCGATGAACGTCCGAAGCCACGCCGTGAAGTCCGACCCGAGGTCCGGGCGGGCGGCGGCGATCTGAACCGTCGCCTTGAGGTAGTCGAGGACGTCGCCGGTGTCGTACCGGCGCCCGCGGAAGACCAGGCCGTACACGCCCCCGCCCTCGCTCGCCGGCACCTCCGCCAGCGCCGCGACGGCGTCGGTCAGCTGGATCTCTCCGCCGCGCCCGGGCGTCGTATTCCGGAGCGCGTCGAACACGGCCGGAGTGAAGACGTACCGCCCGACGATGGCGAAGTTCGAATACTCCTCGCCCGGCGCGGGCTTCTCGATCGCACGGGCGACGCGGACGACCTCCGCGCCCGCGGGCACCGCGCCCACGCCGTCGAAGAGGTTCGGGGCGACCGGGAGCGGATCGACGGAGCCGTACGAGCCGACGCGTTCGGGCGTGACCTCGAGGAGGAGGACGACGGAGCCCCCGGTCGTCTCGTGGATCGCGATCATCGCGTCGAGGACGCGGTCGCGCTCGTCGACGAGGTCGTCGGCGAGCATCACCGCGAACGCTTCCCCCGCGACGAAGTCCTCGGCGCACGCGACGGCGTTCCCGAGGCCTCGCGGCTCGTCCTGGACGACCTCGGTGAAGGATGCGAGTGACGCCGCGGCGCGCACGGAATCCAGCAGAACTTCGGCGCCCTTCGCCTCGAGATGCTCCTCGAGCGCGACGTTCTTCTCAAAGTGCGCCGCGATGGACGCCTTGGACGGCGACACGATCAGCGCGACGTCGCCGAGGCCGGCGGCAACGGCCTCCTCGACCACGTACTGGATCGCGGGCTTGTCGATCACCGGGAGGAGTTCCTTCGGGACGACCTTGCTCGCGGGAAGCGATCGCGTCCCGCGACCGGCCGCGGGAATCACCGCCTTCGCGACCGATGCCATATTCCCGAGCCTAATGGTGACCAACCCGTCCTGCGACCCCCTGGCGCCGCGCCCCGTTGGTTGATTCAATGGCCGTATGGCCTCATTGCCACCCGCGAACGTCGTCGACGTCGAGGAAGCGAAGGTCGCATTACGCGCCCGTTCCCGCGAGTCCCGGCTGGGGCGAAGCGAACGCCTTCTGACGGAGGCGGCCGACGCCCTCGCGCTCCACACGCTCTCGTTGCCCGAGATCGTCGCGGCCGACTGCGTGTCGATCTACGCGTCCCGCTCGACGGAGCCGGGGACGCTGCCGCTCATGATCGCGCTGGCCGAGCGGGGCGTGCGGGTGCTCATCCCCCTCCTAGGCAATGGCCTGCAACGCGGCTGGGGCGAATTCCTCGGGGCCGACGATCTGACGGCGCGCGCGCCGGGGCGTCCGCCGGAACCGTCCAGCCCATTCCTCCCCCAGGAGAGCATTGCGGACGCGGACGTCGTGATCGCCCCCGCGCTCGCCGTCGACCCCACGGGAACGCGCCTGGGACAGGGCGGCGGGTGGTACGACCGTTGCGTCCCCGACGCCCGCGACGACGCGCTGGTGCTCGCCTTCTGCTTCCCGGAGGAGGTGCACGGCGACGACGACCCCGTCCCCCGAGAGGACCACGACGCGCCGGTGCACGGGGTGGTCACCCCGGATGGCGTGACGTTCTTCGAACGCTGAGGTCCGCGACCCGTCGCCTGCCGACGTAGGATGTCCGGCGTGCCCACCTACGACTACGCATGCCGCGCGTGCGACCACCGCTTCGACGCGGTGCAGCCGATCACGGCCGAGCCGCTCGACACGTGCCCGGAGTGCGGCGGATCGCTCCGGCGCGTCATCGGCGCGGTAGGCGTGACGTTCAAGGGTTCGGGCTTCTATCGGACCGATTCCGCGTCGAAAGCGTCTGCGGCCGCGGCCGCGACTCCCGCGGCGTCGTCCTCCGACTGAGTCACCAGTGCGGGGGTACGTCCCTCCGCATCTCGTCGTCCCGGCTCGACCCGCCGCCGTCCGACCACCCGACGTCGCTGTCGTCGAGGGCGCGGCGCGGGATGAGGGGCTCCATATCCTCGTGATCGAGGCGCGTCGGCGCATCGGGCTCCCCCGCGGGCTCGCGTTCCTCGTCGGACTCGGGTTCGTCCGGCTCCGACGCACCTCCGCCCTCGGGCTCGGGCTCGGGCCCGTCGTACGGTTCCGGCTCGTCCCCGTATTCGGGCTCGGGATCCGGCGAATGCCGCGGTCGGCCGAGCGCGCGGAGAATCTCGGCGGTCGCCGCCGCGGGGTCGATAAACGCGTCGAGGGTCCAGAGCGGCACGACCGTCCACCCGAGCGCCTCGAGTCGCGCGCGTTGCCACCGGACCTGATCGCGCAGGCTCGTGCCCTGCGATGGCAACGCGTCGTCGGTGACAACCGCCACCGACAGCGACCCGGGAGTTCCCACCACCAGGGGGATCGCGTCGCCGCCGATTCCATAGCGCACCCGGACCTCGAGCCCCTCGGCCCGGAGCCGCTCGGCGATGTCCGCCATGAGCCAGTCCGACGCCCCGTGCTCCGAGGGCAGGAGCGGCCCAGCGTCCGCGACGGCGACGAGGTCGGCGAGCATGTCGAGACCATGGCCGCTCGGTGCGCCCTCCGCGGCCGCCCCGATCTCGCCCACGTCGAGCGCCGAGATCACCGCGACGTCCCGGCGGGAGGCGACGATCGCCTGGCGCACGGCGCTCGCGCCGAGGGCCCCGGAGACTACCCCGAGCGACGTCGGCGGCGACCCGTCCGCGCCGGGCGCGTAGCCGAGCGAGAGGAGGACGACGTCGGCGCCAAGCCCCGCCGCCTCGCCGAGCGCGACCACCCGGACATCGCGGTTGCGCGTGAGCGGATCGGCTCCGAGCGCGGTGCCGACCGCCTCGGAGTGCCCCGGGGAACCGCAGACCACGAGGGCCTCGTCGGATTCGGGAAGACGCGACACCTCCGCGACGACGGCGGCGACCTCGGCGCGCGTGCTCGGCGTCGGATCGTGCGCACCGCGGGCGTCGACGCGCACGAGTCGCAACGAACCGCCTCCCCTCGGCGCGGGCAGCATCTCCGCTTCGCCGCCGTAGCCGTGGTCGGCGAGCACCGCGGTGACGCGGGCGTCGAGAGGCTTGGGACGGGCCCGCAGCCGCACGGCCGGGAGATTCTCCCGAAGTTGCGCTACGGCGGAGCCGGTCGCGGCGTGCTCGTCGGCGATGACGATCACCTGCGTCGCACGCGCGAGCGCCGGGACGACCTGCGCGAAGGAGAGCGACTCGATACCCACGAGGATCACGGCGTCCAGCACGCGTTCCGCCGGCACGATCTGCGACGTCTGCTCGGCCGCGAATACCGAGACCGGCCGGAGGGACGAGACGAGCGCGGGGTGGCCCGCCCACAGCTCCGACACCGGGCCGTCCCCTCCTTCGACGAGACCCGCGAAGACGTCCCTCGCGTCGTCCTGATACCTCGCGATCGCGGAGCGCCGGCGCTCCGCCACCGCGCGCATCAGCGGCCGGACGCGTCGGCCGGCGAATGCGCGGTCGCGCTCGAGGAACGCGTCGACGGCCGCGCCGAGCGCGCCGAACTCCGCGAGGCTCGGCTGGGCGGCGATGATCGCGTCGAACGCGGAGGCCCACCACGAGAACTCCATCTCGGCCGCGGCGTCCTCCTCCGACACCCCGCGCTCCTTGAGGTCCGCGAGCAGGGCGTCGAGGTCGGCGCCGTCGAGGTGGGTCTGGGCCTCGCGCACGTGGGCGGCCTCCGGCGCCGGCGGCTCGACGCCGGTGACGGCGAGGAGGATCCGCTCCATGTCGTCCCACGGCACGTACTCCAACCCGCCACGGCCGAGGACCACCTCGAGGATCGGGGCGACGGTGCCCCACGCCGTCAACGCCTCCGCGAAACGCTCGCGGTAGCCGTCCGTGCGGTCGGGAACGCGCGGCCAGCCCCCCTCGGAGCAGTGCGACCGCCACCGCGCGAGACGGTGCTGGGCGAGCACGAGGTGTTCGTGGACCTGCGACGCCTCCCTCGCGGGCCGGAGAAGTTCCTCCGCCCGGCGGATCCTCGCCTTACGCTCGCGCTTGGTCAGGTGGGCGTTCGACGGCGAGCCCTCGGGCGCGGTCGCCGCGACCAGGTCGGGAATCGCGCCCTGGAAGATCGCAGGCGAGAAGGTGTCGAGAGTATCCCGCAGCTCCGCGAACACCTCCAGTTGATCGGCCCACTCGGCGAACGACGGCGCGAGGTCGACCCCGACCTCGTGCGCGGCCTCGACCGCTTCCTCGCGCAGGCGAGGCAGGTGCCGCGTGAGAAACGACGAGAGCGCCTGCTCCACGACGACGCCCTTCGTCTCGTCCAGGACGACGCCCTCCCACCATCGGCGCTCGCGCGGCGCAAGGTTCTCGTCCGCCACGGGTACGGCGTCGAGGGCCGCCTCGTCCGCGGCGTCGGACATCTGCGCCGCGTGCGCCCGGCCGACGGCGGCCGCCACCACGTCCACGCCGCGCTGGACGATGTAGTCCACGGCCTTCGCGCCGAGCCGGACGCGCGTCTGCGGCGGGTTCCCCCGCGAGGTCAGACGCACGATCGCCTGGACAGCGTCGTACGCGCTCGTCTGCCACGGAGCCCAAACGCGGTGGAGGTCCTCGTACCGCGACCGCAGTTCGGAGCGGGCCACCAGAAGGTCCTCGCCCTCGAGGCGCAGCGCCAGCTCGTCGAACTTCGGGCTCGACATCGTCATCGAATCGAGGAGCCGACGCCGGGCCTCGGCGTTCCAGCCGTCTCCGGTCGCGCTGATGTACAGGTCGCCGACCCCGGCCGCGTCGAGCGCCGACGCGACGGACGCCGCGCCCGGTCCCGTCCCGGCGACGATCGCGACGGCACGGCGCGACGCGGCCCCGTCCGCGGCCATCGCGACGGCCGTCGAGAGCGCGTCCGCCCCGGGCGGCACCTGCACGAAGAGGCTCCGCCCGGTCGCGACCAGGTCGAGGGCGGAGAACTGACGGTCGTCGAGGTCGCCGAGCCCGCGCTCGGCGAAGGGGTCCCGGTCGCCCATGGGCACGGCCGGGAGCGGACCCGTCAGTTCCTCACGCGCGGTGTGGTCCCCCGCGACGGATGCGAGCAAGAGGGACGAGGCGATGAGGTGGTCGCACTCGTCGACGTCGTCGACGAGCCGCTGCTCGGGATCGTCGAACGACCCGAGGAGCAGGCTTTCCTTCACCTCGAAGTCCTCGCCGAACTCGTCCGCACGGGCCCGGATCTCGTTCCACACGGGCCGCGGATCGAAGTCCGGGGCGACGCGCAGCGCCTCGACGAGGGACTCGATCGGCGAGTCGGGGACGCGCGCGCGCAACTCCGTCGCGAGGATGGGGTTGAGCGTGACCTGATCGTGGAGCGTGACCTGGGTGTCCGCGCCGCGCGCCGGTTCGAACGTGACGCGCCTGAGTAGGATCGGGATCTCGCGCGAGTATCCCTCGTCCGTCCAGGCCGCGGTACCCACCACGAGAGCGCCCGTCGCGACGCCCGTGTTGAGCCGGACGGCCTCGGCGTCGTCGCACGCGGCGCGCGCGCGCTGGAGGGCGAGCGGTTGCGCCGCCTGGTCGCGGATCATGGCGGTGACAAGGGTGGGACGGCCGGCGAAGAGTTGTGCGAGCCCGCTCGGATGCGCGCCGGTGAGGTCGACGATCGGCGCGGCGCCTCCGCTGACGTCCCGAAGCGGCGACGCCGTCGCGAGCGCGCGGAGCTGCTCGCGCCACTCCATGAGCGCGTCCGCGACCAACGCGCGCGAGATGTAGTCCGCCACTCCCCCAGCGTAGGGACGCCGCGGCGTCCCGCCCCGACTGCCACGCCGCACCCCGTATCGGCCTCGCCGGCGAGACGCGACAGTGCGCGCCGCACAGGGGGGCAGGCGACGCGCACCGTTGGGGCGATTGTTCTCGTGGGCGAGGGCGAAGTCAATCACCGCCGCGGCGTGGTGCGCCTGGCCGGATTCGAACCGGCGACACCCGCTTTAGGAGAGCGCCTCAGCCGTTTCCGAGTGCTTGCGACTGATTCCGGCCATCAACGACTACCGTTCGCGCAAGGAGTCCCGAAGTGCGGTTGGTGCCGACGGCTCACGGCCCCTTGCGGACGTCTCGTGGATGGTCTGTGGATGGCGCGGCGTCAGTGTCACATCACCACCGAAAGCAACTCAGTCGTCGACCTGGCTAGGTCCTCTTCTGAGAGTTTGCCGTTGAGGGCATTCTCGGGGTGGTGGATGAGGTTTCGCACGAAGACGGGCAACGTCACGTTGTAGGGCTGCCATCCGGGGCGTGTCCACTGGTGCGATCGTGCGAGGCCCGTCGTCGCCAACCAGTCGTCGACCTGCTTCTCTTTGGCAGAGTCGTCAGAATCGAGCCCAAGAGCGGCTCCGCACTTGTTCTGCGCCAAACCATAGAGTTCGTCGTGGAACTCCCGGCTGGCGATGCCGAAGGCTCTGTACGTTATCTCCCCCCAGGTGGGCGAACCGCTACCGCCGATCCCCATTAACCGGGAGACCGCGATTTCGCGCTCCGGCCCGCGACCCCTGAAGACTGTGAGTTGATGCGAGCCCGAGTCGAAGGTGCGAATGAGGTACGGCGAGTGCGTGATCAGGAAGACCTGCTGTGAAAGCGCGACCTGGGCAAGCGCCTGCCCGAGGCGCAGTTGCGCCGACGGATGCAACCAGGTCTCCGGCTCATCAACAAGCAAGACGTGGCGCTCGGCAGCGCCCGCTTCGGCAACGCGTGAACGTGCGTAAAGCTGAATGACGGCAAGTGCAAAAGCGCGCTGCATGCCAGTGCCCTTTGACGCAAGATCCGTCTCTCCTGCTCCGTCATCGACAAGTATCTGGCCCATCTTCACAAACGCGGCGGGAGCGGGCACCTCAAATCCAAGTCGCACCCTGGTCGTGCCATATTGTTCGTCGACGAGTTGCTGTAAGTCGGACGCGATCGACGCCGCATGGCCAACCAGCGACTCCTCGCCACTCCCGCCGAAGGTCATGTTGTGGGCATCGAGGAAGGCACTCCAGGCCGGAGTGCCAAAGAAGGGCTGTGCGGCGGCGTCGACAAGGCGGCCGAGCGTCTTGGTCGTGCTGAAGTCCGTGACATCGGCTGGATCCTCGTCGGCCCAGATCGGCTGGAGATCGACCAGCGCCCTGAAGAGGGCGTCGATGCCCGTCGGATTCTCGAACTGCTTCCGCGCCGGATGCCAGAAGCAGGCGGTCTTCGCGCTTAGGTTCACCGGCTTGCCCGCACCCTGCACCACCGTTCGGTTCGCGTCCATCCGCTCAACTCGGAACGCGTCTTCTCCACCGTCGTCGTGTAGGTACTCCGCGTACTTCACGAACTTCGCGTCGTCGACCAGCGCCCTCAAGTCTGCGCCAGCAAGAACGGCCTCAATTCGAATCGGCTGTTCAACTCCGACTGACTTGAAGTCGCCTCCCGTTGGCTTGCCGGACACCAGATACAGCAACGCCTCGAACAGCGTGCTCTTCCCACAGTTGTTATCGCCGACAAGGTAGTTGAGACCCCGCGCGAAATCGAAGTCGTGGCGTCCGGGGAAGCCCTTGATGTTCTCAATCACGATTCGCTTGAAGTACATCGACTACCCCCGCAGTGGTTCCGTGGCATCTCACGCTATGCCCTCTGAGGAATCGGTGCTCGGTGGCCCGCGCTCGTCACCTTCCCCCCATCGAGTGCCCCTGCGTCACACCCTGTGGATAACCTGTGGAGAAGGAGGTTCCCATGGGTCACGTCATGACGATGAAGCCTGGGCCGCTCGACGTCGACTCGGCGGGTGTGGAGGTCGTCGTGCCCGACCTTCCTCGGGAAGTGGAGTACGTTCCGTCTGGCCGGACGCTCGCTGCCGTTGAGCGTGCGAGCAACGCACTTGGCCAGCTCGAAGGGGCGGTGAAAGCGCACGGGAGCACGTGGTCTGCTGGCCGGGCCATCGGTACGTGCGAAGGTTGGGCGACGAGTCGGCTCTGTGGCAGGCCCGGGTCGTGGCAGGCGATCGGCGGCGCGATTGCGAATCCCGACCTCCCACGCAGATTTCCGACGACGGCTGTTGAGAAGGCGGCTACAGCAATTGCCACGTTGGCCGGGCTCGGCGGGGCACATGCCTGGCAAGAAATCTCCCAGGTTGTGCCCCAAGGCGTCGGCTTCAACGGGGCAACGCCCGCGCGGTACTGGGCGTCGTTCGTCCACGCCTACGAGGGCTGGATCCTCCCCTCCAACAATTCCGATCTGGTCAGGGCGGCGTTGGTGTGCCTGAGCATCGCCGCCACGAACCCCGACTCTCCCGAAGTTGGGGTGGTCGCCCGCGCGACCCTGTCTCTCACCCTGCTCAATTCTGGACGGACATCGGTCATCGCACCGGTCTCGTGGGGTCTGCTCCACACCCCGGAAACGTGGCCGAGGCTTGCCCAAACTCTGGCGACATCAGGTCCCCCGGATCCAGAGACCGTGGATGATGCGGTCGCGGCCCTTGCGCTTGCCGTCGAAATCGGGGCGCGTGGCGCGCTGTTTGAGGCCGTCTTGCACGCCCAGTACCTCCCGAACCGTGTCGGCAACGGCGCTGCCCGCGCCTGGCTTGGCACGACTTCCAGTTCGGTCAAGAGCGTGTTCGCCGTCGTTCACAATCTCCCTGCAGTCGGCCCCGAGCAACTCGCAACGTATCTGGGCATTTCGCGCCGCACAGTGGACCGCGCCGTGCGGCTTCTGTCGGAGCACGGACTCGCAACCACCGATGGTGAGGTGAGTCCTCGTACGCACTACGTCGTCAGGGCCAAGCCTCGTTGGATTCCGTGGCTCGAGTGCGCGCCGCTCTACATGCGATCGGCGACGGTAGACTCGACCGAGTAGTGGCCGAGCCTCGACCAACGGATCCAGCGTCTCGCGGCCGAGGCGGGGTCTTCCTGTGACCCGTCACCGCCGAGCAGGCCGAAACTCACGCGCGAGCTCGAGGTGCTGAGCGACCTCAGTGTCGTCCGGAAACAGGCGGTGCGCGCGCTCGAGGTAGCCAACGGCACGTGTGACCGCCGAGCTAGCTTGCGCAGGAACCATAGATCGCGCGCGTCGCAGAAGCGAAAACCCCACGGTATCCAAGAGGTGGAAGTCGTCCCTGTCCTTCGCGATGCCCTCCAGATCGCGCAGAAGATCGTCGAACTTGTCGACAGGGGCGTCCGCACACGCAGACATGTAGAGAAGCAGGTTCGTGGCCTGGAGTTGCCCGATGTCAGAGAGCTGAGTCCGGCAATCGGCGACTCTCTCGAGGCACCAATCCACCCATCCAAGTGGATCCCTGGGGTTTGAGAAACTCCACGCACCTCCGGGGGCACTTCTCTGCCATGCCAAGAACACAAGGTAGGCGTATCCGAGGCTGAGCAGCGGGTCGGCGTCGCCATTGGATCCGAGACGCCCCCAATCGGTCTTGGCTTGTGCCACGAGGTCGGCGAGCCGGTCCTCGTCCATTCCCTCTCGACTTCCCACGGTTGCAATCCGAAAGACCAGTCGGTGCCGTTCGCTCGAGTCCCAATTGCCAGTTGTGACTAGAAGACGTCGTCCCTCGTCGAAGCGCTCGACGCAGATCAGCACCACCGCCGCTCTCAGTACCACCTCAGGATCGCTTGAGAGCCCGTCGGGGTCGAACAATGCAAGCAACTTGCCCCGGTCGAGCACGAAGCGTTCGCGCACTTCCACTGCCTCGATCAGGTCATACGGATCGTCATCCGGGTACTCAGTCCCGAAGCGCGAACTACCCAGGTCATGTTTGAGCGAGATACTGCGTTCCTTCACCTTGACGAGGACCGAAAGGCTTGTTTCGATCGCTCTGAAAAGCGAGGACGTCGACTGAATCACGCTCAGGTGGGTCCTGATCTGATCGTCCAGTTCCATTTCCATCACACGAGTAGCCTCGACGACCGAAGTCATTCTGCTCAATTCGCGCAATCTTGCGAGTGTTCGCGCAATCTCGTCGGGAAGGAAACTCCCCTCGTACGACCTCCAGACCACCGACATGCGACTGCGTTTGCGGCTAGCGATCAGTTGGGCAAGGGTCCGACCATCGGGATCGTCGTCAAACAGCTTGCGCTCAAGCACCTTGCCCAATTCGCGGTCGCCAAACTCCAGAGCATCGTCCAGATCGCACGCAAGCTGCTCAAGAGAGTCGAGCGAAGGCCCATTCCGTACTGCGAGCTCAGCGTTGGAACCCGCGACGCCAAGAGAGGGGAAGATCGCTCGCACGAAGTAGTAGGTGCTCTCGCGCCACACTGTTCCAGCTGACTTGGGCGTCCCGTTGGGCACGTCGAACGCAAGACGCTCCTGGAGCCACTCCCACTCTCGATAGAGTTTTCCCAAGTGTCGTGATGACGTGAAGAATCGCGGATACTCGCCCTTTGCCGCACCCGCAGGCGTTACGTTGAGCCGGACGAGCGAAGTCAGAGCTGCAGCATCGATCGCAGTCGCGAGCCCCCGGTCTCGTTCGCGGACCTCCGTAAGCTTGGCGTTGATCTTCGCGTACTCGGGGCATTCGACCAACTCGCGCATGGAGGCACCGTGTTGTTGGAGGTCGATAAGTTGCTCCGAGAGCAATCGTGAGACGCGTTGTGGCCAATTGCCTGCTGAGGCTTCAACATGCACGAACGACCGATAGCTCAGTTGGCTCAGGCGCTTAACAGCGTCCCTCGCGGGGACTCCCGCGTTTATCGAGTCGAGGGCGTCCACCGCGCTTGTTACGTCGTTGAGCTCTTGCCCACCCAGGAACTCGTCGAGCGCCAGTTGATCGCGACCTCGACCTGTCGGATCAGCCCGCCAACCGGCAAGGTTGTGCAGAAACTCTCCCTTGTGCGGCGCTAGTAGCCTGACGCGCCCGAGCAGACCTGCAGAAAACAGCGCTTGCGCGAGCAACTCCTCATCGGTCTGAGTTCTGCCACGAAGCGCCGGAAGTCCAAGCGCTGGCAATATGAGACTGTCAGTGTCCCAGAAATGAAGAAGTCGCTGTGAGGACCCCTCGTGCCTCGCATCGTGTACGGCCTGCGCCAGCGCGACACTGAACTCGCGCACTTCCGCGATCGGATCGTACTTGCCCATCATTGATCACCGGTTCTTCCTTGGGCACCGCCGACGTAGTCCGAGATGGCAACGTACAGGGGCCGGGCACCGTATGCATCGATCTTGTCGCTCGCATCGAGGAGGTCGTCGAGGGTCTTGACTTCGCCAAGCACGGCGAGGTCGCGCTCGAACTCTTCGAAGTCGAAGGGAGGGGCATGCTCGCCTATGGACAGTCCTTGCGCCTCAAGAGCGTCGTAGAGCTCCCACGCGAAGACATCGTCGTCCAATGTCAGGTAGTAGTCGGCGAGTTCTCGTGGAGCGTCACGCACATACAGGGGGAGAACTCCCGCCCAAAGGGTCTCCCGCAAGTCAGCCTTCCTCGCGTAGCGCACCCTTGCCCAGTCCAGCGCTTCGCCAACGCCGCCTCGCGCAATTGCCTGAAAACAGAGCACGGCGACTTCATCGCCGAATTCATTAGCGACCGCGTCCCAATGGTCGGCTGACCGATGCTGCCCGGCCGAAGCCAACAGTGCTACCAACGCAATCGCTCCCGACGCCTCCCCCGTCCGTAGACGCCGGCGCGCTACAACCCAAAGTCTTCGTCCGATCTCGGGCGAGCCAACTGCGAGCAACTCAATCTGCCGGGCTAGTTTGAGAAGATTGAAGTCCAGCCTCGGGTTGGCTGATACCCCCGGTCGCGATATTCCCAGGACCACGGCATCCCGCATGCAAGCCCTTTGCCGCTCATTGAGGCTGGCCGCGTAGAGGTCTGACAACCAGTCCGGGCTTCCAGCAACCTCCCATTTCTTGGCGACCCCATCGCCCAGGAGCCGGCTGATTTCCCTCGCGGCCGCACGGGGACCGAAGCTCAAAGCTCGCAACAAGCGCGAACGTCGTGGGAGCGAAGTCGACACGGTCACCACCTCTCCAAGACGCGCGAGCGCACGCCCGCAACCGGCGTGGGAAAGTGAACGACCTCGGGCCGGACGCTCGGGCCATACCCCGCCGGTGGGCTACGCCAAGGACGAGTCTCCGCCCAAGGCGTTTTGGCGGGCGCGATCTGAAAGTAGTAGTTCGGCGGGTCAGACGACCATGCTTCCACGAAGGTGGGGAAACGAATCATCGTATGCCCGGGGTCGTATTCGATCAGCAGCATCGGCACTTGCGTCCAAGGGTCAGTCTCATCGACGCGAGTCGCATCGTCGAGTCCGAGATCGCACGCTATCTGTACACCAGACAACCCCCCAAGGCCCCCGTAGGGGCGACCACTGGGGTCGAACGTTGACCAGACCGAGTTGTACTGGCTGATCAACAGGCCGTATTTCTTGGCTCGCGCCACACCGTAGCGCCAACGAGTCTTGCTTACTAGATCGTCGCAGATGCTCTCGGCCACCGCTGCATCAAGCGCCAAGCGTCCAGGCTTGGCCGACTGTGACTCCAGCCCTGCGATGAATTTCGAGCGTGGCACTGCGCGCACGAGAGGGATCTCCGACCCCGATTCTTCTCCACTCGGAAGCTGATTCCACGACCAAGACCGAATGGCTGATTCTCTCCCCTTGAAACTCGAGCGTATGACGACGTCGAAGAATTCTCTCCACGTTCCGATATCAATACGCCACTCATTCTGGGTTTGCACGAGTAGCCCGGCAACCCGTCCAGCGTGCGACCCTTTTCTCCGACGGAGGCTGCTCAACTTGCTGGTCACTGTTCGTTGGAGCGGCTTTGGAAGGTCCTCAAGCGCATCCCTGAAGTGCATTCCACCTCCCTCAAGTCCAGATCCTGGCCACGTCCGTTCAGGCTGATCCAAGAACGTGTGGGATCGGTGCAGCGACCCGGGACCAGGCCGATCATTGGCGTGGCCCCAAGCGTAGCCAATGTCTCGCAAGTCCGCCCCTCGCACACCTTCCTTCACCGAATCGAGCGACTTCGAAGGTCCACCCAGACAGGCGATGATAGCCAAATTGATCCAGTCTCGCTGTCGTCCATAATCTCCCAGGAGTCGGCCCTGAGGAACTCGTCGCGTTTCTCGGAATTTCACGCCGCACGGTTGACCGCGCCGTGCGACTGCTGTCGGAGCACGAACTCGCAACCACCGATGGTGAGGTGAGTCCTCGTAGGCATTACGTCGTGCGGGCCAAGCCTCGTTGGATTCCGTGGCTTGAGTGCGCGCCGCTCTACATGCGATCGGCGACGGAAGAACGCGCAGAGTAGACGCGCGCGACAAGGAACATGAACCGAGTGGCATCGCGGCCTCGGCGAAGATCGGTAACCGCACGCGCGTAGAAGTCGGTTGCGAGAGACCGACGCGGCGCGAGCCACTCATCGCTCGGGTCATTGCAGGTATCTCCGGCCCACCAGAAAGGCTGCTTGTCGAGGCCTGCGGCAACGACCATTCCCGTCGCCCAAGCGCGTGCGAGGATGTCGTCCACCCCACCCGCGATGCATCTCGCGGCGAACTCAAATGCACGCTCAACCGGATCCGCGATCGCCTTGTCAGGAGCCCACGGCGGTGCCAACTCCGGAAACCCTCCCGCTGTCAGGTACTCGCGAGCGAGACTTCCTGCGTGATCGTGACACAAGGCGGCATGGCGGACACGGCGATAGAGCGGGGGGTCGGAACGGTCGAGCTTGGCCAGGCGATCCAACCCCCTGCGCATGACGTACCGCGCGACGCCGTTCACCGCGAACTCGACGGCCTCCGGGTCGTGCTGTACGTCGGCGGAAATGTAGTTGCGTCTCATGTCCGGGTCGCACCACCGTCGGACGAAGTCGTCCTCCGACAGTTCTTCCCCGAGGCTTGTCGCGTGCTGGAACGACCCCAAAGCGGCGCGGAAGGCCGCGCGTTCGTACTCAACGGATCGGACTGGCGGCGTCCCGTGCATCACTCGTGGGGGCCACAGCTCGGCCTTTGGACTAGCCAAAGACGGATCGAAGCCATCCCCTGCAAGGGCTTCTCTCCGAGTGCTGGCAGAAGCTGGGGCAGCGCGGACGACGTTTGGATGCATGGCTTGGGCCACCGCGACCCACGAGGGGTCGGGCGTTGGAAACGTTGCAGATTCATCGTCCTTCAGTTCGACCATCGCAAGCCAACTGCTTGCCTTCCCATTGGCCTCGTCGATGTCCGTGTGGAGCGCAACCCATCGGCACCACAGGTCCATCCGTGACACGGCCTCGCCGTGGGCGAAGTACTCGTAGCCGCAGTACTGCGTGTACCTGGCGGGCCCGTCATCGCGGTGCAAGGCCCCGTCGCGCCACCACTCCCAGTCACCCCCCCACGCGACGGCTGGGGCACCCTCTCGGTGCGGAAGCCCATCGCTAACCCGAATCACATTCCCGCCCTCGTGGACGATTGCCGGGGCGTTGTCACGGTGGCATGCGCCGTCACGGAACCACGCCTGAACGTCACCGGCCTCTATGGCGGGAGCGTTGGCTCGATGGAGGCCTACTTCGGGGATGACCCAACGCCGATGAGGCCAGCCGCGTGTTGTTTGCGCGGACGGCCTGCCGCGATCATCGTCGAACGGCACGGCCTCCTTGGCCGAGAGCGAATTTGCCGTTGCGGGAATGGTCGAGCACCGGCTACACGCGGTTCGGGATTCGTCATCCGCGTGGAGGCCTCTCACGGCGCAGCCGAAGGACTCGAAACGCACGTCGTGGACATCGCGCCAAAGGCGTTTCGCAATCGACGCGGAGGAGAAGTCCGTGGTCATCGTCACCCCTCTTCAAGCGAGCCGTCGTGCGCCGCCGATCCTTCGAGGTTACGTCCAGGGTCCGACCGAAGCCTCCACGCAGCCTTGCGGACCGGGCATCGGGGTCGCGCGGGTGAGCGCATTGGTCGTCATTTCGGCCGCACCGTTCCGGGAGTTGCGAGCATTGGTTGCCCCAGAAGTGCCACTTGACGTGCCCTACCGGCCTCCCCTGCTCTTCCTACACCTACACGACCCACTGCGACGGACCGGCCGCGAGAGGCGGGTTCTAGGTTGTCGTGCCCGTCGCCGCGGGCGTCGCAGCAGCCCACACCGAAGCGCGGAGGCAGGAACGCCGCTGCTATTGCTGCCAAACGAGGAAGTCGAGCAGTCGAACATCGGACGTCTTGGCCCCCATGAAGCGGACGCGCGCGCTCTCATGCTTCGCGGCACTCTCGCGCAGCGCCTTCAGGGACTTCTCGTTCGCCAGCAGGTCATTGCGGATCGCAACCCAGAACGATCGTTGGTACGGGAAATCGGTCCGGCGAGTGCGGATCGCGAGTGTCGCGTCGAGCGCCAACTGTGCATATGCCGCCTGGATCCGCGAGTCCAAGATGGGGAACAGGCTCGGCCGGACCAGGTGCAGTACCTTGCTGATCTTCCCAACGTTGATCCCGCTCGGCGCTGCCCTGAGGTACCCATCGAAGATCTGCGCCGCGACATCGAACACCCCTCCCACTTGGAGTGGATCGGCATCACAAAACGTCCATTCGGGCTTGGCGGCGCTCCAGTTTGGTCTGGGTGCACCCTCGACAAACCAGCGTCCCTCCTCCAGCGAGATTCGAGAAGCGAGCGACCTGGTCGCCTTGACGGTCGCGTATGTGACCCCATCCGGTGAGCGGCCTGCGACGTCATATCGATCGAGTGTTCGCCCGTGGTCGCGAGCGTAGCGCTCCAGCGCCCCGATCCCATCGAGGACTTCCTTGCCCGCAATGACCAACAGAGTCACGACGCGGCCTGCGGGCTCCCACCCGGCAATAGCAATGACAGGTCGGTATGGAGTACCAGGTCGCCGAGGTTGCTCGCGGTGAACACCTTCCCCTTTGTGGCGGTGAGCATGTCGCGCATGTCCTGGCGTCGGACCCCAAAGCCACGCCCGTCCACACAAGCGACAACCTGGAATGCGGGCCGACCGTCGCGGAGCCGCTCGTCGCGCATGTTCGCGAGCCGAAGAATGCGGGCGACTTTGTCGCGTGCCGTGCCATCATCGCCCGTGATCTTCGCCTCGATGATGACGGTAGGAGCCAATTCATCCGGAGCGAAGAAGTCCGGTGCCTGGTCGAAGCCGGTCACACGCTCGGCGCGCCGCGTCTTGCGAAACGGAATGCGAGCAACCGCCAGTTGCTCTTCGATCGCGGACTCCATGACGTCTCCGACAAGTTCGGACACCGCATCACGATGGCTAGCAAATGGCCGCCCCAGGAACCGCTCGTAGAGCAGCACGGCGTACGGGACGTCGTGCTGCGACACGTACTCGACGCTCGCGAGGCCGTCCATGGTGTCGATCTTCTCCAAGCGATGCATGAGCCCGTGGGGAGCCTTCTGAGCCCCTGCGCCTATCACCGCGACGGCGGTCTCGAGCAGCCCGGTCACACGTGTCTGACTGAGGGTCGTGCGTCCCGCGCCAGCGGTGAAGTAGTCGATCGCGGCCTTGACGTTGCCATCGAGGGTTCGGGTCCAATTGCTCTTGTACTCGACGTTGGTGAGTTCGCAGGCAAGGTCTTGCCACTCGGGAGGCGAGACACCGAGGATCGAGCGTACGACGAGCAGCGCGCGTGCGTTCTTCCGCAGCGCATCCCAGATGTGTGCGGTATCGAAGTCGCGGAACCCGTCCGTGGATATCCGGAGCGCCTCATAGCCCGCTAGGAACGCGTCGTACGTGAGGAAGCGGTTGCCTCGGGGAAGAAGCATGAACTGCGAGGTGAGATCCTCGAACGTGGCTTCGACCATTTCGTCGATTCGAGTGGCGAGTTCTGACTCACCTAGAAGGTATGGCTTCGTCATGCGACCTTCTCAACCGTGTGCATGTCCACCATGACCCTCTCCACACTTCGCACTCGTTCGGCGATTGGCGCACTTCGATTCCACGAGCCAACGAGTTCCCGCACCGCAGCGGCAGCCATGTGCCCAGCGCGGAGACAAAGCAGGTCTCCCACGGTACAGGCGTAGCCCGATTCCGCCATCGCCTCGCGGTCTCTCTCGAGCAGCTCGGCAATCGACCCGTCGGCATGGATGGTCGAACCACGCTCTCGACAGACGAACACCGAATCGAGTACCGACGAACTCGTGCCGGCGATGTGCAACGACGCCGACATCTCTCCTGGAGCGGGAAGAACGGCCGTGCACGTCAGGCCTGCGTCGAGAATGGAGACGACGAGTGGGACATACGCGCTCGGATCGTTGTGATGGTAGGTGAATACCAGCGGAGCGCCAGGTTTCATAGCCCGACCCATCGTCTGAAACACTTCGCTGATCCCAGCGGTGAATCCAGTCAGGCCGCGCCCGAGCGTGACGTTCCCAGTGAGCTCGTGCTCCGTGCGTGTCGTGGCACGGCTGAACTCCGCGACTTCTCCACCGAGGAGTTTGCGGAGCCATACGAAGCAGAAGTCCATGAGTTCGGCGTACTGCACCATGTCGAAGTACGGCGGGTCTGTAAAGACGCCGTCGAGGGACTGAGGCGCGAGATCGAGTGTCTGTGACGGCTCGCACGCAAGCCACGCGCCGGGACGCTCCGAGGTCGGCTCAGCTACAAGGAGGTCCGCCTCGACAGACTCGCCCTCCGGAAAGACTTGCTGTTTGGTCGCCCCCTTTCGGCGCGTCTCGTACGGGGCCTTC
>Ga0316575_10000037_pt1 | contig 32889 bp, 29 predicted proteins | sample J5NA_FD_203072 | JGI IMG/M metagenome (GOLD analysis project Ga0316575, IMG submission 203072) | Rhizosphere microbial communities from salt marsh grasses in Alabama, United States - J5-7_050615r2r3 | ecosystem: Host-associated > Plants > Roots > Rhizosphere | place: USA: Alabama | collected...
GTTGTTTTTGATTCTCACGGTGATATCCTCCGTGCTGGTGCGTTACATCGAGCGCCGTCTGCCTAAAGAAGGGATTCCATTGAAATGAAACAGAAACCGATCGCCAGATTCGAGAAAGTCCTCAAGCAGTTCGGAGACACTGTTGTTCTTAAGGAATTCGATTTTGAGGTGTATCCGGGAGAAAAAGTCGTGCTCATGGGTCCGTCCGGGTCGGGCAAAACCACGGTCCTTCGCATCCTTATGACCCTTGAGGATATCCAGGACGGCGTCGTGTATATCGAAGAAGAGCTCTTGTGGCACGAGCAAAAACATGGAAAAAGAGTTGCCGCGAGTAACGCCCACCTGCGCAAGATGCGCAAGAAAGTCGGCATGGTATTTCAACTTTTCAACCTGTTTCCGAATATGTCGGTGCTGCGCAACATCACCGAAGCGCCGATCCACGTGTTGAAGATTCCGCGCAAGGAGGCGATCAAGCGGGCGGAAGACCTGCTCGAGATGGTCGGGATGACGGCGCAAAAGAACATGCATCCGGCACAGTTGTCGGGCGGACAGCAGCAGCGCGTTGCCATCGCCCGTGCGCTGGCCATGCGCCCCAAGATCATTTTATTCGATGAGCCGACGTCGGCCCTGGATCCCGAGATGGTGGGCAGCGTCCTCGACGTCATGCGCAAGCTGGCAGATGAGCACGACCTGACCATGCTTGTGGTGACCCACGAAATGGGCTTTGCCCAGGATGTCGCAGACCGCGTGTGCATGTTCGACCACGGACGCATTATCGAAGCGGGTACTCCCCAGGAGATTTTCACCACGCCTAAAGAGGAGCGCACCCGGCAGTTTTTAAACTCCGTAATCAACAGAGAGGATACGGTCACCGCACCCACGGTACAACCTGACCGTGACAAGTAGGTTGCTGGTAAAAGGGTTCTTATGGATAAAATGCCGACATTGCATGATGTCTATCGGGCACATGTTCGTATAAAACCGGTAATCCGGCGGACACCGCTGATAGCGTCTTTGGATTTGGCTGCAAAAACCGGCGCCCAGCAATTCCATCTGAAGCTGGAGTCCCTTCAGCAGACCGGGGCATTTAAGGTCAGGGGCGCTGCGAACAAGATTTTGAGTCTCGGCGAAACCCAGCGGCAAAAAGGTGTGATCACTTTCTCCACGGGCAATCACGGCAAAGCGGTTGCCTATGTGGCCGGGAAGCTCGGGACCAAGGCGGTCGTGTGCCTCTCGGAACATGTGGCCTCCAGCAGGGTGGCGGCCATCAGAAAACTTGGGGCAAAGGTTTCCGTGAAGGGCCGATCCCAGGATGAAGCGGAAGAAAACTATCGGGATCTGGCCGCTGCCGAGGGACTTGTCCCGGTGGTCCCGTTTGACGATCCCATGATTATTGCCGGCCAGGGAACCATCGCCCTTGAAATTCTGGCAAAGCTTCCCAACACCGATGTCCTGTTGGTCCCGCTTTCCGGAGGCGGCCTGCTGTCGGGAATCGCCATGGCCGCCAAATCCATCAATCCGGATATCCGGGTTATCGGGCTGTCACTTAAACGGTCGCCGGCCATGCTGGAGAGTCTCAAGGCCGGCAAACCCGTTTCCGTTGAAGAAAAGCCGTCCATCGCCGAATCACTGTTGGGCGGCATCGGTGTCGACAATCAATACACCCTGCCGATGATCGAGAAATATGTAGACGATCATTTGTTGATCAGCGAGGCGGAGATCAGGGCGGGCATGTTTTATCTCTTCGATGTCCACCGGATCATTGCCGAGGGTGCCGCGGCCCTGGGCGTGGGTGCCATGCTGAACAACCGGATCGATGTGAGGGACAGACGCGTCGTTGCGGTGATCACCGGCGGGAGCGTCGACACAGCCGACTATCTGAAGGTCATTCAGCAAGAACTGGAAGGAAAACGCAATTCGTGATTCGCATCCTCAACGAAAAAGAAATTAGGGACATCGTATCTCTGGATTCGTCGGTCATTGCAGCCATCGAGACCGCTTTCAGTGAATTGGACAACGGCAACGCCCTGGTTCCCCCGATCATGATGATCCCGGTGCCTGAAAAGACCGGAGAGGTGGATATCAAAAGCGCTTATATCAAAGGATATAGCCAACTGGCCGTCAAGGTCGCTTCGGGCTTTTTCGAAAATCCCGCACTTGGCTTGCCTTCCCAAAGCGGCCAGATGCTGGTGATCAGCGCCGAAACCGGATTTCTCCAGGGTGTACTGCTGGACAACGGTTATCTGACCCAGGTGCGCACCGGCGCGGCCGGGGCCGTGGCCGCCAAATACCTGGCGCCGGAACGGGTCGAAACGGTCGGCGTGATCGGCTCCGGGGTCCAAGCCCGCTTTCAGATGGAAGCCCTGATGCAAGTGCGGCCGTTTTCGAGCATCCGCATGTTCAGCCTGGATTCGGATGATGGTAAGGATCGTTATGTGCGCGACATGCGGCAAATGCTAAAGGTCGAGGTAATTAAATCACCCAGCGTCGAGGCCGTTGTGAAGGAAAGCAGTATCGTGGTCACCACCACGCCTGCCCGCCGGGGGTTTGTCAAATCACAATGGCTGCATACCGGTCTTCACATCACGGCCATGGGAAGCGACACGGAAGAAAAGCAGGAGCTCGAAGCCGATGTGCCTGCCGCCGCGGATCTGGTGGTTTGCGATCTGAAATCCCAAAGTTTTCGACTGGGAGAACTGCGCAGCGCCCTTGAACAGAACTTGATGACCGAAGACTCAGCCGTGGTCGAGCTGGGTGCGATCATCAACGGCAAGGCCCGCGGCCGCAGCGACGAACGGCAGATTACCGTTTGTGACCTGACCGGGGTAGGGGTGCAGGATACCATGATCGCCATCAAAACCTTTGATCTTGCCGCTCAGCGAGATATCGGTTTGGCCGTTTCCTGATGCCGGGAATATGACTATAAGCCTATGAACTTAGAATACAAGCGTTTCCCCAAAATAGAATATGAAAAAAGATGGGAAGGTGCCAGGAAGTTAATGGCCGACAAAGGATTGGATGCCCTGTTGATTACCGGGGCCGACAACTTTACTTATTTCAGTGGCGGACATGGCGATTTTTCATTTTCCAGACCCACTTTCATGCTTCTTTTCAGAGATGCCGAACCCATTGTGATGGTTCACGATTTTTTTGAAGCGTCTCAAAGAAAAGAATCGTGGGTTGCGGATATTCGGACCTATACCGCCATGCAGGGCGCGCCGATGGATCTTATAAAAAGCGTGTTCGGGGAAAAAACGCTGGACAGCGCAAGGATCGGTGCGGAATTGGGAACAGAACAGCGGCTGGGCCTGTCCTATTATGACTTTGTTGCAATAAAAGAGGGGTTATCGAACGCTCATTTCATGGATGCTTCCGATCTTTTATGGTCGCTGAGAATGGTAAAATCCCCTCTGGAAATCGACTGTATACGAAAAGCGTGTGACATCACCGGCAGGGCCTTTGAAAAATCCTTCAAAATGATCCGGGAAGGAATGACGGAAAAAGAGGCGGCCGGGATCATGTCCGACCACATCACGAAAGCGGGCGGGTGCCAGGCCTGGGTGGTCGCCAATTCCGGACCTTACAACTACGACAGCGGATTTCTGACCATCCCCGGCAATCACTTACTGGTGAAAGGAAATCTGTTCTGGATGGACAGCGGATGCAAGTTTAACGGATATGCTTCGGATTTTTCCCGAATGGCTGCCATTGGAGAGCCGTCCGACCGTCAGTCGAAAGTATATGAACAGGTCGACACCATAACCCGAAGAACGGTTGAAGGGATACGACCGGGATTAAAAGCCTCCGAGCTGTCCATGCGATGCAATATCGAATTCGAAAGGGCCGGATTGAAAGATCTCTGGGGAGACGGCGACTGTTCATCGGGAGCTTCGAACAGGGCGGGAAGGATCGGCCACGGGATGGGGATGGCCTTTACGGAAATGCCCCATATCGCAATTTATGACCACACCGTCCTGAAGCCGGGAATGACCATCACCATTGAACCGACCGTCGTTACCCGTTACGGACACTTCCATATAGAAGAAGATGTCCTGGTGACCGAAGACGGATATGAGGTTTTGTCCAAAGCCTCCCGAACCTTACTGTCTGTCTGACCATTGGATAAGTAAAGAACGATCGATAGTTATGAAAGGAACACGTGATGATTGATCTGACCCTGGATGAAAAGCAATTGGAGCGAACCGTTCAACGCGCTCGAGAGAAGAACATTGTTATTCCTTTATTTCGCGAGCAGAAAAATCCCGAGACGATTCCTTCCAAGATAAAAAATGCACTGAAAGACATCGAGCTGTGGGCGATCGATTCCTTCAACCTCTTTCGGATCACATGGAAAAACGAACCCGTTGAGTTCGGCGGCGGTTTCGGCGGCGTCAATTTTTTGGAGATTTCTCCGGAGCTTTCGGGAGTTGACGCCAGGATCATTATGCTTGTGGGCAAATGGTTCCCCACGGGCGCCCATAAAGTGGGGGCCACGTTCGGCTGCCTGGTTCCAAGGTTGGTAACGGGCCAGTTCGATCCGACCACGCAAAAGGCGGTCTGGCCGTCCACGGGCAATTTCTGCCGGGGCGGGGCGTACGATGCCACCCTTTTGGGATGCGAGTCCATCGCGATTCTTCCCGAAGGGATGAGTAGGGAGCGGTTCGAATGGCTTTCCAATGTCTCGGGTGAGGTCATCGCAACGCCGGGAAGCGAGAGCAATGTCAAAGAAATCTTCGATAAATGCAAGGAAATCAGAAACACCCGGGATGACATCTTCATCTTCAATCAGTTTGAAGAATTCGGGAACCATCTCTGGCACTATGACGTCACTGGCCACGCGATAGAAGAGGTCCTCCGGAAAGTAATGTCTCAAAGGGACCGGTTCGCCGGGTTCATCTCTCAAACCGGCTCCGCAGGAACTTTGGGCGCCGGAGATTACCTGAAAGAAATCCATCCCCAGAGCAAAATCGCGGCCGGAGAGGCATTGCAGTGCCCGACACTGCTGATCGGCGGGTATGGGGCACACCGCATCGAGGGGATCGGCGATAAGCACATTCCATGGATTCACAACGTCAGAAATACGGACATGGTCATCGCCGTGGATGACAATGCCTGTATGAACCTGATCAGACTCTTCAACAATCCGCAGGGATGGGATTACCTGGAGAAACAGGGAGTGTCGGAAAACCTGATGACACAGCTCCCCCTTCTCGGCATTTCCAGTATCGGGAACCTTCTGTGTGCCGTTAAGTTTGCCAAATACTATGAGCTGACCCGCCGGGACATCGTGATGACGGTATGCACCGACTCCATGGCGCTCTATCAGACGCGTCTGGATGAAATGAACAGGACGCTGGGCCCATACGCCGAGGTCGAGGCGGCCAAGGATTATCACCGCTATCTTCTTGGAGAGTCCACGAGTAACATGCGTGAACTGAGCTACACCGACAAGCGGCAGATCCATAACCTGAAGTATTTTACCTGGATCGAACAGCAGGGCAAAGATTTGGAAGAGCTGAACGCCCAATGGTACGATTTCCCGGGTTACTGGGATCGGATTCATGGACAGGCGAAAGAAATCGACCGGTTGATCGAACAGTTCAACGCCCGGACGTGTCTATAATAGCCATACAAAATCGGACAATATTCTTGACATTTTCGGATAAATATGCAAGAAAACAAATAATTTAGAATAAATGCTTTAACCTTAAACAAAGGGAGAGCTTATGGTGTATAAGAAACCCCGTTTCTCAGAGAGAAGCGGGGTTTCTCTTTTGGCGGATGCCGATTAAATATCCCAACACCAGCAGTGGGCCAGGTAGTGAAAAGAAATATTTCGGGTTAATGGGGAAATCGGAGGAAATTTATTCTCTTTCGCCAGAATACCCCGCAGCTTGCTGCGGGGAGTTTAATTTGAAATCAATTTCCAACCAATAAACAGTGAGGGTTTAGCTATGGATGAGCAAAAAATCGGTATCGTCTCGAATTACTATAGCAAAATATCAGTCGCTGCTGTCGAGCTGACAGACGGGGCAGTGTCATTGGGAGACGCGCTCCACTTTTTGGGGCACACGACAGATTTTGAATCCAAAGTAGACTCCATGCAGATTGAGCACCAATCTGTATCAGAAGCAAAGAAAGGGGAAAGCGTTGGGATAAAAATATCCGAAACGGCAAGAAGAGGGGATAAGGTATATAAAATAGTCCTGGATTAATTTTCAACTCAAAATACGATATGTTCGAGATAAAAGGCAAGAAAAAGTCGCGTCCGCCGACAACACCATTGCCATCGGCGGACACGACCAAAACTTTGGTTTTCCTAAAAAGACATCCTTGCTGTAATCCCTCCGTAAAAAAAGTCTGATTTGTCACTAAAACTGGTGCTTTTAATTAGATTGTCAGCATCATCCGTTAAAGGGAATGAATAGGCGATTATTGGCGTTACGCTGAAGTATTCCCAGAAGGGGATCGTTAACCCCGCGGAAATGAGTCCGTTGTGAAAAGCTCTGTACTTATCTGTTGTTGGGTTGAGATTGTCGTCAACTTTTACAAAATCATCATCATCGGAAAAATAGTACCCGACGGATCCTGCCAAATCCAGGGTCATATTCTTAGGCAGTTCAAATGAGTGAGAAATCCCTAATGAAATATACCATGACGGCTGGTGAGCAATCTCCCGATAAACCGTCAGCGAAGGTGACAGCAATGTGTCAAGGCCAACGCTGAGATAAATTTCCTGAGAATCATCGACGGCATCGAGTCCGTAATAAATATATCCGGCCCCCAGACTGACAATCCCAAAACTTTTATCGTACGAAAGCGTCATGTCCGTTTCATTGAACTGAGCTTGGTCATCAGGGAAATAGTCCGTGTCCAGATTACCCCAAAGGTTAAAGCTTACATCTTTATAGCCAACTGTTAATGAGGGCTGAATAACAATACTGTCATAACTGAGTTCGAAACCACGCCAGATATATTGACTAAAAACGCCGATATCGGCAGAAGCATTGGGTTTCGCTTTATCTTCCGCCCAAAGGTTTATCGAACTAAACGTCAGTATTGAAAATCCCAATAACATTACTGCCAATAGCTTGCTCGTCCGAGTCTTCATAGATGTCTTCCTCCTCAATTTAGCCAACGATTTCATTTTATGACCATCAACTCAGGTCTGTTTTGCAGTTTTGCGATTCATTTTATCAGAAGCGGTTATCGCCTTTAGCAAGCCCTGGCCCCTACGGCTCCCTTGCCATATTAGTGGCTTCGATTTTCTCCATTTACACATGCTCCTTTTCCATTAGAATTTCATTGTTTTGTTTCCCCCGGGGATTTTTCGATTGAAGATGTAGAGCAAAGGGAATGCCAGATTTTTCAAAATGAGGTTAAAAAAGCTTATCCCATTGAATAAACGTGAAAAATTGTTGCAATAGAGGGAAGATGTCAATGACATCAAAATTACATAATTGTGATATACAGATATATAAAATACAATATTGTTATATTTAAAGCTATTAATGACAATTATGTATTAAAATGGAGAGGGCGCTTTATTTTTTGATGATGCGGCGGGCTGAGGTGAGTTATGAAATTTTATCCTGATACATTGAATCACAAACGAGAGCGTTCAATCTCAAGATATGTTATTCGTTTTTGAAATGTCTATTTGTTCAATTTAACTTCACACTGCGCAATATAATGGCGTCTTCAGGACAGATTTCGTGGCAGCAGAAACACCTGATGCACTTTGAATAGGTGACTTCTGCCATTCGGCCCTGTACCTTGACGGCATTTTTGGGACAAATTCGCTCGCAATCTCCGCACGCTATGCATTTGTCCGTAATAACAGGACTTTTTCTTGGGAGCTTTTTACCGGTTAACAGATGATCAGCCGTGTTGGGCAGTCTAAATCCTTTATAGGCAACAACCTCGGGGCTTTGGATCGGATAATCAACCCTCTCGGGCCACAAACCGCGGACTTTAGCCCTTTTAAGTACCGGCATACCCACGGGCTCGATGCCCAAAATCCTGCATACCGAGATATCCATGGCCACATGATCCGTTGAAGCAAGAACCAGATCCATTTTTACGGGATCTCCGCTTCCAGGTCCCTGGCCCTCCATTCCCACTATGCCGTCCATGATATATAAGTTCGGCTTTACGATGGTCAGAATATCCAGCATGATGTCTGCAAAACTCACCCGGCTCGGAAACTGGGCATGATATTTTGCCTTGGTGAGACCGGGAACAATGCCATACATGATTTTGCAGGCCAGGGTCATATACTGGAAGGAATGGGTTTTAAGTTTCGGCAGGGCAATGATCTTATCGGCATGTAATGCGTAATCACAAATGGGAGACCTTCGAAGTCGTTTGCCCTCGGGGATAGCCAATTTTTTAGCCCCTGTATCGAAGTTCAGGGGAATCTCTTCTTCTTCCGCCAAATTCCTGAGCCCTGAACGCTCATAGGCCTTGTTTAGTATTTTTTTGGAAAAGGGTCCGGCCGGGGAGTCTCCGATATACGGTTTACCTCCTACCTCCCTTACAGCTTTGGCCACGGCCCTTATCAACTCAGGGTGCGTGGTCACGGCCTTTTCCGGCGCTTTGGCCGATAACAGGTTAATCTTGAGAAGCACTTTTTCGTTCTTATTTACGAACTTCGCCATTCCGCCAAGGGGCGCAAGGAGGGTTTCAATTCCCGGATCTGAATATGTGGCCTTAATAATACTGACTTTTGACATTTTTACTCCACCCAGTTAAAGGTCCGGTCCACGGCCTTTTTCCACTGCCGGAAGTATGATTCCCTGAGTGCAGGGTCCATGGCGGGATGCCAGGTCTTGTCTTTAACCCAGTTCTGCCGCAGCTCTTTTCGCCCGGACCAGAAGCCAATGGCCAGACCGGCGGCATAGGCGGCACCCAAAGCGGTGGTTTCCGAAACTTTGGGGCGTATCACCGGCATTCCCAGGATATCGGATTGAAATTGCATCAGCAGTTCATTGCCGACCATGCCGCCGTCGACCTTGAGGCTGGTCAATTCGACCCCGGAATCCGTGTTCATGGTTTCCACAATATCCCGCGTCTGATAGGCGGTGGCTTCCAGGACCGCCCGGGCGATGTGCCCCTTATTGACATAGCGGGTCAGGCCGACGATCACACCGCGCGCATCGGAACGCCAGTACGGGGCAAAAAGACCGGAGAAGGCCGGGACGAAATAGGCACCGCCGTTGTCTTCGACGGTGTTGGCCAGATTTTCGATTTCCGACGCACGGGTGATCAAACCCAGGTTGTCCCTGAGCCATTGAACCAGTGCGCCGCTGATGGCGATGGATCCCTCCAGACAATAAACCGGCGGTTGATCATCAATTCGATAGCTTAAAGTGGTCAGTAAACCCCGGCGGGAAAGTACCGGGAAATGACCGGTATTGAGCAGCAAAAAGCAACCGGTACCGTAAGTATTTTTAGCGTCGCCAGGGTCAAAGCAGGTCTGGCCCACCAGTGCGGCCTGCTGGTCACCGAGAGCGCCGCAAAGCGGTATGCGGGCGCCCAACGGACCGTCTTTCAGCGTCGTTCCCCAGGTTTTGCTGTCACTGGATGGAACGATGCGGGGCAGAATTTGACGGGGTATCCCCAATATTTGAAGAATTTCTTCATCCCAATCCAGGGTATGCAAATCCATCAACATGGTGCGGCTGGCATTGGTTACATCGGTGACATGGGACCCTTTTCCGGGTCCGCCGGTAAGCCACCAGATGATCCAGGTTTCCATGGTCCCGAACAGGGCCTCACCTTTATCGGCCGCAGTGCGGGACCGGTCATTGTTGTCCAGAATCCATTTGATTTTCGGACCGGAAAAATAGGTGGTAATGGGTAGGCCGGTTTTATCTCGAAACCGGTTTTGCCCCTGTTCCCGGCTTAATGCTTTACATATTTGATCGGTTCGGGTGCATTGCCAGACAATGGCGTTTGTAAACGGTTTGCCGGTATTTTTATCCCAAACCACAGTGGTTTCCCGTTGATTGGTGATACCGATGGCGGCCAGGTCCGATCCCATAAGATTCGCCTTTGCCAGCCCACCGCGGATGACATCCTGGGTGTTCCGCCAGATTTCAAGGGAATCATGCTCCACCCAACCCGGCTGCGGGAAAATCTGTTCATGTTCTTTTTGATCGACACCGACGATCCTGCCGTCGTGATCGAAAATGATAAAGCGGTTGCTGGTCGTGCCCTGATCGAGTGCGCCCACGTATCCGGCCATGGTTTGAGCTCCTTTCCTGGGATTGAATTGACTGCCATCGGGCGATTAATGATTTTACGATGATCGTGGCAGCAAATTTTCCGGCTTCATTATGATAATATGTAATAACGTCCGGCTTGTCAAAAGTTCAGCATCAATGAGATCGTATTTAAGAAAAAAATAGAAGTGGTTTCAAAACCCCCTCTCGGGCTCAATATATGTGTTGAGCTGAGACGTCAAATCCTCGAAATACTCCCGATATTCCTGCGGTTGGCCGTATCAGTCCGCCTTGATTTTGAACCAAAATCTTTATTTTGAGATGGCTTCTAATATGTTTATTTTATGTCCTCTGACGTTGATTTAAATTCAGTTTGGGAGTAAAATCATAGGTATGTTGAGACCTTTGCAAAACGATCATTTTTGTTCAAGTTCAAGGAACGTGTAAATTTTAACCGCATGAATACATTGAGTATTTTGAGGATTACAATTTGAGTGTGACGCAGAAATTGGGCAAAAAGGGGCGTTTTGCAAAGGTCTCATGGTTGCATTTTCATCAAAACATTACCTTAAAGGCTGCCCATGACACCGTTTAAAACTGTCAGCGAAGAAGAAGTTCAGCGGATTAACAGGCTCCAGCAAAACTCATTCGATAAAATATACAAGCTCTTTGAGCCGCCCTTGCCTGAGGACGTACCCAAACGTCTCGAGAAAATCGTCGCGCATGGCAGGATCACCAGAGGGGACACGGTTCTCGATGTGGGATCCGGCACGGGGATTTTGATTCCCATTATAAAGAAATACCGGCCCGGCTGCATTCATGCCTGTGACCTTTCAGAAGAGATGCTGAAACAATTGAGAACAAACTACCCTGATGTGAAAGCCATTATGGCGGATGTCCGCGATATCAGCTTGCCCGAAGGCAGTATCGATGCGGCTTTCATTAATGCTTGTTATCCCAACATCGTCGACAAGGCAGGCGCTTTCTCCAATCTCAGCCGAATGATGAAAGCCAAAAGGCGTATCGTCATCAGTCATCCCATGGGAAAATCATTCATTCGTTCATTAAAAGAGGTCGTTTCTTTTCCCCTTGACGACTTTCCCGAAAAGACAGAGGCCGGTGCTTTGCTCAAACCCTTTGGGTTTGAAATAGATACGTTCATCGACGAACCGGAGATTTACATCTTGGTGGCCACTCGAACCTTATTCGAAAAAAATCATTAACTTTTTAAGTCTTTTCACCGCTACGGGCAGCACATTCCCGATTCCCTACATAAATGTGCCTGTTGCCGTCCAAAATCATTAATCCGGAAGTTGAAGCAAAATAAAGTTCAGGCTGAAACATTTCATCAATCTGCATCGATATCCGCCGGATCGTGAAAATTTGCCGAATTGACAATTCATCGGCAAACAGATTATCCTGTTCTAAAAGGATGATGATGATGAAAACACTCAACACGAGGTGAACGATGGAGGGCAAAATAAAAATCGGTATCAGCGCATGCCTGTTGGGTGAGCCGGTCCGCTGGAACGGCGGACATGCAAGAGATCGATACCTGACAGACATACTGGGTCAATATGTGGAATATGTCCCGGTGTGTCCGGAGGTGGAATGCGGAATGGGTGTTCCCAGAGAGACGCTGCGTCTGGTGGGAGATCCGGACCATCCGAACCTGGTCACGTCTAAAACAAATGTGGACCATACGCGCCGGATGACCGAATGGGCGCGGAAAAAAGTCGAAGAACTGGAAAAAGAAAGCCTGTGCGGATTCGTGTTCAAAAAAAACTCTCCAAGCAGCGGTCTGTATAAAGTTCCGGTAAAAAATTTCAAAGGAATGCCCCAGAAAAAAGGGCAGGGCATATTTGCCCGTATATTTACGGAACACTTTCCATTGGTTCCGGTGGAAGAAGACGGCCGGCTGCATGACGCCAAACTCAGAGAGACCTTCATCGAACAGATTTTTGCCTTGATGCGCTGGCGGGAAACGTCATCCAAAAAGAAACGTTTGGGCAGTCTGATCGATTTTCATACCCGGCACAAGCTGCTCATTATGTCGCACAGTCCCACCCATTTGAAAATGATGGGCAAGCTGGTTGCCGAAAGCAAAACCCTTTCCGCTGAAGATGTGTTTGCCCAATACGAAGCCCTGTTGATTGCGGCTTTGAGACTGAAAAGCACGCTGAAAAGAAATATCAACGTGCTTCAACACATCATGGGATATTTTAAAAAGCGGTTGTCCCCGGACGAGAAACAGGAACTGCTTGAAATCATCGAGCAGTACAGGCAGGAATTTGTGCCATTGATCGTGCCGGTGACACTGCTCAACCATTACGTGCGAAAATACAAACAGCCGTATCTGGCGCAACAGTTTTATTTAAACCCTCATCCGATTTCACTGAAGCTACGCAATCATGCATAATCTAAAACGAAAATACGGACGCGTTACAAATGATCGAAAGGTGAGGTTGTTTCGATGAAAAACGACAAGCCGGTGCTGGTTGCCGGCGCCACCGGTTATGTGGGCGGGCGGTTGATTCCGGCCTTGCTGGGCGCGGGGTATCGGGTGTGCGCCATGGGCAGATCCATTGAAAAATTGACTTGTCGTCCCTGGGGACATCATCCGAATGTGAAACTGGTAAAAGGCGACGTCCTTGATTCGGAATCTCTGAAAAAGGCGCTTTCGGGCTGTGGGGCGGCCTATTATCTGGTTCATTCCATGATCGCTCAGAAACACAAATTTGTCGAAGCCGACCGCAGAGCCGCTCAAAATATGATATCAGCGGCGGAATTCGCCGGTATCGAACGGATGATTTATCTCGGTGGATTGTCGCAAGAGAAGGACGTTCCCTTAAGCAAGCATCTTCATTCACGGACCGAGGTGTCGCAAATTCTTCAATCCGGCAAAGTGCCGGTGACCGATTTGCGAGCGCCCATGATTTTAGGATCAGGAAGTGCATCCTTTGAAATCCTGCGGTACCTGGTGGAACGGCTTCCGGTTATGATCACCCCGCGCTGGGTAAAATCCTTGAACCAGCCGATCGCCATTCGAAACGTTGTCCGCTATCTTGTCGGCTGCCTCGAACACGATGAAACCATCGGTCAAACCTATGATATCGGCGGGCCGGACATCGTGACCTACCGGGATCTGATGGATATTTATACGCAGGAAGCAAAACTGCCCAAACGATGGATTATACCGGTTCCGGTGTTGACCCCCACCCTCAGTGCTTACTGGATACATCTCATCAGCCCGGTGCCCCATTGGATTGCGCTGCCGCTTACCGAAGGATTGACAAGCAATGCCGTATGTTCGGACAAGCGTATTCAAAGGATCATTCCTCAGGAACTGCTCAGTCCCCGCGAGGCGATTCGAACAGCTCTCGATAAAATGATACAAAAGCAGGTGGACACCTGCTGGGCCGACGCCGGACCTGTCGTAACGCCCGAATGGGCCCATTGCGGCGACGCGGATTGGGCCGGCGGAAGTATTATGCAATGCGGGTATCGGGTGCGAATAAGAGCGGTGCCGGATGAGGTCTGGCAGCCTGTCAGCAGGCTTGGCGGTAAAATCGGCTGGTATTATGCCGACGGATTGTGGTGGCTGCGCGGTTTGATGGATCGATGGCTCGGTGGTGTGGGGTTGCGCCGTGGACGGCGACATCCCACCGAACTGCGCGTCGGAGATTTTCTGGATTTCTGGCGCGTGCTGGATATAGCGCCCAAGGAGCGGTTGCTATTACTGGCTGAAATGAAGGTTCCCGGCGAAGCCGTGCTTGAATTTAAAATTCATCCAATTGGCGATCAGTACACGGATTTTCAAATGCTGTCGCGATTTTTGCCCAAGGGGCTCTGGGGCATACTTTACTGGTACAGTCTGTATCCGTTTCATGAAATGATATTTTTTGGGATGCTCAAAGGGATGGCAAAGGCCATTGGAAAACCCATTGTAGCCGGCCCGGAGCGCTTTACGCCGAGACTTCACGGCTCCTGTGCTTTGCCGCAAGGATAAGCCTTCTTTTTGATTATTCGATATTTTCTTTTACATTCCGGGCGGCGTCGAAGCATTTTTTTGTTGAAGCATGCCCTGGATAATGCTTTCTAAAGAAGATTTTCCATTTCTTTTACGAATACATGAGGAGTGACAGAAAAACCGTTTCAGCGCCTCAATGTCAGGTCGTTGGACCAAAATACCAAGGAGCGGCAAATGAAAAGAATCGCCTGTCTGTTTGTTGTCTGCCTTTTTATCGGGATTCCGAATATTTCATCGGCGGCGGAAGTGCCGGTGAGCGACGCCACGGCCGAATGTCTGGGATGCCACTCGACCCTTCATCCGGGGATCGTCGAGGGCTGGCGGAACAGCCGGCATGCCCGGATGACGCCCCGGGCGGCACTGGCCGTAAAGGGCCTGGCAAGAAGAGTGTCGAGCAAGGAAATCCCAAAAGATTTGTCCGATAAAGTCGTGGGATGCGCGGAGTGCCATACCCAAAGACCCGAAGCCCATCCGGACACCTTTCAACACAACGGATACGAGGTCCATGTGGTGGTCAGCCCACAGGATTGCGCGACGTGCCATAGCGTGGAAGCGGAACAATTCTCGAAAAACATTATGTCCCATGCCGTCAACAACCTGGCCGGCAATCCGCTTTATCAGCGACTGCAGAAAAGCATCCTCGGAACTGTAAAATTGTCCGGAAAAAATATGCAACCCATGGTGATTCAACCGGCCGACGATGCGACCAAGGCCGATGCCTGTTACTACTGTCACGGCACCAAAATATCGATTAAAGGATATGAAACCCGAAACACCGAACTGGCGGGTGAATTGAAGTTTCCCATTTTCGACGGATGGCCTAATCAGGGTGTCGGACGAATCAATCCTGACAACACACGGGGGTCGTGTGCCGCGTGCCATACGCGGCATTCATTTTCCATAAAGATGGCCCGGAAACCCAATACATGCAAGGAATGCCATATCGGTCCGGATGTGCCGGCATTTAAAGTCTATTCGGCCAGCAAACACGGGAATATATTTTCCAGCCTGGGCGCATCGTGGAATTTTGATGCCGTTCCCTGGACCATCGGCAAAGACTTTACCGCACCGACCTGTGCTGTCTGTCATGTGAGTCTGTTGATCAATACCGACGGCGATGTCGTCGCCAAGCGCACCCACCAGATGAACGGCCGGATACCGTGGCGGATTTTCGGCCTGATTTATGCCCATCCCCATCCAAAAGAACCGGATACCACAACGATCCGGAACAAGAACGGGCTGACTTTACCCACGGCATTGGACGGCAGTTTTGCCTCAAAATATCTCATTACGAAAAAGGAAATGATGAAGCGACGCCACACCATGCAATCCGTATGCTTGGGCTGCCACGGCACGTCCTGGGTCAATGGACACTGGCGCCGATTTGAAAACAGCATTCGGGAAACCAATGCGAAGACATTGCATGCCACAGAAATCATGACCCGAATATGGCAACTCGATCTGGCGCATTTCAAGTCCAACGCCAAAGGGCCGGAAGGTAACCCCTTTGACGAAGCCATTGAAAGAAAATGGAGCAAGACCTGGTTGATATACGGCAATCATATCCGTTTTGCCACCGCCATGGGATGCGGTGGGGATTACGGGGTGTTTGCTCAGGGGCGCTATGATCTATCCGGAACGATTTTTCAAATTCACGATTGGCTTGAGTTAAGAAAAAAGGTATATCCTGAAAAAGTTCAACCCTAATTAGAGTCTACGAATTTATTTCAAATAAAATTAGGTAAAACAAGGAGGATGCATGAAGGAACGCTATTCTAATCCGTATGTTATCGGTACTGTTTTAGGGCTGATCCTGCTCTTTTGTTTTTATACCATGGGACGGGGATTGGGTTCTTCGTCTTCATTTGCCCGGATTGCCACCGCCGGCGTGAATCTCGTGGCACCGGAACATGCAAAGGCCAATGGGTATTACGCGAATTATCTTCGAGGGGGAAAATCACCCCTGATGAGCTGGCTGGTCTTTTTGACGTTGGGCGCTGCGTTGGGCGGTCTGTTTTCAGCCTTTATCAGCAATCGAATAAAGGGTGAAGTGGCCCGGGGGCCTTCCATCGGCGTTTCGATCCGCTTATGGCTGGCTTTGGGCGGCGGTATTTTATCCGGATTTGCCGCGCGACTGGCCCGGGGATGCACCAGCGGGCAGGCCCTCACCGGCGCTTCTGAACTGGCCGTTGGAAGCTGGGTTTTTATGTTGTGTATTTTTATAGGGGCCTACGGCATGGCCTATTTTTTCAAAAAGGAGTGGTTATGATGGGACCTTTGTATAAATTCGGTTGGTTCGGTTTCGCATATAGCCTTCAGTTGGCCGTATTAATCGGCTTTTTGTTCGGATTCGTTCTTGAAAGAGCCGGGTTCGGCAATCCCAGAAAATTAACGGCGATCTTTTATCTTAGAGATTTTGCCGTCTTAAAAGTCATGTTCACGGCGATTGTGGTGTGCATTATCGGGCTTCTTTATTTCTCGGTTTTCGGCTGGATCGATCTGGCTCGCGTGTACCTGCTGCCCACCTTTATCTGGCCGCAAATCGTCGGTGGTTTGGTACTCGGTGTCGGGTTTGTCATGGGCGGCTATTGCCCCACAACGTCCGTGGTGGCGACGGTATCCGGCAAACTGGATGGATTGGTTTTCATTGTCGGCATGATGATCGGCTCTGTATTTTTTGCGGAAATCTTCCCGCTGATTGAAAAATTCTATGTCTCGGGTTCCAAGGGGGCGATTCGACTCCCCGACGTGTTCGGTATTAATTCAGGCATCATCGCATTTATGGTCTGCCTGATAGCCGTCGGTGCCTTCTGGCTGGCGGAGAACGTCGAACAGAAATTCGGCGATAAGGATACCCTGCCGAGACCTTCACCGAAAATCAAGCGGAGCGCGGTTGCGCTGCTTATTCTCCTGGGGCTGACACTATCGGTTATCAACCCGGATCGGACCATCTCCAAATCCGCCGTTCCTGAAATGAAACCGAAACAGCGGACAAAGGCCGTTCAAAAACCGGCGGCGGCATCGAAAACGCCGGCTTCAAGCGGCTTTAAGATAATTGGTGATGAAGGGTGCTAGCCTTTATATTAGATTTGTGAGATAGTGCTTTTGAGCTGGGCAATCTCGATCCCCAAGCTGACACATTGTTTTCCATCCATGCACAAATCGGCGTCCTGGTCTTCCAGAAAGGTTTTTAATTTGATGTGATCCTTTTTCAGCTGGACCGTCCATGTTTTTTGTTCATTATCATACTCGACGTCAATATCGATGCCGCATTCGCCGATGTCAGGGTACAATTCTCTGATTTTATCGCACAATGCATTTTTGTCATACATGATATCACACTCCTTACGCTTAAACATTTCGCCATGGAACCCATACGCATTGCGTAATAGTTTTATTCTAATGCAGCATTTGGATAAGTCAAACCCGTTGGGATTACTTTTCTTTTATCTTCATCAAGCCATCGACTTTTGATTTGATGCCGTCCACCTGTGAGGAGGACAGATAAAACGGGTAATCATTTTCCGTCGACACCGCCGCATAATTGTTGTCCTTTTTATCTTCCTTGGCAAATATCGACAAAGAAAAGTCTTTTTCACCTTTCAGGCTCAGCGTATAAATGGGATTTTTAAAATCTTCTTTTTTGGCACCCTCGATATACTTTTCGCACTCAAGATGATTCAAAAAACTAAGCAGGCTGCTGATCTCGGAGGGGGTTGCGGTTCGGCCTTTCGCGTCCTCCCACACGGTTTTGGTTTTTGGTTCTTTTGCGGCCTTGACCGCTTTTTCTTTTTTCACGGAAGCGGTTTCAGGGACTTCTTTTCGATAAAAAGAAGCTGTTTTTTTATCATGTACCAGGGTTATCTCGGCAATGGTATTTTGCGCATAGGACATGACGGTTTTGTCCCGCAAATCACTGACGCTCTCATCGAATTTCCGTCTGAAATCTTCCCTGGCATGATAGACATTGGGATCGTCTGCGAGTTTAACAAAGGTGTGTTTATATGTCGGGGCTGTTTTGCCGATATCAAAATCGCGCGCCAGCGTGTTGCCCTTCCAGGCCTTCACATGGATTTTTTTATCCTTTCCCAAATCATAACGGATATAATTTTTGGATTCCGATACCAGTGCGGTCAGTTTCAGTGTTCCGATGACGCTCAACATACTTTTGACCTTTTCGGTGTCAGCGGGATACCCTTTCGGTTCGATAGACCATGCATCGTCTTTTTTATTCAAGACAATGGACTTCCCGGCGGTTGTGATTTCAATTTTGGAAATCTGTTTCTGGGGAACATCGGGAAGTTCCGGAAGCTGATAATTTGTTCTGTTTGAACGGTGTAAAGCAAGATACAGCACCAGTGCGACCAGAATGGCGGTCAGAATGAAATATTCTTTTTTCAGCTTCATACATTCACCTCTTTTACTTTTTAAACATCATCTGTATTCGTTTTTTCCTGGAATGGCGCTTCAGCCATACCAAAAGACCCAAGAATACCACCAGTATGGGAAGCCCGGCGATATTGAAAGTCTTGACAAAGGTTTTTGTCAGCGAACCCGTATCATGAAGGGGGTTAAAGTTGAGTATTTTGCTTCTCATGCTGGCAATGTCTTCCCGATTGTTCAAGGCATCCAGGGTGTTCAAAACAAACATGTCATTGGGACTGTCGCCTTCGGGGTCCAGAACATTGTTTTTCAGCATATCCGGTGCTGCCATCAAAAAGATTTTACTTGGCTTTCCCTTGGCGATGACCTGGGTTTGGCCTTTAATCTTTGCCAGCTCGGCCTCGGTCTTTTTAGCGGCCGCCCCGGGCGTATTTTCTTTTTTATCCTTTTGGTCTTTTTTATTCTCTCCGGCGGTTTTGTCATCCTTTGATATTTTTTCGGGTATGGGTTTGCCGGCGAAATAACTGGGAAATTCCCCTTCAATGAGATAAGCCAGTGGAAATTGCCGCATCTGGTCGGCCGCCGGCGGCGGCGGGAGAAACAGGGGATTTAGACTGATATTTTTACGGATCTCCCAAGATTTTTCAGAGGATGAAAACAACTTAACGGCTTTGAGCTTATTTTTGGAAATCCGTGCCGAATCCAGCTCCAGCGGTGATATTTTAACGGCAATCAGTCCCTTGATGCCCCGCATAAATTTCAATTTGTGGTTGATATTTTTATCTTTGATAATGGGGGCAAAATATATTGCCCTCTCACCGCCGCCCATGCTCCGGGGAAGCCTTTGTTTGTGGCAGTTTTCATCCAGGACAAATGCTTTCTTGATGTGGACGCCGTAATGAGCCAGTAATTTTTCGAGCCCGGTGTCCAGCGGTTCATAGACAGGTCCCCGGTTAAATTCGAACCGCTGCTGATTGTTGCGTTGGACTTCCTTGAACGGCTCCAGGAACAGGGCAAGATTGGTGCCTCTCATCAAGGCCTGATCGATCTGGAAGAGTTCGTAATCGGAAAATTTTTCAGTGGGGCGCGCAATCACCAGGCACTTGAGGCTGCCGGGAATGGACTGCTTTTTCAGATCGATGGGTTTGATGCTGTATGTTTTGGCCACCAGGCTTGAAAATGTGGATATGGCGTCGGGGTTTTGCCGGCCCATGGGTGAAAAACTCGATGTGCTTAATGTGCCGTGGCCGGCCAGGTATCCGAGGTCCTGGTTGATATTCACCAGGGTTTCCAGGTTATCGTTGATGGCATCTTCCAGTTTATCGAGGCTGGCCAGATTATACTGGGTTCCGATGATGGGAAGCCGGATCTCGCTTAAAAGGGGTATTTTTCTGAATTTTCCGTTGTATTCCATCACCAGGCCGATCATGCCGCTGCCTGCCTTTATTTTTCCATGGGAAAGGTCCGGCCACTGTAGTTTCATGAGATCGTATTTGTTCAACGACGTGTCCGATGATGGTGTCGTGGAGGGATCGATGTAGGTATATTCCAGTTTGTCGTAGTTTTTGGCATTGAGCCGGGAAACGATATCCTTTACCTTATCCGGATACTCCGGGAGTTCATTCAGTCCCATGAGCGGCGCGATGGGTTTTAATGAAGAAGACTGATACAGCGTGACCTTTACTTTACCCTTTAGACTCAACAATGTGCTGATTTTATTGTTGAGTTTTTGAATGGTTGTTGTCAGCTTATACTCCAGGCCGTCCACGGAGGTAATGGTGGGAATTCTTTCCACCATATCGCCGTGAATGAGGACCAGACCCATATAGGCTTTCTTGAATTTGACCTCGTCTTGTTCAAAAACCTGTATCTGGACGGGATGTATCCCGTAATTGTTTGCCAGCTTCTGATTTTCCCGGGTCGTGGCATCGATTCCTTCGGATTCGGGACTAACATCGTAAAATTTGTAGTTGAAATATTTGTTGGCATGGAGCGCATACTCTTGCAGCAGATCGTGCAAATATCGTTCGTTATTGTTGTACGGCGCCGGCAGATCTTTCGTAAAGAAGACATCGATGGTCAATGGCTCGGAAAGGGTGGACACCACGAGTTTGCTGGCGTCGGAAATGGAATAAATTTTGTTCTGGGTGAGATCGAGCCTGAAAAACAGCGTCACTCCCGCCACGTTGACCAGGACGATGATGACCAGGTAGATACACAGTTTGATATATTTTGGATAGCGTTTCTGAATGCCCATTACTCGCTCCTTAATTTTTTTCCTGCATGACCAGATGGGTACTGTAGAGACCGATGAACACGACACTGAAAAAGTAGATGATATCCCTGGAATCCACAATTCCTTTGGCAATGTTTTTGAAATGATAATCTGCTCCGAGATAGCCGATGACGCCCAGCATCGACCGCGGGAAGAAGAGAAGCATTTTGTCGATCAAAGCAAGCGTAAAACAGATGACCATGCCGACGATAAAGGCAATGATCTGGTTTCGGGTCAGCGACGAGGCAAAAAGCCCCACGGCGACAAAGGCCGATCCCAGCAAAACGGCGCCAATATATCCGCCTGTCACAGGGCCCCAATCGATCTGGCCCATAAAGGAGATACATATGGGATAGGCCAGGGTCGGGATCAGTGCAGCGGCCACGAACAAAACGCCGGCTAAAAATTTGCCGAAAAGGATGTCCGTGAAGGTTACCGGCAGGGTCGCAAGCATTTCATAAGATCCCACGTTCAGCTCTTCGGAAAAGAGTCTCATGGTGATGGCCGGGATCAAAAAAGAAAAGGTGATGGGAAGCAGATCAAAAAAATTTCTCAAATCCGCCTGGTTGTAATAGAAAAATGTCGTAAAAAAGAACCACCCCGTGACCAGCAAAAAAATGGATATCACGATATAGGCAATGGGGGATATAAAATAGTCTTTGAGTTCCTTTTTGCAGATGCGGATCATCTGTTGCATATCAGTCCTCCTTAGTTAATTCGCGGAATACCGTCTCTAACGTTTTCGTTTCCTGTTGAAACTCGATGAGAATCCAGGAAGTTTGTTTGATGGTTTGATAAATGGTTTCTCTAAGGTCCGCCGCGGATTCGCATTCGAGCCTTATGCCGAGGTCGCTGCCTTGTGCACCGGGAGTTTTCTCAACGGCCCTCACCCCTTCGATGGCGCCGAGTTGTTCCTGAACATCCTTAAATTCGGCGTTTAGCAGGGCCAGATGGATAAAATATTTTTGACCGGCGGCCTGCTTGAGATTTTCCGTGACATCATCGGCAACGATTTTACCCTTGTTGATGATCACCACGCGGTTACAGGTGGCTTCCACTTCGCTCAAAATGTGCGTGGAGAGGATCACGGTTTTTTCTTTTCCGATTTTTCGAATGATATCCCGAATCTCTGCAATCTGGTTTGGATCCAGGCCCGATGTGGGTTCATCCAATATCAGGATTTCCGGATCGGTCATCATGGCGTGGGCCAGACCGACCCGCTGGTTCAACCCCTTGGAAAGCTCATTGATGCTCCGGTGCATAATGTCATCCAGCCCGCACAGATCGACCAGTTGGCGGATCCTGGAAATCCGTTGGCCCTTGTCCATGCCCCGGATTCCGGCAACATAATCCAGGTAGTCATAGACCAGCATGCTGTGATAAAGCGGAGCCGATTCCGGCAGGTACCCCATCATCTTTTTAATTTCGATAAGATGTTCATCCAGCAAATAGTCTTTGACGCGAATGGTTCCGGATGTGGGCATGAAATAGCCCGTGAGCATTCGCAGGGTGGTGGTTTTTCCGGCGCCGTTGGGACCTAAAAGGCCCAGGATTTCCCCTTTTTTGATATTGAAATTGATTTGATCCACGGCGCAGAAATCATTGTAATATTTTGTCAGATTTTCAACATGGATCATAATGGTTCCTTCCTTTAGTGGGTTTTCAGTTTTTGGTATTTCGTTTTCGGTATCAGAGTTCGGTGTTCAGTGTTCAGAGTTCAGCAGTGTTCGGTGTTCAGTGTTCAGGATTTAGACGGCGTATGAGTATATGGTTAAATTGTCAAGCACGAATCACTGAACACTAAACCGCCGAACTCTGAACACTCGATGTTTTTACGTCATATCACCGCTGCATCCGTCTTTTTGATTCATCCGATTTTGTTTTTGGAAAACGGTATTTTTAAAAAACCGTCTTTTTCTTTTTCAGTTTAATCACGAAAAATCCTGAATTGGCCCGTTTGACCAGCATAATTACAGCACCGTTTTTTTTCACTTTTTGCACGGCATTATTGTAATCATCCACCGTGTTGATGGATCGGTGATTGATTTCCTTTATCATGTCGCCGGCTTGAATACCTTCGTTGTCACCTTGGCTGTCGGATTGAACATGGGTGACCACCACGCCGTTGGGTTCTTGTAAATTGAACTTTCGGGCGATTTCCGGCGTCAGGTTTGATACCCGTATGCCGAAGGCTTCATGTTCTTTATGGGGGATACCCCCTAAAGACAGGCGCCCTTCCTGTCTTTTGGCAATTTTGACGTTAAACGTTTTCGCCTTGCCGTTGCGCAATACCTTTATTTTGACCATTTGGCCGACATGAAAAGCGGCAATGATGCGGGTCAGCTCCCGGCTGGTTTCGATCTTTTTACCGTTGACGTCAATAATAATGTCCTTTGTCCGGATACCGGCCTTTTCCGCTGGATCTCCCGGAAAAACCTGTGATACCAGTACGCCTTCTTTGTTTTTTATTCCGTAATATTCAGCCATTTCATCGGAAATATCCTGAATGCCGACCCCGAGCCAGCCCCGGGTCACTTTACCTTGTTCTTGAAGCTGCTTGATGACTCCCTTGGCCATGTTTACGGGAATGGCAAATCCGATTCCGTTCCCGCCGGCGATAATGGCGGTATTGATGCCAACCACCTGACCGTTCATGTTGATCAGCGGACCGCCGCTGTTGCCGGGGTTGATGGATGCATCGGTCTGGATAAAATCGTCATAAGGACCGGAGCCGATGACCCGGCCTTTGGCGCTGACAATTCCCGCAGTTACGGTATGTTCCAGCCCGAAGGGACTGCCGATGGCCACTACCCATTGTCCCACTTTCAGGGAATCGGAATCGCCGAAGGTCGCGATGGAATAGTTTCCGCCGGGTTTTATCTTAATCAACGCAATATCCGTGCTGGGGTCCCGGCCGATGATTTTGGCGTCATATTCTTTTCCGGAATTCAATTTGACCTTGATTTCGTCCGCACCGGCGATCACATGATTGTTCGTAACGATATACCCGTCTTTATCGATGATGAATCCGGATCCCAGGCTTCGCTGTTTGTACTCCCGCTGCTCTTCATCTCCGAAAAATTTATCGAAAAAATCCTTGAATGGATCCTGATCTCCCTGGGGGCCTTGATAATAGTTGCGGAACACCGGTCCGCCGCCCTTGATGGTTTTTACGGTGCTGATATTGACCACCGCCGGACTAACGGATTCGGCCAGCATGCTGAAGCTTTCAGGGATGGTTGACCGGTCCCCTGGCACGGCCCACGCATTGACGGCGGGTTGGGTGATTGAAATTGCTAATATCAAGGCGGCTGCCAGCATCAGCGTCACGACAGTTTTTTTTCTTGTTTCATTGTGCGCGCACATGGGATCATTCATCGGAACTCTCCTTATCATTCGATTTAATTGATGAAAAGAATGAACATATCCGTACAGGCAAAACCCGCGGTTTACCGAGCAGAACAGACTATAGATCATCAATGGTCGAATTTCAATCTTGTTTAAAAGGAGGGGGGCGTTTCGGGGTGCGGGTGTATGGGGTCCTGTTCGGCCACCATATGTCATCGTAATATGTTGTCAATATTTCAAACATTCCGTGCCGGGATTCAAAACAGACGTCTGTTTTCTCGTAAGACCTTTTTGCACGCTTTTGAACCTTTTATTTCCTTTTAGCAGCGTAATGCTTTTTAAGATACCTTTTTAAACGTCTCATTGCCATGGTGAAAGCAAAGTCTATGGAAAGGTAAAGGTTTTCGGAACCGGTTCCCGATTCCGAATCGTGCTTCACGGTAATGAATTTACCGGGAATATCTATGGTTATCGTTACGTAATAGAGACGGTTTTTTTGATGGTGGGCTCCCGACTGATCGATGACAACCCGGCAATGCTGGATGTAATGGTGGAATCGATTCAGTTTGGCGGCCATGTGATACACAAAATCTTTGACCGGCTCCGTTTCGATATCATGACGGAAGCATAAATCGAGTGGAAATTTCACGGTAACAGATTTTTGTTCGGAAATTGGGAACTGCGGTTCCGCGGATATCAGTCCTAGAGGGTATATTTGACTGATTATGGTTAGGAGGTCGTCCATGTCGAAAGGTTTAGTGAGTACGGCCGCAGCTCCCAAGTTGTTGGCCAGGTCAAGGGTTTGTTTGTCCGGAAAGGCGGTGATTAAAATCATGGGCGGAAAATCATCGAATTTCTTGGTGGCTTCAAGAACTTGCAGTCCCGTCATACCCGGCATGCGAATGTCTGATATTATTAAATCAAATCCGTGAAAATATTCCAGGGGGCCGGATAATCCAAGGTGTCTCATGAGATCGTTTCCATTATTTGCCGTTATAACGTCACATCCCTTTTTCTGCAGATACCAGGAAAGCATCTTGCGCATCTCAAGATCATCTTCCGTAAGGAGTATCCTCAATGGCGAATGTTTATAAAAAGAATTTTGTGGTGAAAAATCCGATGCATATAGCATACAATGTTCTTCTTCGACCATATCCGTCTCCCGTATGTTTCGATGGCTTTTCACGGCATGAATCGCGCTTATGCCGGTGCCGGCAGGATTTCCGCCACTTTTTTCATCATTTCATCGATATCAAAAGGCTTATCGAACAACGCCACCGCTCCCAAGCGATCGGCCTGCATATGTATTTCCTTATCTCCGAATGCCGTGATCAGAATTATCGGAGGGAAATCATCGAGTTCATTGGCGCCGGTCAGTATCTCCATTCCTGTTACACCGGGCATTCTAATGTCTGAAATAATCAGATCGAAATTTTCATGTTCTTCGTCCTGCAGAAAATACGGCGAAAGCATGTCGAGAAGGGATACGCCATCATTACATTCAAAGACCCGATAACCTTTTTTTCGGAGCATCAGCGCCAATAAGCCGCGCATTTCTTCATCATCTTCCGCCAATAATATGCTGGATGTATGACCGCCATAGTCATTTTCAGATAACCGGTATATATTGTTTTTCTTTTCAGTGGGTATCCCCATTTCAAAACCTGTCGTCCAAAGAAAATCCAGCATGCGAAACGTGAATTTAAGGTATCATTTCCCGAAGTTATCTTGATCGGATATTTAGCAATTCGCATGCCAGAACGTATCACCAATGGTCGGGTGCTCTCTGAAAATATTATAATATATTGTAATTATAAATAAATATTGGTTAAACCCGGATCGAAATTTTCATGGATGCATTGGATGTCCGGCCATTGGGGGTGGGGCATTTTGCGACATTGTAGCAATATGCCCCGATCTTGATATGCCGCGGGAGGACGCCGAAAGTATGTCGGGCGGATTTAGAACCGCATTGGTCAGTCGACCTTGTATTGCTCGAGCTTGCGATACAGGGTTTTGCGATCCAGACCCAGCACTTTCGCGGCCACGGTTTTGTTGCCTCCGACCGTTTTCAAAACATGAAGAATGTATCGGCGCTCTACTTCCTGAACCGGAACGAGTTCGCTTGCGGTGTCACTTTCAAGTAGAAACCGGGAAGCCTTATAATCGCGTATTTTTTCCGGAAGGTCATCGACGGAAATTTTTTCATATCCTGTCAACACAACCGCTCTTTCGATGGTATTTCGAAGTTCGCGCACATTTCCGGGCCATGAATAATTCAAAAGCTTTTCCGCGGCGCTATTGGATATCCCGGCAATTTGTTTGTTAGCGCGAATGGCAAACTGTTCAACAAAATGTCGAGCGAGAAGGAGAATGTCGGTACCGCGCTCCCGAAGGGGCGGAAGATCGATCTGAATGACATTGATGCGATAATACAAGTCTTCACGAAACTGGCCTTCTTGAATGGCGGTTTCAATGTCTCGATTGGTCGCAGCGATAATTCGCACGTCAAAAGGGACTTCCGAAGTGCCGCCGATGGGGCGGGCACTGCGCTCTTCCAGAGATCTAAGAAGCTTGGATTGAAGGGACAAGGGGATATCACCGATTTCATCAAAAAAGAGCGTTCCGCCATGAGCCTGTAAAAACAATCCTCTGCGATCCGCCTTTGCATCGGTAAACGCGCCACGTTTATAGCCGAATAGTTCGCTTTCCAGCAGCGAATGCGGCAGAGCGGCACAGTTGACGGCGACAAAGGGGTTTTTACACCGGCGGCTTCGTTTATGAAGAGCCCGTGCAACGAGTTCTTTTCCTGTTCCGGTTTCTCCGGCAATGAGAATAGACGTTTCAGTATCGGCAACGCGTTCGAGCCGATTCATCAGCTTCCGCATAAGGGGACTTTCGCCAATCAATCTGTCGAACCGGTGAGATCTTTTGAGTGCCTGGTCCAAAAGCTTTACTTTTTCCTGGAGGCCGCGGTGTTTGACGGCGCGGTCCAGGGCAAGGACAAGAAATTCCGTATCGATGGGTTTGTTGACGAAATCGTATGCTCCCGCGCGAATGGCGGCGATAGCGGTTTCCATACTCCCGAAGGCGGTAATGACGATGACCGGGATGTCCGGCCGGTTTGCAGCGATTCGTTCGCAAAGTTCGATGCCGTTCATTTTCGGCAGATTCAGATCCGCCAAAAGAACATCGAAAGATTGTGTCTTCAAAAGGTCAAGCGCCTTCTCTGAAGAAATGCTCCATGTCGGCAGGAAGCCATGCCGTTCGAGATCGTCTGCCAGCATCTCGCACATGGTTTGTTCATCATCGACGATCAGGATTTTTCCGCGCATTGGTCAACCTCCAGCGGTATATAAATGGTAAAACAGCTCCCTTTGCCGACATTGCTCTGTACATCGATCCATCCGCCGTGCTCCTGAACGATGCCATAGGAAATGGATAACCCCAATCCGGTCCCTTGCCCCACACTTTTGGTGGTAAAGAAAGGCTCGAATATATGGTTGATGTGTTCTTCAGGAATACCGCTTCCTTCATCTTTAATATATATGACCGCATAATTTTGTTTCGGACTGCAATTTTGTGCCGGAGGGCACGCGTATTTCATATGAATTCCGAGTTCCAAATGTCCCCCTTCAGGCATGGCCTGAATCCCGTTCAACACCAGGTTGATCAAAACCTGTTGAATCTGATACGGGTCAATGGGGACCAGGGGGATGTCTTCCTTTTTTAAAAGATCGATGATGACGTTTTGTTTTTTTGCGCTCGGTGTCAGCATTTCCATGACTTGAGCGGATAAATTTCGAAGATCGACCCATGACTTTTGAGGCGCCCGGCGTCTGGCAAAATCGAGCAGTTGCCGGATCAGTTTCGCCATGCGCTCTGCTTGCTCTTTAATAATCCTCGAGCATTCGACAATGTCTTGTTTGTTGAGGTTTTCATGAATGATCAACTTGGCTCTTCCTGAAACAACATTGAGGGGGGTCCCCAGTTCATGGGCGATCCCTGAAGACAGACGCCCCAGAGTCGCAAGGCGTTCGGTGTGGCGCAACTGCTCAAGGGCCGCAATCCGGGCTTCCGTTTCTTTTCGGACAGCCTCTCGTGATGCCGCAAGCTGTTCGCACATTTGATTCATGGCCGTCGCCAGATTGGACAGTTCATCGTGTCCATGAACGACAATTTGTTTCGAAAAATCACCCTCGCCGATCTGCCGGGTAAATGCCATCATTTGATTCAGCGGACGGCCCACAAATTTAATACCCAGTACCCACAGCATGATAAAGCCCAGCAGCGCCATCAGGATGCCGAGTATAATCGATCGAAATATCGTTTTATGCACATAGCCCGTCAACTCGGCCAGAGATTCCGAGATTTCAAGGGCGCCGTGCGCGTTATTGCTGATTTTGACGGGAATATACGTATAACGGTAACCGGGTCCATTGTCATCTGTCTTTTTTACCGAAATTTCATGGCCATTGAATACCGCGGTCAATTTTTTCAAGGCCACATGGGGCATGTAAGGACCGCTTGAAAGACCGCCCAGCCAAACCCACTGAATCCGCATATGATTTTCCTCTTTATCCACTTTTTTGATCAGTTCCAGAGCCCGGTTCCGGCCGGATTCATGCCAGGCGCCTATGGTCAGCTCCTTGACCGTGTTTCCCAGCATGAAAGCGTTTTGCTTCATATCATTGTCGAACAGGTTGATTTCGCGCTTGACGGTAATGTATCCGTCGACAGCCAGGAGGGCAATGATTCCCAAAAAAATCAACCCCATAATTTTTATTGTCAGTTTCATATCATTCCTCGTTAATACCCAAAAAAAACCAGTATTCCATTATTCCAGCATTCCAACGATATTTTTCCCCGGCGCTTAAATCACACTTTGGGCTAGCCAGAACAAGGCCATTCCTATGATGACGGTGCCGCCCAAAGATTTCGTTTTCAGGGCAAAAACAAAGGTTGGTATGGCCACCCAGAGTTCGGGTTGCCAGAGGGCGATATGGCGGGGCGTGCCGTTGGTCACCAACTCCGGTAAAAGGAGCGCGCTAAGGATGGCCGACGGAATCAGGTCAAGCCATTCGACCAACCATTGCGGAAGCCTGCGCCGGGACAAAAAGACCAGCGGGAACCAGCGCGGAAGATATGTCACCAGCCCCATACCCAGAATCACCCATATCACCTCCGCATGGATCATTTTGCCCCCCATTTTTTCAACCCCAGTACGGTCGTGGCCGCAATGATCGACGCCAGAACGATATATGAACTGCCGGGAATGGTCAGAGAGAGGATCACCGCAACCGCGCCGGCAATAACCGCTGTTAGAACATAGAGACGGCTTTTAAGTTGTAATATCAAAAGGCAGATAAACATTGCCGTCAGGGCATAATCGATGCCGAATGCCCCCTGATGAATGAACCGGCCGCTGTACCCGCCGATGACGCTGCTGACGATCCATGCGAGGTTTGCCGTATGATTCACCACCAGTGCCCGGTTGACGCTCCATATTTTCCCGCTGAACCGGGTGTAGTTGACGGCAAAACTTTCATCGGTAACCCCGTAGGCGAAAAGGGTCAGTTTCCTGCGGGTGGCATTTCCTAAAAATACAGCCAGAGACGAACTCATCAACAAATGCCTCAGGTTCACGGCAAAGGTCGTAAGGATTATCGAAAGCGCCCCTGCGCCGGTGGAAAGCATGGATACGGCAATAAACTGAGAACTTCCGGCAAACACCAGAATGGACATCAGCATAATCTCTATTGGATAAAGTCCGGCTTTTTGCGCCAGTACACCGAAGGCAAGCCCGATGGGAATATACCCGAGACAAATGGGCCATGCCGCCGAAAGGCCTTGCAGGATGGATGTCTTGGTACCACGCTTGTTTTGGGGGGAAATCGGATTATTCCAAAAGTTCTTCAATGGCTTTCAACAGGTCGGGCAGTTTGATGGGCTTGGTTAAGGTCCTTTGTGCCCCTAACAATTTGGCTAAGTGTAAATAGTCCTGGGGACCTAAACGACCCCCTCCGGAAACGGCTATGATTTTAATGTCCGGAAATTCTTTTTTCAATTCCTGTTCCTGTTCCGTCTGTTTCTCTGAACATTAAGGTTTTTATCTATATCCCCGGCAGCATACCTTCGTAAACCAATGCCGTTGATTCAACAGGAACGCAGGGAGCTTCATATTGACAGTTAAATTGAATATTTATTGCAATTTTATCCATCGTATCAAATTTGCTGTGGAACTGTCAATTCTATTTGGCTTCAAGGAAATTCTATTCGGGTCCGGTGCGCCGCGCAACATCGGAGATCGCTATGTCATTGCCTCGAAAAATCGTTGAAAGCGATTATATTTAAACGGGATTCAAAGTCGACCCGTCCTATTTCCGGGGGAAAATCATCTTGGCGCAAAGGCTCAAATCATATCCTTTAAGATCCTGCGTCAAACCCCGAAAGGCTGCTTCCGGCAAAAGCCCTAAAAAGAGTTGAACGCCTTTTTCAAAAAATCGATCCTTGAGAACAATAAAATCAAAGCGTTCCCAGCGCAGTGGGATAAAATCAAGATCCAGCAGGCCGGCCACCGCTTCGATTCCCGGACCTGCATCCGCCCTTCCGGACAATACTTCAAGTCCCACATCCAGGTGCCGTGCCAGCTCCAGTTGGTATCCGGTGATCCGGTCTCCGATAATCCCGGCTTTTTTAAGTTCCGTGTCAAAAAGGAGCCGGGTCCCGGTTCCCAAAGGCCGGTTCACGATCTTTATTCCGGGTTTGTCCAGGTCGGCGATGCTTCGAATCTTTTTTGGATTTCCTTTCGCCAATAAAAGTCCCTGTTGCCGCTTGCAGAAGTTGACCACCGCCGGCAACTGCTCCAGTTCTTCTTCGGCAAAGCCGAAATTGAAATCCTCCCCGTTTTCCTGGAGCAGGTGGCTCGATGCAATATGGCAAAGATTGCGCCGGAGTGCACGAATCCCCCCCATGCTGCCCAGGTTTCCGAAGACCGCCAAATGATCGGCATGCATGCGATTAAAAAGGGAAATCGTCCGGTCAAGAAGGATATCGTTGCTTCCGGTGATGACTAGAAGGCCCTGGTATGGGGGCAACGAGATGGTCGGCTTCGGGTAGTTGATGGTTTCATTCTCCAGCCATTGTTCTACAAGATAACGCGGAAAGAGCCACTTTCCCGTCACTTTAGTCGCCGGCAGTCCTTTTTCCGCTACCAGCGTATACACCATTTTTTCGTTGACCCCTAAAAATTGCGCCACGTCTTTGGTTGATAGAAATTTTTTCATTTTGTTATCTTCTCTAATTTTAATTGCATGGGTCCAGATCAGATATTTTCAGATATAGATGCCATATTCTATTCTGTCAATAGCTTTAAAGTAGTTATTTAAACTTATATTAACTTAAAATTACCATAAAGCTGTCATCTTTGGTAATCTGGTGTTAAAATACGTCAAACAAATTATAACATCAAGAATTTATTGACAATTATGACATCCAGGGATATTTGATAGCTGAATTGCTAACTTGAAGCGGGATCTGCGACAATTTTAAATCGACAATCTTTATGAATCCGGAGTGTCGGAGGTGACGATGAAAAACGGTTTGGCACGAATGGTTTTGGCTTGCCTGGTGATGGGCCTGTGCATTGGTTTTCCTCAAAACGGGTTTTCACAAACAGAAACAGAAATAGATAAGACGGCAACCTACACCCTGGGTGAAGTCGTTGTTACCGGCGAACGTGCCGGTGTGGAGTCCGTCGGTACGGTGCGGGAAATCACCGCCGCCGACATCGCACGACGGCATGTGCAAACCCTGGACAGCGCCCTGGATCTGCTGCCCGGGGTAAATATTCGCACCGGAACCGACGGCGTGCCGAGGGTCGACATCAGAGGTTTTCGGTCGCGGCACGTGCTGCTTTTGCTCAACGGCATTCCATTTAATTCCACCTATGACGGACAGTTTGATCCGAGCATCATTCCTGTGGAAAACATCGCCAAAATAAAAGTGTCCTACGGCGACAGTTCGGTATTGTACGGCCAGGGCGCACTTGGCGGCGTCATCAACGTCATTACCAAAAAAGGGACCGAGGGTTTTCAGGGCTCCGTAACAGCGGAGACCGGACAGCGGAACCGTAACCTGGGAACTTTCACCCTCTCCGGAGCCAAAAAAGGGTTTAACGGTTTTGTCAGCGGCAGTGCGCTAAACAGCGACGGCTTTGTGCTGTCCGATGATTTCGTACCCACGTCAGAGGAAGACGGCGGTTTGAGAGAAAACAGCGACAAAAACGAAAAGACCCTTTTTGCCAATGTCGGGTATGCGCCCAATGACCTCTGGCAAATCGGATTGGTTGCCAACAAAATCCGGGGCCAATACGGGAAACCGCCGATTACAATTAATGACAGTTCAGACCCTTTCGCTTCCAGGCCCAAGTACGAACGAATTGACAATTACGACGGTTTTTCCGGTCAGATCTCCGTCAGCGGCGATCTGCCGGGACCTTTCGGCATGCGCGGCTGGCTCTTTGCCAACCAACTGGATGAAGATGATAACCAGTATGATAACAACCAATATAACTCCATGAGTGATCCCACCGTTAAAAACACCTTCAGAATAAATAACACCACCAA
>Ga0316575_10000038_pt1 | contig 32442 bp, 16 predicted proteins | sample J5NA_FD_203072 | JGI IMG/M metagenome (GOLD analysis project Ga0316575, IMG submission 203072) | Rhizosphere microbial communities from salt marsh grasses in Alabama, United States - J5-7_050615r2r3 | ecosystem: Host-associated > Plants > Roots > Rhizosphere | place: USA: Alabama | collected...
TCATCCGCCGCAAACGAAAAACGGGTGCATGTTTACATCAGTACGCCCTACCTGTCGCTCGGTCCAGACATCACGATTTCTATCGATCGCCAACCGACAACAATTACCGCCCTGGCTGGTGATGCCGATGGAACGGTAAAAAAGTACTTCTGGTCCTTTGACGGCAATACATTCAGCGATACGACAACGGAACCCCTGATCAGGAAATCTTTTACCGATACCGGCACCTATCGCGTCATTGCCCGTTGCATCGACGACAGCGGTGAAACATCCGGACCCGACACTATTACCGTTTCGGTCATCAACGGCGAACCGCCGGTTGTATCGATGATGGACGACCTTACCGTAAATATCAATCAATCAACGGTTATCACGGCGACGGCAACGGATACGGTCAATGAGATCGAACGCTACTACTGGGCATTCGACGGCATACATTACAGCGATTCCACTACGGCGGGTCGGATCGAGAAAACGTTTTCCGACAGCGGCTGGTATGTGGTAAGGGTATATGTCAGAAGCGACAAAGGATACAATTCGCTTCCCGATTCGGTAAAAATCCATGTCGTCATAAATCCGCCGACGGTGTCGGTTCCCGATGAAGTATCGGTAAAAATCAATCATGCGGTTACCGTAAACGCTGTCGCAACGGATCCCGACGGATCGATCGCCCGATACTACTGGGCTGTCGACAAAAAGAATTTCACCGACTCAACGGTAATTAATTCTTTTTCGGCCACATTCACCACACTCGGCCGTCACGTCATTTACGTAAAGGTTTGTGACAACAGCGGCATCATTTCCGCGATCGACTCTTCGGTCGTCACCGTAACCAACGGCGAACCGCCGGTGCTGGCCGCCAGGGCACTCATCTCCGTCATGGTGGACAAACCCGTGACATTGATGGTGAACGGCACCGATGCTGACGGCAGCATCGTCAGGTATCTCTGGGCAAAGGACGGCCTCAATTACCTCGATTCAACCGTTACCGGAGAACTGTCGATGACGTTTTCGACTATCGGCGTGGATACCGTTCTCGTTCGTGCGGTTGACAATGACGGCAATTATTCCAACATCTTCCCTTTCAAAGTCACTGTCAGTCCCACCCCCCCACCGGTAGTGACGGCAACGGCGGATTTCTCCGTGGATCCCCGAAAGAACATTGCCATCACCGCAACGGCAACGACATCGGAAGGAACCATCGCCGGTTTTATCTGGGCGCTTGACGGGATCAATTACAGGGATACCACCAAAACCGGCAGTATCACCACAGCATTCACTACCGGCGGAAAACATACCGTCCTTGTCTGCGCCTGCAACACCTTCGGTTCATATTCCCAGCCCGATTCGGTGATCATCACGGTGAATGCCAAATCACCGACGGTGTCCTTCGAAAAAGAAATCTATATAATTTATACGAATGTCGATTCGCTGCTTGACATCACGGTCACGGCGAACGACTCTGACGGAACGGTCATCAATTATTTATGGTCGATTGACAACAAGAATTTCGGAGACACGACAACCGTACCGACATGCAGTCTCAAAGTGACCGGCACGGGATCGAGTGTGCTGTATGTAAAGGTAATGGACAATGATTCGACGTTTTCACCAGTCGATTCGACTGTTGTTGCACGGAGGGAATGGAATCCGCCGGGAAACGAGATCGCGTATGACACCAGCATAACGGACAGCATTTCATTCAACGGTGAACAGGATGCGTATCATTTCAACGGCATCGAAGGTCAGCATGTCACTTTGCGGGTGATACCCGGCACCGATTATGTGACCCCGCGAATCGAACTTTACGGTCCGGCAGGAACAGTCGATACGGCACATGCAATTTACCGAGGCCAGGCGAACATCCTCGATTATCCGCTCAAATCGACGGGTACCTATACCATTCTGGTATCTGAAAACGAAGGCGATGCGAAACTTTCGTACAGCTTCAGCCTCCAGTGCCGTGAGCATCTGGTGGAGACGGCAACGGCCATAAGCTACGACACACAGATCAGCGACTCGATATCCCCCGTGGGCGATATTGACGGATATTCATTTTCTGGAACCGCGGGTCAGCACATCTCGGTACGGGTGATACCCGGAACCGACTATGTTGCTCCGCGAATCGATCTCATCAGTCCTTCGGGAACAGTCGATACGGCATACGCAATTTACCGAGGCCAGGCGAACATCCTCGATTATCCGCTCAAATCGACGGGTACCTATACCATTCTGGTATCTGAAAACGAAGGCGATGCGAAACTTTCGTACAGCTTCAGCCTCCAGTGCCGTGAACATCTGATGGAGACGGCAACGGCCATAGACTTCGACACTGAGATCAATGACTCGATATCCCCGGTGGGCGATATTGACGGATTCAGTTTCGAAGGAACTGCAGGCGATTTACTTACCATACACGTGATACCCGGAACCGACTATGTCAATGCGAAAATTGAGCTTCTCGATACCGAGGGAATGATCGACACCTCAAAATCAGTTTACCGTGGTCAGGTAAGCCTGGTCGATTACCCGCTGAAATCAACGGGAATCTATCGGGTTCTGGTTTCCGAATTTGAGGGAGATGCCAGATTTTCATACAGCCTGAGCTTGACAAAAAAATAACCGACAGCGTTTTCCCGTGAGGTATCGCCGTTCTCTGCCAGCTCCAGGGTTATCCCTTGCGGTAGCTTTTCGCTTTTAAAACAGCTGATCACCGCTGAGTTCCAACGCTCCGTGTGATATCAAATGCACATTGCGGTATTAAAAACTGCTTGGCAAAAATGTAACCGGTCCTCTACAGACACCTGTGCTTATCATGCCACAATCTGTTATACCTATAATTCATCCTCAACTGCTGAATTCAGGTTACCAAGCCATCAGCACCATTTTTCTTTATATTATCCTACGACGTCACCGTTTCCTTGCATGTAAAAAGGAACGAATTCCCTGCGCTTCTTACCGACCGTCAGTGATACAGCTCTGCCGTTATCGGTTTGAATCCGCGGACATCAAATAAATGCACTCGGGTATACACGTCTGTCGAAAGATGCAATCCCGCAGGGAATGGAATGTTGCTTTTATATGCGACAGGTAAAGCGTCCGGCAGGAGCAAACCCGTTCAAACCGTCGGATACAAACCATCCGATCATCAAGGCACTACCGCAGAAACAATCGAATGTCGCAAAAAATCGGACAATACGAAATAATTTCACGAATCGGGGAAGGAGGGATGGGCATCATCTATCTTGCCCGGGACTGTTATCTGCAAAGAGATGTCGCTTTAAAACTGCTTAATTTATCCTATGTTTCCGATTCTACCGTGCGTACCAGATTTTTCAGAGAAGCCGAACTGGCAGCAGGGCTCAATCATCCCAATATCGTTCCCATTTATGGATTCAGCGAAAATCCACCCTGTATTGCAATGCAGCACCTTACCGGCGGATCACTGCGTGACCGGTTGCATCGGAGCGGCCGACTTTCTCAGAAAGAGACGCTGGAAATTGCCTTTCAAACGGCATCCGCCCTTGCCGAGGCACACCGCCACGGAATAATTCATCGTGATATCAAACCTGAAAACATCCTGTTTGATGCGCTTGATCATGTAAAAGTGGTCGATTTCGGTATTGCCAGAGCAAAAACCGACCTGCACCTGACCTTGACCGGCCAGATAATAGGCACCTGTCAATATATGAGTCCCGAGCAATCATCCGCAGATGCGGATGTGACCGGACCTTCCAGTGATGTATACAGCATGGGAGTAATGCTTTACGAAATGGTTACGGGATATTTGCCGTCGACAGCAAAACGGCAATCGGCCGGTAAACGCCCTGTTGCACCTGTACAGTGCGGTGCCAGGATAACCGGTGCATTCGAGTCGATCATTATGCGGTGTCTGAAGCCGGATCCCGGGCAACGATACGAGGATGCTTCTGAACTGCTCGACGTTTTGAATATGCAGATGCAGCCTTCGGTCAGGCAGCCCCTCCACGCCACAGTGCGAAATGAGAAGAAAAAAGCGGGAAAAAGACATACTGTCCGACGAATCGCCATAACGGCCGGTATCGTTATATCCGGCCTGTTTCTGTTTCTCTGGGGTAACGACGCTCTGACCTTGAAAAATCAGCATCCGTCGTCAAAGATTCACATCACGCTGCATTCCACTCCGGAAGGAGCGACCCTGTACCTCAACGGCAAACCCGGCGGAACCACGCCTTATGACGGCGTGATCCCGCCGGGAGACTGCCATGTGGCACTCTATCGGGAAGGGTACGCCGATACGGCATTCACCATTTCCGTGCCGGACCCCGGCAACACAATTACCTGTAAACTACAACCACTGCCGCGAAACCGTTCTTCAGTCATATCGTCCTCTTCTGTTGAAAACACACCTGCCCGCCGCATACCGGTTATACAAAGAAGCGGACAGGTGCATGCGGCCGACTGCATACGGATTGCAACCGTTCCTTCCGGTGCCCGGCTTACCGTCGCAGATTCGCTGTCGGCGATTACACCTTATACCTATGGGCCGGCCCTTGCCGGTGATGTGCCGATGACGATCAGATTGCCGGGATACCGGCCTCTTGACACGGTCATAGAATACCGAACGGGGAGAAAAAACCTTCTTTTTTACCTGGTGCCGGATGAAAAGACCGCCGCCGGGGAAACCGGGGAGGGCATCGATTTTACGCGAACGGTTCTGCAGCACGCATCTTCACTGCGAACCTTGTATGAAGAAAGAATACATGAAATCCCCGATATGAAAGGAAAAGTGACGGTGGAATTCACCATAAACGGCGGCGGCGAGGTCGAGAAATGTTCTATTGTCAAATCCACCATAGACGATGCAGTGTTTCTCGGCTCCGTTACCGACAATTGCCGGACCTGGAACTTCGGGAAAACCGGCCGGAAACAACCGGCGGCCATTACCTATACGTTTCCCTTCGAACCGTAGGACCGGCCATATCGATTTCTGCCGTCCGCGAGAAGATCCGTCATTGATGCTATCTGACATGATAGAGGCGGAGCGCGCAGGCATTTGGCGGCGGAGGGGAATAACGTGACGATCGAAACTTCACAGGCGGTTTCAAGCCGTGATTCACTTTAGGTAACCTCTAAAAATTCATTATTTACTGCAACCGGCTGCGAAAGCCGCAAACTTCGTTCCATTCGGCGGCCATATTTTCAGTACTATGGCCTTCTCATGCGCCTCGTTTGCAACTTTCTCGCTCGGCCTCGTTACAAAACTGAATATTTAGAGGTCACCGTTATAACTAACTCCCGCACCATACCGGAGGTCTTTACCAATAATGAAAAAAAAACGACGAAAACTTGACGGAACGGCATTAACGGCCATTGTCGCATTCTGTTTTTTCATGATACAGCCCTTTACGGGAATAACTCTCGCCGGAGATTCGACGGTGGTGCTGTCGGTCGAGGGAAATGCGGAAACAAAAAAGCTTACACTGGTCCGCAACTTTCTGATCAATGAATTCCGGATTATCAATAACGGCATGACGGTCACGGCAGATTCCATCACTGCAGGCAGAGAGTGTTTCACGGAAAAAGAACTTCAGTCGCTTGCAACGGCACATAACGCGGAAAACGTGATTTCGGTGTGCGTCCGTCAAACAGGCACGGGATACACATCCCGCATGCGGCTTTATTCAACCGGACAAAAAAGAATCGTCAAAACGGGGACGCAGTATTCCGACGCCGACATCATACACCTCTCCTCGTTCACGGTTCCCCTCATGATAAAGGAACTCACTGAACCGCATTCAGTCAATCCCGACGAGTCGCAACCCCACTACCGCAGCGAACCACCTCCCCCTCCCGAAAAAACGCCGATCCGACCCCCGGACGCAAAAAAAGTACGGCACGAGGATCGGCGCGCCTCCGTACCAGCAGACCGATCCGACTCCATTGACAAACTCGTCAAAGCATTTATTGCAGCAAAAGATCCTGTCGAAAAGGTGAGACTTCTTACCGATATCGGGGAAGCGCATCTGAAACGGAATGATTCAGCATCCGCGGAAAAAAATTACCGGGCAGCGGTTTCGATCTACGAAAAAAAGCGGAAATCAGCTGATTTCAATCTCGCAACCGTCGCCCGGGCCTATTGCAGAATCGGTGAAATTTCCTATCGAACCTTTGAAAGCATCAGATTGTCCGCATCGAACGAAAAAGAGATGAGAATTCTTGTAAAAAGAAAAACCAAAGCGCTTGAAGAACCTGCCGTTTACTTTGCAAAAGCCGTCGGGACCGGCGTTCCGGAATGGAAATACCGGGCGACCTACATGATCGGCATGGGATTCGTCGACATGGCTGAAGCCGTATGCAACCAGACGCTCTTCGGAACCCCCACCATGAAAATAGCCGGAAAGATCCGCATACTCGCAAGCCTGGACAAATACTACGAAAAGGCACGGGAATGTTTCAGAAAAAACATCGATCAGGCGTCCGGCACCGATGCGAATGATGAGTATGTCGGAAAATCCGTCGATCGCTTTGACGAATTGCTCTATCGGCGCGGTTTCACCATCGAACAGGTCGGTGTCGAATTCGCGGGCGCTCCGGTTCCCGCAGGACTTTCAAAAGAGGAGGAGGCTGCGTACAGGGAACTGCTTGATGAGAAACGGCATGAAGCAATGGATGCCGCCCTGCCGAAATATGAAGACGGCCTGCAAACTGCCCGGCAATTGCATCTGTCCCGAAACCGGTGGCTCGATTCAATCAGGGCGCGCATCACGGTGATCAATCCTACTTCAAGCGTACTGTCGATACAATCGGAACCGGGAGCCGATGCCGACGGGGACGGTTTAACCGGCGATCATGACCTGTGTCCGCAACTTGCCGAGGATTACGACGCTTTCGAAGATAACGACGGATGCCCGGATGAAGATAACGACAATGACGGGGTTGCCGATACAAACGACCGTTGCCCGAATCGCGCCGAAGACCTTGACGGTTTCGAAGACGACGACGGATGCCCGGACTTTGACAACGACGGTGATGGTATCGGCGACGCCGAAGATCGATGCCCCGGGATCAAGGGGATCCCCGATCTTGCCGGGTGTCCGAAAACAAAAGAAATACCGAGAGGAAAGCTTGTTCTGAGCGGCGTCGGCTTTCAACCCGACAATGCGGAATTGACGGCAGACTCGTATGCAGTCCTCGACCGGATCGCCGAGGCGCTGGCCGAATGGACTAATGTCAAACTGGAAATTCAGGGGCATACCGACAATCTCGGCAACGACATGACGAACCTTAACCTGTCACAGAGGCGGGCCGACCGGGTGAAACGATATCTTGTCGAAAAAGGAATCGATGAAAAAAGACTGAGAGCGGTCGGTTACGGCGCCGAGTTTCCGGTTGCCGATAACCATACCATTGAAGGCCGTACCAGGAACCGTCGCGTCGAACTGCGGCGGATCGATTGAAGCAACGACCGTAGAATCGTCCGCATCAATTACGCCTCCCTTTATTATGCCCCTTCGCGTTGCGTATCAACGCAGAACGCGGGTGTTGTCTTTCTGTGCAGCCATGTTCAGGCGGCACGTTTCCCGGTATACAAGCGATATTTACGTCTCTTTCGCCTTCAGTTTTCAAGCGGTGTCGCCATCGACGGCGAAACGGGAATCCGGTTGAACAGCACCGTGAAACTGTCGGTGACCAGCACCCCGTCATTGTCAACTCTCCGTACCCGGATTACACGTACGCCGGCATCGGGGATTCCCCATGTAACTGCGCACTTGCCCTCTTTAGTGCTGTGCCAGTCGCCGCTGCCGGAAAGAGCCCATTCAAACGACTTGACGGTTCCGTTGGGATCGCTCGCCTCGGCGTGCAGCGTAACGGCGTCGTTGATCTTCACCGCGGTGTCGGCCATGACACTGATCACCGGCGGATGGTCGAGCGGATTTCCCGTCTCGGGATCGAGGGAAAGATACTCGCAGGCGAGTCCGAACAGGATCACGACTGTCAACATTCCGCCACGGAAAAGATATTTCATGACGTATTCCTTTCAAAAGCCCGGCTGTACCGACTCTTTTCCGACGGCATTCGCGCTTTCGCCGACGGCCCTGCGGACACGTTCACGGGAGCGTCAGCTCCTTGACAACGACATCATCGAAATCGTAGACGCCGGTCTCATATCCGCAGTAGAAGAAAAAGCTCAGCGCATCCACACCGCCGACATCCGAAACATACCTGTAATGGAATTGACGCCAATCGTTCGAGAGGTTCACGGTCTCCCCCTCACGATAGGCATACTTGTCGGAGCCGTCTCCCTGAACGGCAACCTGTATCGTACGGGAATTACTATCCGCTTTTGCCCGGAAGGAGAGATCGTACTCCCTTCCTATGACTGATTTCCATACTGGATCCTGGAGCTGCACATGCCAGTTATTCTGTTCGGCGTTGCTCGCGACCCCGGTGACGGTTATCCGGCAGAACCGGGTTCCCTCTTTCGCTCCGGTATCCGGATAGCTCACGGTTCCTGCCGCACCGCTGTCAGGGTTGACAAAAAATATCCAGCCGCTGCCCCGCGTTTCGAATCCGCCGTTGGTAATGCAGTTCGCTCTCCAGTAACCTGCGGTATAATTTGCCGTTGCCTCCATCACCGTGCTCCATGCCGACACACGCTGCGCATCGGCAGCCTTGACACGGTACCATTTCTGCCGGTCTGCGGTCAGGTCACGGTGAATGAACGCGATTCCGGAGCCTTGGTAACACTGACTGAAAGGACCGGCCTCATCGTCAGCCGATTCGAGCGTATAGGAAACGGCGCCGGGAACGCCGTTCCATTGGGCGGCAATCCGGGAGGAATCGATTCCCCAGACGGTCAGGGCAGGCGAATCGAGCGATGAGCCGTCACTTTCACCTTCGATAAAAAGCATGTGGATCTCCTGCTCCGAAAGCGCGCGATCATAGATACGGATGTCGTCGATTGAACCGTTGAAATAGCCTACATTGGCATCGGTATACGGCGCCTTTCCGCTTGAATTCACGTCAACACCTATCGAAAGATCCCTTCCGGAAACGAGTGTGTTGGTTATGAAACTGGAATTCGAGGCGATAAGAGAATCGTCAAGATATATCCGCGTGCCAAGGGTACAGGTGGAAGCTACCAGATGGTGCCATACCGTACCGGGCGGTTCGATGGCCTTGCTCGAAAGCGTGTTAACGCCGCAATGTGAACTGATGTAGTATCCGCTGTTGACGACATACGAGCCGTACGACATGAACCACGACGTACCGCACGCCCCTCCCCCGTAGGCCAGAAAAACCGGTTTGTTTGCAACTGATACGGCCGAGAACCAGAGCGAAACGGTGCGCTCACGGGCAGGCAGACTTCCCGCATCCGCCCGGATGTACGATCTCGATCCGTTGAAGGCATACGCCCGTCCGGAAACGCCGAACCTGTCTTTTGTCAAACTCACTTCGCCGGCGACCACACCGTCGTTCCCGTTTCCGCTTTCGTCCTTCGCATTGCCATTGAACGGATAATACGCCACAAGCCCGTCCTCCGGTATCGGATCAATCTTACCGGTCAGAAACATCCCGGTCGCACTCGCGGTCTGTCCTGCGGGATCGGTTGCCGTCAGGCGCCAGTGGTAGGTCGCGGTCGTGTCGAGCGATGACGCCGTAAACGAGGTTCCCTGTCCCTGATACACCTTGACGAGGTTTGCGGTATCCTTTCCGAGAAACAGCGTATAGGTCAGTGCCTCGCCGTCCGGATCGGATGCGGAAAAAGCAAACGTAATGCTCCCCGTAGACGCATCGGATGATGCCCACACCGCTTCGGCCCCGTTCAGCGGTGTCGCCATCGACGGCAATGCGGGAATCCGGTTGAACAGCAGCGTGAAACTGTCGGTGACCAGCACCCCGTCATTGTCCTGCGCTCCCCAGACGATCTTCACCGACCCTCCGTCAGGATTGACCATGCGGAACGAATCACCGGTCGTGCTGCTGTCAATCCAGCCGCCGGGTCCGGTTTTATAATAGTACTTTTTGACGATGCCGCCGGCATTGGTATCACTCGCCGACAGTGTGAACGACGCGGTATCATGCTGCTTCACCGTCATGTCGGCCACGCGGTTGAGCAGCGGAGCGCAAAGGTTGACTGTTACCGTAACGCTGTCGACCGAGGATTTCACCCCCTCATTGTCAACTGCCCGCACGTGAATTATGCGCACGCCGGTATCGGAAATTCCCCATTGCAGTGCATACTCGCCTTTACCGGTGCTGTGCCAGTCGTCGCTGCCGGAGAGAGCCCACTCAAACGACTTGACTGTTCCGTTGGGGTCGCTCGCCTCGGCGTGCAGCGTAACGGCGTCGTTGATCTTTACCGTAGTATCGGCCATCACGCTGATCACCGGCGGGTGGTCGAGCGGATTTCCCGTCTCGGGGGCCAGAGAGAGGTAGTCACACATGAGCAACATGAAAATAAGCGAAAAAAAGCAATACGTGAGTTTCATTGGCAGGTTCCTATACGATATTTATTTGCAAATTTCGAAATAAGTGGCATTGCTACCCCAATAAGAATGACAGACGTTACCGTATCGTATCCCGTAACAATTCGCTTTATTGTAGGTGTTCCACCAGACGGTAAATTCGGTATCTCCATACATTGCGGAAACGGATGTCGATTCAACAGAATAAACCTCGGACGCACCCATGAACCGGAGCATTTCGGAGGCTTCTTCTTTAGTGGTTGTGGTGTTTTCGTTCAACGGGCATGATATCAGTTTATTAATACAGAGATTCAAAGTACCGGATGAAAATACGGCACGTGTACCAGAAATTACCGTGCTCCAACCGGAGGATTGTGTCGTATTCGTTGCCTTTACCCGGTACCATACCTGCTGATCGGTGGATAGCCCGGTATAAATGAAGCCGGTGTCCGCCCCTGAATAGACAGGTGAAAACGGCCCGGTTTCCATTGGAGCAGATTCGAGAACGTAAACTGTCGCCCGGGTGATTTTATTCCATTTAACCGAGATACTTGTTGAATCTGCGTCTGCAAATGCCAATACGGGAATATCAAGCGGAGGAATGTACCCGCCCTCGTGAAAAAGGGCCTGAATCTCCTGATCCGCAAGCGCTCGATCATAAATGCGGATGTCGTCAATCCGGCCTTTGAAGAAATGATGAGCGTCGGAACCTTTCCTCCCTATGGCAAGGGGAAGGTCCGAGGCTGTCAACGCTCCGGACATTGAGGATGTCGCAACACATTCACCGTCAACGAACAGTTTCAGGGTGTTGCCGTTCAGTGTACAGACGAGGTGATACCACCGGTGCGGAGAGAATATTCCCTTTTGAGAACCGACGGTATAGGAGGTTGTTCCCGCATTGGGATTGACGTGAAACCAGGCGGCGGTATTTTCGAAGGTAATAGGTTCTCCCTGAACGTAATTGGCGATATTTATTCCGTAGGAACCGCTTTTACCGGCCTGATTGCCTTTCATGATGACGGTAGAACCGTACCAGTCGTTTATGACAAAGGTCGAAACGGTATCAGTGAAACATATCCAGACGGAAAGCGTAAAGTGATTGCCGGTAACCGGATTCACGACACCGCAATCGATATAATCGCCGGTACCGTTGAATGAGTACGCCGCGCTACCGGTTCCGAAACGATCCTGTGTCAATGCGGCGCCGTGAACGGTACCGTCGTATCCGTTTCCGCTTTTATCCTTCGCATTCCCGCTGAACGGGTAGTAGGCAGTCAATCCTTCTCCGGATACCGGATCGATCGTCCCCGTCAAAAATGTCCCGGTGGCGGTCGCGGTCTGTCCTGCGGGATCGGTTGCCGTCAGACGCCAGTGATAGGTCGCGGTCGTGTCGAGCGATGACGCCGTAAACGAGGCCCCCTGTCCCTGATACACCCGGACGAGGTTTGCGGTATCCATCCCGAGAAACAGCGTACAGGTCAGTGCCTCGCCGTCCGGGTCGGATGCGGAAAAAGCAAGCGAAACACTGCCGGTACCTTTTGCGACATCCGTCGACGCCCACGCCGCTTCGGCCCCGTTCAACGGTGTCGTCATCGACGGTGAACCGGGAATCCGGTTGAACAGCACCGTGAAACTGTCGATAACCAGCACGCCGTCGTTGTCACGTGCTCCCCAGACCACTTTCACCGGCCCCCCGTCGGGATTGGCGAGTCTGAATGCCGTACCCCTGTCGCTGCTGTCAATCCAGCCTCCGGGTCCGGTTTTATAATAGTACTTTTTGACGATGCCGCCGGCATTGGTATCACTCGCCGACAGTGTGAACGACGCGGTATCATGCTGCTTCACCGTCATGCCGGCCACGCCGTTGAGCAGCGGAGCGCAGAGGTTGACTGTTACCATAACGCTGTCGACCGCGGATTTCACCCCCTCATTGTCAACCGCACGAACGCGGATGATCTGTGCACCGGTATCGGAAATTCCCCATTGTATTGCATATTCGCCTTTACCGGTGCTGTGCCAGTCGTCGCCGGCGGAGATGGCCCATTCGAACGACTCCACGGTTCCGTTGGGATCGCTCGCCTCGGCGTGCAGCGTAACCGTGTCGTTGATCTTCACCGCAGTGTCGGTCATGGCGGTGATCACCGGCGGGTGGTCAAGCGGATTTCCCGTCTCAGGATCCAGGGATAGATAGTGGCATCGGACATTAACAAGCAATAAAATGAAAATAAACAATGGAGGTTTTCTCATGGCTGTTTCGTCTTCCCCTTCAATCAAAAACGGAGCCCTCCGGCGTGAAATGTTTTACGGCAATTGCCGCTTGCGTCCCGTGAACACTCATAATATCCGCCGGGAACCAGGACAGTGCGTACCAGATTCGGATTGGACGGGCAACAATCGTCACCCGGTTCATCCGAAAAAGAGGTGCGTCGTTGCGTCTTTCGTTCCACCGTCGCCGGTTCCTCAGAGATTTTTTCCGGCGTCCCCTCCGCGGCACTTTCAGTCTCGTAGAGATTAATCATCTGCGAAGGATTTTTTCCGGCACGAAGGTTCAGCCGTTTGATGACGGATCTGCCTCCTTTGACAACGTTCAGGGTTACGTCGCCCACGGGCAAATTCAACTCGCTGACGTTGGTTTTTCCCATCAGTCTTCCGTCAAGATAGACATCGGCAACCGGCGGTATGGAAGCGATAAATAGTCGCGCGGATCCATTGTCCGTCGTGGAATTCCACGAAGAGGCCTGTGCGGGTCGAGTTGCGCTCGGGGATGTCTCCATCGACAAACGACCGGTATCCGATGAAAGGGCCCCGGCTGTCGCAGACTGCCCCTTTCCGTCTATACGTACCATTGCCGACGGATTTTTGCCGCGCACGAGGTAAAATTCTTTATCAACCGATGTGCCGTTTTTGACAAAGTGTAATGTGTGAGCGCCGGGCGGCAGCGTGAATTCACCGTCGACATTGGTTCTGCCGAGCAGCTTTCCGCCGAGATACACGTCGGCGACGGGAGGAATCGAAAACAGCATGATTCGTGCCTGGTTGTCATTTGTAACAATGTCCGCCGGCGGAGCGGCCGCAGGTTTCACTGTATCGTCATCGGAGGACGACTCAGGTGCCGATGCCGCGTCCGAAAGGATTTTTTTAATCGTGTCTGCCTGCGGTGCATTCGGACAGCGCGACAGGAACCGTTTCCATATGCTGTATGCACTGCTATGCACACCAAGGTGCCGGTACACCAGGCCGAGTTTGTAAAGAGCGGCGCAGACATTCATTCCGTCGGGATATTTTTTGAGATAAGAGTAGTAGGACGTTTCCGCATTCTGATAATCACCTTGCCCGAACAATGAATCCGCCTTTAAGAACACCGCCTCTCCCTTCAGAGGCGCCCCCCGTTTCACCGGCGTGCATTGCGACTGTTCGATCCACCCCTGTATGTTCTTTACGCCGATGTAATACCAGGAGTCCCGCAGACCGAGGATGGGGAATCGTTCGCCGCGTTGCACTACCGCGATAAAATTGCTCTTCGAACTGGGCGCCACATAGACCTTCGCATAAAAACCGGTAATTTCAGCCTCAGATGGCGGGCGCGCTCCACTGTCTGGTACATTCGTCGGCCCCGATTGTGCGGAAGAGGAATTGCCGGACTTCGCCGAAATGCCGGCATATCTTTTGTGAAGACCGGGTTCAATTTCGTGTATCAGGGACGGTAAACCTGCGGCAAGCGACATCACGCTCTCTATTCCTGCCGTGTCCTTCACTGCGACGAATCCGGCTGTTTTATGGTAAAGCCGGATCGTTCCCTCACAGGAGGACGCGTTTTTTTTCAGACAGACGATCATGATAAATTCCGTGCCGTCATCACCGAAACGGGGTGGCGAAACGCAGTCGGCGCTGTCGGGTCCGCTTTTCTCAACCGAGATCCCCTTCATCAGATGCAATTCGTTTTCGACGAACTTCCTGCACAACGCCGCATCCCTGGCGTGCAATCCCCATGACCGTATCGCTACCTCCACGGTAACGGCACTGCAATTGAAGAGCAGTCCCGAAAGCAGAAACAGATGCAAGGCCGTTACCGTCAATCGTCCGAGGTGTCGTAGTGCTTCGCGGTTGTGCCGCATCCCTGATGTATCCTGACTATGTGATAAAATCTCCTGTTAAGTAACACGTTGAGGGCTGGAAAAACGCTTCACGAGGCCGGGCTGACTGCACCTTTTTCGCAAGGCACCGTTTCCACCGGCGTCGTCCTCACTTCAGTGCGACCCTGCAGCCCTCCTGTGCATCTGCGTTCCCCGTGCGCGTATCCGACCCTTCCGCCCTGCAGAGGCGTCCCAGATCGTCGTATTCGTATCTGACAATATACTTCGGCGAAGAGGGCTTTTCGTCCTTTCCCGGCTTCTCCTGCAGCAGATTCGCCCGTGCAATCCGGAGTTTTCCCGAACCGTCCACCGCATAGTCGAACGTTATCACCTGATTGTCAAGTGACAATGAACGGGGAAGAGGCTGTTTTCCGGAGGCGATCAGGAACCGGTATTCACCGCTGCCGTCGAAATCGACTTCATTGCCGTCACCGTCAACCAGCCGGAACGAGCCGTCGCTCATCAGCGCCAGAAAAGTGTATGGACACTGACCGACGTTTTCGGGGGTATATCCGATCATGTTGTTGTAGCTGTTGAACACGAACCGTTCGCTGTGATTCGAGACCAGGTTGGTCACCGTCATGATACGGGGAAGTATCACCGACTGGTACATCACGGTATCAGGCCCGCCCGACTGAAGCCGCAGCGGTTTGCCGTCAATGTTTTCGACTTTCTCCGCACCGAAATAGGCGATCTTTACATGATGATTATCGGAAAGAATCATGTCGGTGCATACTCCCGACCGGTCGAACCAGAACTGATTCCCGATTTTATCCTGCAGCCGGAACGTCGCGTCGGAAATCAGAAAAAGGCCGACCACCTGACTGCCTGACAGGTTGTCGGGAACCCAGCCGGCGATGCTGTAGCGGTCGGTACTGAAGGTCAGCGGTTCCCGTCCGCCGTGAAGCAGGTTTTCCACCGCCATGCGGACCGGAACGCGCACGTTGAGGAATTCGCGTTTTGCGGTATCGATCGTCACCACCCGGTACGGAACGAGCAGTCGCCAGCCGTTGCCGAATTCTCCCCCGTCCGGTCTCGCCGGATCGAAGTAGCGCACCAGCTCCAGGCCGGGCATGCCGCCGCCGCGCAGGGCGATATCGGTCTGATAACGGATTCCCTCGCGATCCCTGCCTGATGTCAACGAATGCTGGGGAAGGACCGAATAGCTTTTCGTACCGAAATCAAATGAGAACGGCTCGGCCTTTTTGACGGACGCATCCGCTGTTCCGTTCGCCGCCCCGGTTTTCGGTGAGCCTGACGGCATTGACGCAAGCGCCGTGGAGATGGCCCTGACGGCTTCGGCATCATACACGTAAGCGCCGCTGCTCTTCATTTCAACACCGCCCTTGATGAAAATGTTTTTCCAGTAATCGGAACCTTTCGCCAGTTCGTCCACCGTTCCGGGAGCATCCTCGGTGAGCACGAGGTCCTTGTTCGCCAGGAGGAACCAGAAGAGCGGAATACGGCTGTCGCGGAGGTACTTGCAGAGTGCGACGAGCTTGGCGTAGTCGAAGAGTTCGCGGTAGACGGGATATTTCGCGGCGATTTCGGTATAATGATCCGTAAAGAAATCGGCGAAGGCCTGATTGCAGGGATCGGCACGCGTCCTTTTATTCTGGAAAAGGTATTCGGTTTTCACCGTCATGCGTCCGCTGTCAAAGAGGAGCATGTCGCCGCCGCGTTTAAAGGTCATGTTTTCGGGAACGAACCAGAACCGGCTCGAAGCGCCGATATAGTCGAGCCCCCCTCTGGTTGACGAGCAATCATCGGGATTTCTGAATCCCGGAATATCGGGGCGCTCGGTGCCCACCGCCCATTTCTTCATCAGGTAATCCGCTTCGCGCATGACCCTGCCGAGATCGCTGTTGACGACCCTTCCGATGTAGCGCACCATGTGCTTCTTTGAACTCGGAGCGATCGGATCGATCGAAATGCCCGGGTCCTCGTCGCTGTAGTACATCGCCCAGAGGGCGGTAACGAAGTTCCGGAACGTATGCGGGTCGATCTGCGCCCGTTCTCCGTCGACCACCAGCGAAAATCCGCCGCCCGCAAGATCCACCCCCCCCGCCCCCCTGATTGTTGCGACGTTCTGCAGCATGACGCCGCCGACGTTGGGGGACCTGAAGCTGATATCAAGCCTGTTTGCCGTGATGTCGGTAAATTTCGGCCGAATTATCTCCGAAACGTAATCCCGATTGTATTTCGTCGGCATTGTTAAGGACGACCCGGATACCGGCGAAACGGTACTCGATAAGCCGAATCCGATTGACGTGGAAGACTCCGGTTCATCCTGATCGCGAGGAGCGGCGTCAGTACACCTGATGGAAGGCGTCCAGTCGCCTATCGGTACATTCCACAGCAGCGTCTTTTTTGACCGTCTGCACAGCAGTACCAGATCCCGGAGCGCCAGCAGATCACCGTCTTCGGCAATACGCTCCTGATACGACCGCAATGCTATACCGCCATCAATAATCATGTGCTGCCTGGCATTCGACGGTCCCAGAACGGTATCCCTTGCCAGCAGATCGGTTTCGCGGGGCGTATTCTCCTGTTCGACGGTATAGTCATGCAGCCAGAACCGTACTTTGGAATCAAGCTTCATATTTTTGATTCCCTGAGAAATTCCGATCAGATCATAAAGCGTGTTGATCCTCAATATCTCGGGATAATAGTTGGCAATATCACAAAAATTGCCGTTGAGCTGATTGACAAATTCATTACCGACCGCATCGGTAGCCTCACGCGGCCCGGTTCCATCGGCCGCAGAATCATGGCATGTCAACAGTTGTCCCTTCAATCCGACATTCAGACGTTGAATGACGAAAACATTATCATTGAGGGAAAACGAATGTCCTAACGGGAAAAACCAGAACTTGCTGTCGTTCGATACATCTTTTACGCCTTTGCTTACAACGGCATCCGCCATTAAATCGACATACGATTCTATCCCCCATATTTTACCGGCCAGATATCCCAATGCCAGTTTCTTCAACGTGATGTCGGCGGACAGAAGATCCTTCCCGAACCGCGTGTTCTCGATCCCCCCTTCAAATCGTACCGTCTGTTTTCGTGTCTCTGCAGACCGCGGTGTCTTGTCGATGCTTACGAGCGGCCATTCGTTCTTTATAAGCAACGCGCGAAGCGAAACCACAAAATCATTCAATGTTACGGTTCTTCCGGCCGTGCCTTTTTCACCCAGAAGAACAATGTCGTCATTCGCGGTGTCATACACGAATCCAATCATCCGGCTGATTCCGCCGAACGTCCGTACCTCAGGATTCATCTGTCTGTTCGTTATCATTTCCCGTGCGGTTTCCAGCGAATAGGCGACATATGAATGTGTAAAGCCGGTGCGGACGAATACACACATAATATACAGAAAAGAACATGCGGCGACATTTTTCAAAACGGAATTAAACGACATATCATCACCTCGAGATTACTGTTCAGGATAGAGCAGTCCGTACAGTACGACCACGTCCCATTTCGTCGTCATTGCAATCGAATCCTGCGCCATTTCTGACGACTTGACACCGCCCGGCTGCGTCGATTTGCCGAAAGCGCTTCCTCCGCTGCCGAACCCTCCGAGTTTCTGCAGACGAAAAGCTTCCGTGTTCGACATTTCATTTGGAGTCATTCCGTATCTGTTTTTCACCTGGTTCAGGAACGATTCATTGGCGGTCAGCTTTCTCTGGTCTGCGTCCTTGAAATTGTATTTCATGGTCCCGCCTCCTTCAAATCCGACTTCACGACCAAGCGGCGTAGCCTTTATGGATACCTTTGTATTCAGGTCCATTCCGGTGGGATGCAACGGATTCTGAAGAAGATTCTGCCTATATGCGTTATCATTGTTCACGGCATCAATCACCTGCTGCCTTTGAGGCGGCGTCAATTTATCGAATGATTCCATTCTTGTATTAATCGGTGTTCCCGGCTCGATACCTGTCAACTGTGCAAGCAACGTGTCCCTCTCCGCCAACATTGAACGGGTCAGTTTTTCTCCGTTTGCCGCAAGCCGTGCAAGTATGACGCTGTTGCATTCGCTGAATTTTCCATTGATCGATTTGAAATCCGAATACGCCGAATCATACGACGCAGGGAACGCCATACGTACACAGCCCCGTCCATTGACGGCTAATATATAGTCCGGCGAGTAGTTCAGAGCATTCGAATATGCCTCGGAAGCCTTGTTCATGTCCCCTTTTGATTGAATAAGACATGCCCCCCGACTCGCCCAGAATTCCGCGTTCGAGCCCTGGAGCTTAAGCACGCTTCGGAAATCACTGTTTGCCTGTGCAAAACTTCCCCGTGTCGCCCATACGACACCTCTTGCGTGTAAAGACATAACATCCCCGGGATTCCTTGATAAATTATCGGTAAAACATGCGATAGCCTCTTCTGCCTTTTTTGATCGTGCCAGAGCATCACCTTTCAGATAAGCTGATATGTTCTTTTCGGCCGCACTCCTTTCGAACGCGGATGTCCAGTCGATCCACACCTGTGCGCTGCTATCATCATTTGAAGCGGCAAACAGACACACCGCATCATTGTTCCTGTTGGTTGCCAGACACGCATGCCCCTTGATGAGGCGCAGAACCGGATCCGGGGTCTGCGAAGTGACGGTATCGAGGAGTTCCGCCACCCTTTTCCAGTCTTCGGAACAGAGCGCCTTTTCAACGGCACTATCGATGTGCCCGGTTTCGGCATTAACCGGTTGCAGCAGGCTGACATTCAGTATCCACAACAGAACGACATAAAAGCCGGACAAACCCCGGGTATCCGGCAACTGCACTCTTCTTTTTGTGTTCATTGAAGAACCTCCTTTTCATTGGTTTCAGGATAGGTACCTGAAAACCATACGCGCCTTAACTACGGTTTCTCGCGATACCGCTGCCGACGGCCTAATAGTCGGAAAAGTTGGTACTTCCGAAAAGCGGCGGACGGGGGTGCAAATCTTCCAATGCCGCAGCAAGCGATGAAAGGTCAAGTTCCGCCTGCTGGCAGATTCTCCGGATCCCGATATTAGCCCTGCCCTTTTCGATCACCGCCCAGAGAACGTCCTGTTCCCTTACCGTCTGGCATCCCGACTGCCAGGCATATTTTTCCGCAAGCTGAAGACATTCACTGTACGTGATGGTCGGAAAAAGGGGGCCCGTGTATTCCTTGCCGGAGATATTTTTTTCCATATCTTCCATGACGGCAGAAAACTGCGGTTCAAACATGTCCGAAAGCGTCTGCAAAACCGGACCGCGCGCGGCAAGAATGCCGTAGAGCAAAAATCGCGACTCGATGCCCCGCCGCTTTTTCTCCCGGGTAAATTTTTCCGCCGCATCGTAAATGCGCACGACATCCGGATCATACGGATATCCCATGGGGGTAATGCTTCCTTCGGGCGGCCGCAACGCCCCGACATCGAGAATGCACACCCATGCCGCTTCCCTGAGAATGCGCGCCGCCTCCGCGTGCGCCTGATCAATTGTCAACTTCCCCGAAGCGGCGTATCCCTCTGCTATACCCGTCGACTCGAGTACCCCTGCCGCTCCCCGTTCGATATCGCGCATCAGGAACCGCCGGTCTGTCATAACCGGTACCGGTCCCGGCATAGCCCCTGTCCTGTACCCCGCAAATGCGTGCTCGGGCTTGAAAGGCTCGCCGCCGGCGAGAATTACAAGCGGCAAAATGCCGCACCGCTCGAGACAGGCCGCAAACAGCAACGCCAGATCAAGGCAGGTGCCCTGGCCTTTAAGCACCGGTTCCTCAAACAGAAAAATCGACGACGGAGGACGAAGGACCTGATAACACGCCGCATCATCATGCGAAGGCCGGAACAGCGACGGTTGCAGGTAGTGAACCTGCGACTGCCGGGTCAGGTATTCATAAATCGCGTCGGCCGTCTTTTTTTCAGGCCGCACACCGTCGTCCCCGGCAGGAGATCCTTCAGCCGAAGAGAATACTTCATGGTGAAGAAGGCTCTCCTTCACGGTGAAAACGATTTTTTCCACGCCCCGGTCGCGCGGAAAAATGAATGCCGCCAGGGTTTTTACGGCGGCCTTTCCGTAAGGCCATGCATTGAATCCGAGAATGGTGATTCCGCCGCTCCCCGTAACGGTTGTCTTACCTGTCAACTTGATCGTGTAGGCGGCCTGCACCGGTTCAAGCTGACGTCTGAGCGTGTTGAGATGAAACTGAAGCGGCAGGGCGGGAAGGGCAGCTGTCGTACGCGAATCGAGCGGCGGAAGGTCAACCGTCAGGGCATCCGCGAACTCCGGCAGCGCAATGGTAAACCGGGCATGTCTGGAACGTTCCCCGCCGAAATTACCTACCCTTACGGTGCCGAGCACCCGGATGCCGCAGTGAAGGTATGCATAGGCAATTGTCGGAAGAAGAAAAAAACAAACGACAAGATCATCGTTATGGATGACGTTCCACTGCGGAGGAACGATTGTCCAGACAGTATCGCCGGTCCCGATAAGCATGCCGGGAAGAATCTCCACCGGACCCGTACCGGCTATATCATGCATATCGACCTGCGTCCCGTTGCTCGAGCCCGTGTCCTCAATGTACCAGCAGCCTTCACTGAACCGCAGAAGCGCATGCCGGCGGCTGACCAGTTGATCCTCCGAAAGGTCGATATCGGCACTTCGTATTGCAGAGCTACCCCATCGGCGACCGACGGCAATTTCATCATCATGCATCCGCATCGTATACGGATGCTCCACTCCGGGTCCTTTCAGAAACAATAGATCGATCATGGGCATAACCCGGAAAATTCAATACACCGGTAAAAAACCATAGGCAAACGGTCCGTGAAAGGTGACGAGGGGCGGATCAATTCAACCGCGTATTGTTTCCGATGGAAAAAAATAACGGATCGACGATATTGATTGTCCAGATAACACCCAGGACGCCCGCCGAACCGTAGAGCACGCTTCTGCTCCGGTAAAACATCCGTTTGGCCGATGACCGGGACTCGCGGATTTTTTCCCGTTTGTCGGCATCGGGTTCTCCCGCATACGATTCATTGTACCTATTGTAGGTGAGTTTCGATATCCCCGCAACTGCGCCGTCGAGTGCGGTAATTCCGAGAAACGAAAGGGCGAGCACACGATACCAGCATCCCGGCTTCGGACGGTCACCGTAATATTGGCCGGTGCCGGGAAACATCAGGCTCAGCGCAACCATCCGGCCGAGACTTTTTCTCCTGAATTGGGTGATTGACGTGTCGACATCGCTTGCGACAGTCAACTTGAACGAATAGGGATCAAACCCCGGTTTCGCAAGCTGAAAATCGTAATTGTGTTTCCGTTTCAGGGTGAGCAGATGTTCGGCTTCCATGTTGAAAAAAGTGTCGCTTATCTCCCCGTTTTCATCAGTGCGGATCATCGTATAGTCAACGATTCCGGTTCTGAGAGTCAGCCTGCAGTGAACCCGTGCGGGAATGACGGTACAACGCACGATCTTCGCGCCCGCATCCGGCTCCATGAGTACCGAATCACATCCGTCGTAGCTGGACAAATAAATACTGTCGGCGACGGAGTCGGCATGCAGTACGACCGCTCCGGTAAGATACTCCTCGTTCTCCCTGGGAATGCAGGTGAACTCGATGCGCCCTTTTCGTGCGCTGATGATCACTCCCTGCGTTCCCGGACGGACGTTGTATTTCTCGTCCGTATCGATATCCTTGAAAACAATCGCCGTCTTTTCGCAGAGAAGCTGCAGTCGCCACGACATCGTCTCCGTCGCAGGCTGCACGTCCGAAGTATCGGCGACTGCTCCGGATTGCGCGGGAGCCTGTACATCATTTGCCGGTTCAACAGTCCGGGCGTCCCCGTCGGCTTTCGCCGGGTCGGCCGGCAACGAATCCTGACCCACGACGGTACCGTGCATCAAGACTGATGCAATGATACACAAAAGAGAAAAAAAGGTAGTTCGCATGATCGCACCCTTGTTGATAGGTAATATGAAAACGTCTGATGTTCAGCGAAGCCATTATCGTCCGTAGGCGGTAATGACGACCGGCCCTTCGGGAGCCGTATCGGAAAATTCATAAATTACTTTGTACACCTGTCCTGAAACAATCTCTTCCCGTTTATAAAAGATATTCGGCGGCAACTGCCACATGCCGTCGGGTTTCTTTTGAATGCAGAGTATGTTCTCCGCCAGGGAATCGACGGCAAGAATCTCTTTTTCGTCACTCAGCACAGATCCCATTATCTTCTTGATCTGCCCGCTGCCCTTTACCTCCAGGGAATCCACCCGCAACCAGACATAATTGATGGGCAGGAGGTTTCGCTGCAGTACTTTTCCGTTCGACATACACCCGGCCATCATCATGAACGACAACATCGTCAACAGTGCACGCTTCATTCCGTATCTCCAGTAAAGAACGTTTATGGTGGTATCGATAGTCATCAGTTTTCATTATTCGCTTCTCCCGAAGCATTCATTCCGCCCCTGAAACAGGCAATCCTGTGTCCGCAGGTACCCGTCGCCGATCGCAAGGGCGGAGGTGAAAGTCGACAGAGCGGCCGGACCGCAGGGCAGACATGACCATAGCGACACCCCTTCGGAAGCGCCGAAAAATCAGGCACCGGATCGGCCGTATACTGCTTTGTAAATCCGAAAAGATCCCTGGTATAGGGGTGAAGCACACCGGCATCAGCGGAAAGGTCATCCACGGCGATCTCTTCGACAATGCTGCCGCAGTGTACCACGAAAATCCGGGTACAGAACCTGAGCACCACCTCAAGGTCGTGGCTTATAAGGAGGCAGCTGAGGGAATGCTGTCGCTGCAGCCGGTGCAACAGCCGCAGTATGTCCGCCCTGACGCCGGCATCCAGTGAACTGGTGGGTTCGTCAAGCAGAAGCAGTTTATCCTCACACACCGTAGCCTGCTCGTATACACCCAGCGCGATCAGTGCCCGCCCGATGGCGACCCGCTGCCGCTGCCCGCCCGAAAGCGACGATACCGCACTGGACTCCAAGGAAAACGGAAGACCGACGTCGGCAAGCGCCCGCCGGATCTTTTCGCCGCAGGACGGAATATTCCGTCTGAAATCGACGCTATCGGCGAAAAGCGGTTCCAGAAGCGCCTCGCCTGTCGTGATGTTTTCAAGAAAGGCATCATTGACTATCTGCGGCACATACTGCATGAGTCGGCGACGCCGGACGCGCGTAATTGCGTCAAGCGGTTCTCCTCCAAGGGCAACGCAGCGTTCGCGTCCGTAAATCCGGTACCCCGGCAGTCCTATAAGCGCCTTTATAAGCGTCGATTTACCGTGGCCGCTGCCGCCGACGAGACCCACCGCCTCGCACCTGCGGATCTCCAGATCGACCGTCGACAGGATCCTCCTTCCGCAGGCCGTGACGCCGGCATTTTTTACCTGAAGAAGAATTTCCTTATCGCGAAGGATATGACGTTTTTCGACACGCGACGGCGCGGAGGTTTTAACACACGGGTTGAAACAGCGGAACAATCGCTGAGCGTTATCCGGATCGATGGTTTCCTCCGGCATGGCACCGTCACATTCAGCGGTCGCTGCCGCACAGCGGCTTCTGAACGGGCATGCGGGAAGAGTGAACTGTGAGGGGCCGGGTTGCGCGTCATAGTGGATGCTGTTGTCGAACGACAGCCCTTCAGCCCCGGCGCATTCCGGGACCCCGTCGATATCCAGCGCATTGATGAGCGAACGGGTGTAGGGGTGGCGCGGATCGTCAAGGAGCTGTTCCGACGGGCCGGACTCGACGACCACTCCCGCGTAAAGGACATACATGAAATCCGAAAAGGTGCGTGCAAGCGTGATATCGTGTGAGATGAAAAGCACACTGCCCCCGTTTTGAACGAACGGTGCGCCCTTGGCGGCGATTACGGTGAAATATCTGTTTTCCTTTATGGCGTCAAGCGCCGTCGTTCCCTCGTCAATGACAAGCAGCCGGGGTTCGGTCATCATTGCCGAGGCGAGAAAAACCAGCTGCCTCATGCCGCCGCTGTACCATTCGATCGGTATGTCGGAAACCCTGACCGCAGGATGTGACGGCGAGCGGGTGAGGGAAATTCCCTGCCTGACGACATGTTGATATGCCGCTTCGGTCGCGGCGCGCACCTTTCGCGGAGACAGTCGACGATCATGTTCTTCAAGCGCAAGGCGATGCCTGCTCGTAACCACCTCTTCCGCAGTATAAACCGGATCAAGCGCATTCATATTGTCCTGGGGTATGTACATGATATCGCGTCGCCGCAGCGCGGCCAGTTCCGCGGATGGCCGTTCACCGTGTTCCCGGCCGAAAAAACTGATGGTGTCCGCATGGATGCATACATCTGCCGACGGCACGAGATACCCCATTGCAGCTTTGACCGTAACGCTTTTTCCGCTCCCCGATTCACCGATTACGGCGTATCTCTTTCGGGGCTCCACCTTGAGGTTCACCCCCCTGCAGGCAATGATCCACCGGCCGTCAGGTTGACGAAAAGCGACTTTGAGACCGGCGAGGGCAAGATACGTCATGTCAAACTCCTGCGGGAGATCCTCTCCACCATGCCGTTTACCGTGGCAACGGCAACGATGATGAGCAGACCGAGGCCCATTGCAGGTGTATACCTGAGCAGTACCGGGCCGTAAGGAGGAATGAAAAATACGCCGTTGATGATATCGTGAATGATGCTGCCGACGGTATGGAAGTTCCACGCCCACCGGGAAAGACCCGCCCCGCAATAGGCAAGGCCGCATTCGAGAAAAAGCACCGTCAGAAAAATATTGAGTGCGCCGATGGCCGCTTCGTGCCGGATAGCCGGAGAATAATACACCGCAAGCTTGCGCATCATCGAACAGCCGATGGCTGTCGCCGATGCAAACGCTCCCGACCGCTCCACATCCCGCATCCGGTTTACAATTGATCGGGAAGTCTCGTTCCAGCAGAAAAGCACCATGCAGAAACCGTATGCAAGCGTGCAATGCCACCTGTTGGCCGAACCTTCAAAAAAGGAGAGCGCCGAAAGGACGGTCATGACGATGGGGATCACGAAGAACTTCGGGATCAGATCGAAGGCGCTCATCACGCCGGACTCCAGAATGCGTCGTGCAGGTCCCTGAAGCAAACCGGCAGCCGTCCCCGTTCCCACGGCAATTGCAAGTGCCAGTACCGTCGTGGCAGAAACGAACAGAAACGTCGTAAGGACGCCGATACCAAGCATCTTCCAGCGGATGACAAACGGAGGAAGCGACACGCTCTCCTCGAACAGTCCTTGCCCGTAAACGGGATGTGCAATGTTCGCCGCAATGACGGCAATGACAAACAGGGCACACAGATGGGGAACAATGAAACGGATTTGGCGAACCGTATCATACGTGGTCCGCGCGACCGGATAGTAGCCCCGTACGATCAGCCATGAAGCGTTGCGGCGGAGCAGTTCCGTCATCACGACCAGTATGAATACGACGATTGACAGGAACCAGACCGCCTCGGCAACGTACTCGAACGTCCCCCGGCCGTTGATGATTGCCTGAACGAGCGAACCCGCGATACCCGGCCTGCTGAAGATAAGTTCGACGATCGCGGCGGAACTTATCAGATAAACGAAACGGTGTTTCAATACGTAGGCGAGGTCTACCAGCGTATGGGGAATGATATGCTTGAAAATGATGACCGGTGCCGTGTACCCGGATTCGGTAAGATAACGGACATGTGCGGCCGACCCTATTTGCGCCGACCGCTGCCTGATGCTTTCTACAAAAAAAAGCAGGTTTCCGTCGGCGAGCGCAAGTACCAGCGCCGGCGGAATACAACGGACGATATAACTCATAAGTAAACGCGGATCGGTGATGAGCGCCCCGATACCCTGAAACTCCAGTCCGGGTGCCACTTCCCCCTGAGGCCAGTTTTTCCCCGCCGCGATGCGCAGCGAGAAGAAAACGATAAGGGAGAGGAGAAACGAAGGAAACGGCGATGCGACGATTTTCATTACGGCAACACACCGGCCCGGCACATGCGAACGGCCGCCGAATAATTGACATGTGGCAATAAGCACGCCGAGCGCCAGGCTGATTATGACCGATGCGCACACCAGTACGAGCGTGCGCCAGGTGCTTTGAAGGATAAGCGACGGAATCTGTCCCGGACACCGGAACGTAATCACCCTGGAAAAGGTCTGAAGTATCAATGAAACACAGTCGTTCCAGCCGACATCGGGTTCGAGCAGCACCTGCCGGATACCGTACAGAACGGTCAGCATCAGGAAAATGATCAGTAAACCGCCTGCGGGCAGGACGAATTCGCCGAACTGAGTCAGTGAATGTCTTGCAGGATGTCTCATGCGTCGTCTCTTCCTCTCCCCTTGTTACCGCGATGCACCAGGTTTCCGGCTGTTCCCGGCAACTGCGGCATTGTCCGTCACCGTCTGCTGCGGACATCCCCAGTCCTTGACTGACTTTAAAAAATTAACCGGATCCCGTATGACCGAATACTGGTAAGCACTGTTGATGGCGATATGGAGATTGCGGTTCCACAGGAAGACTGCCGCCGTTTCGTCATGCAGCTGCTGGTGAATGAAATGATATGCCTGAATGATTGCGTGAGCGTCGCGCCTGCCGAACTTGACCGTTTCAACGGACCGCTGAAATTCCCGTTTGAAGGGACCGCCGTAGTCGTATCCGCTTATGTTGGCCGGATTGAGCGGTTCGCCCTTTTCGTTCTCCTGCCGCGGTTCCCACATTGCCACCGACGGGTTGAGACCGCTGCTCCATTCGTAAAGAGCAAGGTCGTAGTCACCTGCCGAAAGGCGCTCGAAATACCTGCTTTTATTGAGGGGAATGACATTCAGTTTCACGCCGAGTTCACCTAAAAAGTACTCGATGAGCAGCAATGCACGGTTGTTGAGGTCTTCGGTCGCGCCTTCGGACGGCCGCAGATACACCATGTCAAGGGTGACCTCCCGGACACCGGTCACCGTCTTGAGGTTGTTGATGACCTTTTTAGCCTCGTCGATACGGGCGTTTGGACTCAACGTGCTGTAATCGCCCTCCTCCCATTTGAGTGCGACGACCGATGCATTGTAGGCGCCGCTGGCGGGAAGAAAAGGACCGGTGATAAGGGGCGCCGGTCTGCTGCCGCCCTCGAGAAAGACATCGTCGTATATTTTCTTCTTATCGATCACGAGGTCAAGAGCCCGCCGAAAATGCCTGTTCCTGAACAGGTTGAAATGGGGGTTGGGACGATCACCCTTCTTCGGCCGGAAATTGAACAGAATCGCACATAATTCGACGGAAGGGTAGTCGAGCACTTTCACCCGCAGCGTGCTGTCGTCCTGAAGCTGAGACGAATATTTTGCCGGCAGATCGGTGATGAGATCGATGTTGCCGCTCTGCAGGTCCTGATACCGTGTCTGTTCATCGGCCTTGACGACGATGGCGATGTTCTTTACAAGACAACCGCCGCCCCTGTATCCGTTATTTGCCCATGCAAGTCCCATGATGTTGTTTATCCTGTCCCATGAGTTCAACCGGTACGGTCCCGTGCCGACGACCGTGAAAAGACTGTCTCCCAGACGACGCTCCTTTTCGGGCGATCCCACCATCGTACGACAGACGATCTTGAAATCGAGATTCCGATAGGTAAACTGCCCTTTTTTAAAGATGATCCGCACCGCGTGGGGACCTTCACTCCTGATCTGATGTATGTTCGCAATTTTCGACGCGCCCGGCAGCACCGGATTGCGGCGCAGATAATCGAAGGTCGCGACCACATCTTCCGAAATAAAGGAAAGACCGTTGTGCCACTTGACATCCTCCCGAAGCGGTACCACCAGCTCCACCGGCTTCGAGGGATCGTTGACCACGGGGTCCCACGTGCGCGGATCGCACGCCGCCATCTCCGGAATATTGTTGAGTGCATTGTCTATACCGATGAGACCGGCATAGATGAGTTCGCATACGTCGCGCGACTCCTTGTCCTGCACCTTGAACGGATTGAGGTTCCACACCGGATACCGGTATGCCACGGAAAGCGTCGAACTCTGTGCGCATGACATTGCCACCGCCGTCATCAGGAAGATGATCACGTTGCGTTGAAATGATTTGAGAGATTGTTGCATAACCGGATGCTCCTTTACATGACTGAATAATGTACGCAGTATCGTTATCGTTTCTCGCGGGAAGGGTGGCCGCGGAGACGAAGTGCGACAGAAATTGCCGCCGCCGTGTTCATCATGAAAATCCCCTCGAACAGACTGACACCGGATAGATGCATTGCATGCCTTCCCCGCCCTTTACTGCATGGGTAAATCCTGGGTTTTTTCGGTCAGCCACACCTGTGTCGAATCGGCAATTACTCTGAACTCAGGCGAAGTAGTATAAAAAACCGGATTTAGATCCCTGAAACAGCATTGCACTTCGTAGAGCAGCGGTCTGACATCCAGTGTTGCAAAAAGTTGTGCATGATTCCGAAGCAGCGTGGCATAGGCCATGAGCATGGAGGGATGTTGCCGAAAGAACCGGATGTGCCGTTCTTTGGGTCCCATGATCTGATAATAGGGAATTGTAGGACGAAGCGTAAAGGACCGCTTCTGGTTCCGACTGTTTTCAGCGCATGCTGAAAGTGCCGCCTCAGCATATTTATTGGCGGTCCTGAACGTGTCGCGCTCGCTCAGAAAAATCATACCGAGCATGAAATTCGCAAGCGCTCTATGCTTCGACGCAGGGTCGGCTGCGACCGTTTTCAGAAACGGGAGGCTGGCTGTATCCTCCCGTTTATCATTAAAGCGTTTGAGAGCACTGATGATGGTTGCGTCTTCGTCGGAAACCCCCGCCTTTTTATCCATGGCCGTCTTGCAGAAAACAGGTGGCAGACAGATCAGCAGGATGACGAGTACATTGCGCCATTTTGGAAGATAGTACGGATGGTTCATTTGCATTTTCCTTCCTCGAACAGGAATTTGCACTGTTCGCATGACCGGGATTCGATTTGCCTGATGCGCGATGCTTCCAGAACGGCTCCCATCTTTCGCGCGTCATTCAATGCAGAAATCAATTTCTTCCGGGCATCGGCGTTGTCCCTGACGAGCTCCTTGATTTTCTGCCAACGGAAGTTGAATTCCCTCACCTTTTTATCATTCCCTTTCGCCGCTAACCAGCCGTCGACCTTCGGAATGATGGCGGAGACCACCGCAGCGGTAGTATCAATCCGGCACGTCAGATTGACCGCCTCCGCGAGCTCTTCCCATTTCCATCGGGAGAACGGACGGTCATCCACCGCCTTTGAATCGAGATAGCCGTTGATTTCCGTCCATGTTTCGATATATTTGTCGGTAAAGCAATCCGGGTGTCCCTGTTTGCGGCCGAGAAGCTGGCGCCATTGGGGAGTAAGGGCTGAAAACCAGTTACGTATCGAACCCGTTTCACGCACGGCATCACCGACATACCTGTCGAGGGCATCGAGTTCCCCGGCTATTTTATCGCCGATGGCGGCGACCTCTTTTTCACTCAGCAGACCCATCATTGTCCGGTGGTCGTTCTGTATGGGTGCATACCGTTGTGCTATGGTTGCCAGAAGGGAATCCAGACGGTGCAGGCACCGGTCTTTCACCGCTGCGCCCACCGACTTTTCCTCGGCAGAAAAACCGGCAACCTGTTGCCTCGTTGTGGTAATCGTCGTTACCGCCGCCAGCCGGTCCTCCAGAACCCGGTCCTTCGCCGTATGCAGGAGCAGGTTGATTTTCATGACAGCGACCTGATTGGTACCGTCGGCCTTCCGTGCGGACACACGTCTCTCCTCAAGCATATTTGTAAAGAACCCATCCGTCCACGGAATACCGCTGCGACCTACGATATCGTAATATGCGGCAAGATTGGTGTTGTACAACTCCGCCACCCTACTTATATGGCTGAACTCCTCCTCTGAAACCAGTCCGAGCGTATCGGCGACATAGGACGAAAACGACTGCAGTTTCGACCGGGCGATGTCGATTCGTTTCCTGAGTGCCGCCCCGGCCGCAGGGACGGCATCTGACTGGCAGTTCGCAATGGAATACTCCTGTTCTTTCCGTAAAAGCATTTTTTTCTGTTCCATGACGTACTTCTGGAACGACTGCACCCAGAACGACCCCTGTACCGACCGGATTTTCGTTTCAAGATACCGTTCGCTTTCGAGCCTCAAATACCGGATACTGTCCCCGATTGCCGTCAGTTTCCGGCAATCGGCATCACGCGCATCGGCCGCATCGCGAAAGTTAAGGACCGTAACCGGCGGAGAATCGGGTGTAAACACCACCGTACCGGACGCCCGGGATACGGCCTCATCCGAAACGAGAATCTCCTCCGTGGCGCGCGGCGCCGCTACCACGGCAAGACGACGCATCTCATTGCGTCTACCGGAAAGTGTCACTTCCCTGATACCGTCGAGCACGCGCTCCTTCCGGATCACAGAAATCGTCCGCACCGGAGCCGGAACGGGCGAAACATCGGCACAGGCAAGTTTCAGCATGCTCATGTCTTCATAGATGAACCATATCGTCGATCCGTCATCCGACCAGCAGAGATTCGCGTCAGGAAAAACGGAATGATCAAAAGGAACGACGGTCACTGAATCAATCCCGCCCCCGGAAGTTATCGGTATCACGGCTACATTTTTTTGCCAGTTGCGGCCGCCCTTGCTGCGGTCACCGGTAACAAAGGCAATTCTGTCACCCTGCGGCGACCAGACCGGTTTGGAATTCTCAAGACTTTTCCCGACAGGCGGCAGCCGCCGTTCCAGCCTGAGCTTCGTTCCGGTAAACGTTCCCTTCCAGAGTTGAAGATTGTCGTTTGCCGACGAAGCGCATACCACCATGCATAACTCGGGACGGGCAACAGAAACGGCAATCTCATAGAAAAACGGCTCCCGGAAACCGCCTTCAATCCGTACGTTCCTGATGTCGCCGACTGCAATGTCGAGTACGACGATGCGCCGGTTCTGCACGAACAGAACCGCGGAGGTGTCGTACCAGGACGGACTGAACAGATTATCGCCCTCGACCGGAATCGTTCTGACCGTCGAAAACACGGCTTTCGATGATTGATATGCAAGAATCTGCAGTTTTTTTCCGGTGATGCATACCGCCGCCTTTCCGTCGGGCGACCAGGTGAAGGAGACGCCCGCCCGTTTCCTTTCGGCTTCCGAAGAAAAGAGTGATTCGCGGTCATTACGTTCCTCCCCGAGAACCTGCCGCGGCGGATTGCTCCCCGCAGAAAAAGTGAAACGGCTTGTTTCGCGGTTGAACTCACGGTACACGATACAATCGAACCAGGGATTGGGCGCCATCATATCGATCGAATAGCCGCTTTCGCTCGGAGTGATTTTCGATGTCACCGTGAGTCGGTCCGGAATCACCGTTCCAGCAGCCGGAGCAGCATATTCGAGTACCGAGTCGTTACGGGTAACGGCGGTTACCGCCTTCAATCCGATCGCCCAGGATCCCGTGAGCAGGTAGCTGGTCGAATCGGGCCGGTAAACGGTTACCTGCGAAGCCGCGACGGTAACGGCAAGTGCAACGGTAAACCCGGCATTTCTGAACACGCTCCTATTTGAGCCTGTTTTCATATGCCTGTATCCTTTCCTCAAAAGGATTGACCCTCAGGAGTTCCTTCCCCTGACTGTCCGCGAGTATCTTTTCCGTCAACCGACGGACATCGTTCCATTGTTCCAGAAGGGCACTGCGGTCTTTGGAGTTCGATTCGGTCTCGGCAACCGCCTGATAGAACTTGAGCATACCCCTGATCTCCCACGACCCCAGGAAGAAGCAGGGCGGTTCCATTCGCGAAACACCGAATATCGCTTCCTCCTCATCAAGAGCCGAAAGCGCTTCGGCGGCGGCAAGTGCGGCCGGTGCG
>Ga0316575_10000039_pt1 | contig 32234 bp, 31 predicted proteins | sample J5NA_FD_203072 | JGI IMG/M metagenome (GOLD analysis project Ga0316575, IMG submission 203072) | Rhizosphere microbial communities from salt marsh grasses in Alabama, United States - J5-7_050615r2r3 | ecosystem: Host-associated > Plants > Roots > Rhizosphere | place: USA: Alabama | collected...
TTCCCTTCCGTATCACTGTTTCTCCGTCAAGCCTCTGTCCTAATTTTACCGTGCGCGAGTCCACACTCATGTCGCCTTTGACCACGTAAACGTAATCCCCTTGCTGACCTCGCTGAACCGCCTGGGATGGCACAACAACAGCGCTCCGACTGGTGGCCAGTCTCAGAATGACGTTCACAAACTGTCCCGGCCAAAGCGTCTTGTCAGGGTTGGGAAACGTGGCTTTCAAGAGAATCGTTCCCGTGGACCCGTCAACCGTATTGTTGATAAACGAGAGTTCTCCTCTAAAGTTCGGCACCTTTTGATCGGGAAAGGCAGCCTCGACGTCAAGCGTTCCGTCTGCGGCATAACGCCGGATATCCGCCAGATATTCTTCGGGTACCGAGAAACTCACATTGATGGGCGTGATCTGATTAATTGTGACCACCGGTTGATCTTCGGCTTTGATTACATTTCCTAGCTTGACCAAAAGGTTTCCGGTGCGACCGGTAATGGGCGCCCGAACGGTACAGTAATCGAGGTTGACCCGGGCACTTTGAACGGCCGCCTGGTCGGCTGCAACGGTGGCTTTGAGCGCATCGGCGTTTGCTATGGTTTGATCGTACGCCTGTGATGTCACATAATCTTTTTTGACCAATTCGGCATAACGCCGGACATCTTCTTTGGCGCTCTTCAACCTAGCGTTGTCACGATCGAGTTCGGCCAAAGCGCCTTCCAGGGCCGCCTGGTAGGGCCGGGGGTCGATGGTAAAAAGCAAATCTCCCTGGGAAACATCCTGTCCTTCCTTAAAGGCAATCCGTGTAATTTCACCGGCTACCCGGGCCCGAACGGCCACCGTATTATGTGGCTCCACGGTTCCGATGGCTTTAAGTACCACTGGAACGTCTTTTTTGAGGGCGATATGGGCGGTTACGGGCGCCGGTTTCGGGCCCTGGTTATTTTCGGCATTTCCTGAACACCCTGCCAACATAAAAACAGTAATTCCCACAGTCAGAAGATTGGACAGGCCGATACGGAACATTCCAGAAAGCTTTGTACCGAAGAACGGTAAACGGCGAATGGTTGTCATGGTTTCTTTACCTTTTCCATCGTAATGGGAATCTTTTCCAAATTTTCTGTGCTGGATGCACTTAACGTTCCGGTGTCGCGCGCCAAGGCAGCCAGCGACACGTACCAGTCGGCAGCGGCTTGTACCCGCTGGGCCCTTGCGCTTTCGAGAGCGCTTTGCGCCGACAGAAGGTCCAGTATGCTGCCGACACCGGCTTTGTAGCGCCCCAGCGCCACCTGGTAGGATTCGGTGGCGCTCTTGAGTAAATCTTCACTGGTTCTAACCCGCTGTTCCGCGGTCTTGAGGTTGTAATAGCTCGTCCACACTTCCAGCACCACCTGTTGTTCGAGACTGTTCAGGCGGGCCTGTGCGGTTTCCTCGTCAGCTCGCGCCTGTTCTTCATTATGACGTTGGGAAAAGCCTGTAAAAATCGGAACACTGAAAAGCAACGCACCGCTGTAATTATCCTTATATAATGAAGTGGTGCCGTAATAAGTGTTTCCATAATCGGCGGTTCCATTGATAGAAGGATAAGCCTGAGCCTTCACTTTACGCAAGGTCGCCCCGGCTTGTCTGACCTGGGCACGCGCCGCCGCGAGATCCGGCCGCTTTTTTTCAGCCTGAGCAAGATAGTCTTCCACTTTCTCCAGCGTTTCCTTGAGAGGGATCTCTTTTTTCGGAACGACAATGTCATATGGCGTATTGGCCGGCAGTCCCATGGCAGTCGCCAGCGCGCCTCTCGTGGTTTGTATTTGTCCCTGAAGGCTGTCTAGGGCCAGTTTGGCCTGTGCCAGAGCGGTTTTCGCCTGGAGCACATCGGCGATGGTGGCGACACCGGCATGGTGACGGTCTTTTGAGGCCTCCAAATTGGTTTCAGCCTCCTTGTAAGTGGCCTGTTGGGCTTGGAGAAGGGCTTTGGCCGTCACGTAATTATAGTACGCATTTTCCACGGCAAAGATAATATTCTGGATGACGGTATTATGAGACCAATCGGCGGCGATAAGCGCTTCCCGGGCTTCGTCAACGAATGCATGCCGCCCCCCGAAATCGTAGATCAGCCAGTTGAGTCCCAAGCTCGCCAAAGTGTTTCGCTGGCTGTAAGGAGTAGCGCCGTTGTCGTTATGGCCACTGATGTAACTTGTTCCGGCTGTTGCGTCGAGCTGCGGGTAATACGAACCCTTGCTGCTTTCGTATGCGGCGGCGGCGGATCGGGCCTGGGCCCAGGCGGCGGCCGTTTCAGGATTGTTTCGAAGGGCGATGTCCACGATGTCCAGAAGGCTTAAGGATTGTCCGGATTTGAGGATATTTTCCGGGAGTGTTACCGGGGCTGATTTTGAGGCGACCCCGGGTATTGTCCCGGGTGCCGGCGTCCATGATACTGCGGAAGATGGGGCCGTCCCCGGCGATTTCCAGACACGGTGGAAATCCGAGGCGCATCCGGCCAGCATCAGGGCGGCTGCAAACCACACGGCGGCAAAAAAGCACAGATGATACGGTGTCCAACGTTTTCCTCGATATTCCATGTTTCCTCTATCCCTGAGGGATCATAAAAGGTCGCTCAATTAGGATCTATTCGTGAACCGGCGTCAGAGCGATGCCCTGAAAAATCACTCGGATTAGAAGCCGCGCATCTTCATCCAGTGAGTCCGGCTTTTCCTCCAGCAGACGCCGGGCGGTCATGGCAATCATCGCTTCAATAAATATGGATGCTACTTTTTTAACATCCATGGGGCAGAAAAGTCCGGTGGCGACACCGTCGTCGAGCACCTTGGCGATCCGTTCCACAAAATTACGATAACGGCTGTTTTTCTGACGAATGGCCGGAGACTGTGCGATCTCTCGCTCTTCCAAAAGAAACCGAAAGAGGCCCCGGTTTTCATCAAAGTAGCCGAGCATCCGGTGTACAATGTTTTCAATTTTTTGTTTCGGCGTCAGCGATCCGTCCAGAATTTCCTGGAGCTGGTCGGCGAGGGGCTTAAAAATCGCTGTTTTCACGGATTCAAGCAATTCCTTTTTGTTGCGAAAATGGATGTAGAGACATCCCTTGGACATCCCGGCTTCGGCAGCGACTTGATCCATAGTGACTTTGCGAGTTCCCGTGCTTGTCACCAGGTTCACCACAGCTTCTTGAATCGATTCCCGGGTGATCTGGTTAAAAAGCTGTTTTCGCTTTGTTTTTGGCTGAGGCATGGGGTGCTCCCTCTTGAATATGACCGATAAGTCATAAATTTGACCGAAAGGTCAGAGTATATTCAATCATTTTTATTGTCAATCAAAATGTGACACGTGGGTTAAGCATCACAACCCCAATAAAAATCTGTAAAAAGCGCTCCGCCGCCTGATCTCGGCGCCTGCTCCGGGGAATGCGGAACCTATTCATCCAGATTCAGATTAATATTTTCAACGATGAATGTTTCGGTTGGAAAGCGTACCGGGGTAGATTCAGATCGGCATGAATGAGGATTGGAATATGTTTTTCGGAATTCGGTCGATCAACGCCGGAAAATCACCGGCATTCAGGCCCAATAAATCCAGTCTGTCCGGCAATTTTTCCGTTTCAATCTGCTCCAGTTCGTAGCAGGGCTGAAATTTTGACATCAACAAATCGGCAAGATACACGATCGTGACGAGTTCTAAGTTTTCGGCTGAAGCTTCAGGCCGGTGATGGTTGGCAATGACATGGATCAGATTGTCCGGCAGCTTCCAAAGTTTTCCCAACCGCATCCCGGCTTCAGTGTGATCGATACCGAACTTTAATCTTTCTATCTCGCACAATTCATTGCCTTTTTCCTGGGTAGATCGATAGAAAAACGGGGCGTTTGCCGCCACCTCCTGGTCCAGAGGAATCTTTCCGATATCATGCAGAAGACCGGCGGTATAGGCGACATCGGGCGCTGCCTTCTTGGTGATCTCGGCGAGTTTTTGGGCCGCCGTGGCAGTTCCGACGGCATGATAGAAAATTCCCCCTTTACACAGGGAATAGCCTTGGAGGGATTGCGGAAAAAGCGATTGGGCGGAGGCTGTAACGACAAGTTTTAACAACCGCTTTTCTCCTACCAATACCAGTGCCCGATCAATGGAGTCCACCACTGTTTTCAGTCCCATGAATGTAGAGTTGCAGAGCGTTAAGATCTTGCCGCTGATGACCTGGTCCCGCCGGATTTCACTCCCGACTTCTTTTATTGAATAATCTTCATTGTGTATCAATCGGATGACTCTAAGCGCTACCTGGGGTATGGGTTTCGCGCGATGAATCGCTTCATCGATATCGAAAACAATATCGGTTTGAACCGGCTTTCCGGATGGATTGTTGAATTGCCACGTCGGTTCGATGGAGGATTTTAAGAGAGAGAGATCGAGGTTCATTTTACGTCCGGAATAGCCGCCGGTTTCGGTTGCAATGATGGGAATTTTATGTTCAGTGAGAAAAAATTGAACGTTTTCAGTAATTCGTCCCCCGAGATCAAGTGACAGATCCACGTCTGATACCGGGCCGATAAGAGCGCCTCCAGCCATGCAGGCCTCCAGGTTTTCTTTTGAAGCACCTGCATCAATCAATTTATTTAAAAAATGCGGCATTCCGCTGGTGGCATAATTTTCAGGATTAAAATGTCGATCGGATCCCGGGGCCTCGGCCAAAAGAAGATGAAGCAATCCACCCACTTCAGCCCGGCGATCAACCAGGGTTACCCCTACGCAGCTTCCCAGATAGGCTTCAAGGATTTTTTCCTCTTTACCGCCGACAATGGATGTGCCTGACGGCACAATTTGTTTGTTCATATTTAAAAAACCTCCGGACCCGCCAATTATCCGATTCCACTTAATCTTAAGGCAGCGGATCTGAGATATTGAAAGACATCCGGACCTTCCATGGCAGCGGTCTCCTTTCCCTCTGCGACATTTTGAATAAATTGTATATTTCCCTTGTCGTAGCTTCCGACCTGCTGCTCCACCAGTTTTAAAGTATTATGTATCAGGCTGTAAAGGACCATGGGACCGAAGAGATCTTCTCCCGTTTCTTTCCGGACAAGTCTTCCAATGATCTTGTGATGACGGATGCCCAAGGCTGCCGGTGCGGAACGATAATTTAGGATTTCCGCAAAAAGATCCATACATTCGATGACGCCGTCGGCGTAAGCGTTATCCAGAGAAACCCGGCCGTCGTCGACGATGTCATCGATATCCGTTGCGGTGAAGGAAAGGTCCAGACTGGCAATACATTCTTGTTCAATGGCTTTGACGGAATCTTCCTTTTTACTCATTACCACATCGGTGTCTTTTAATATTTTGACAACATTGAAAGGATTCATCATCTCTTTGACAGTAGGGCTTTTGCGCATGGCCACGTCATATACGGACGTGTTGTAAATCGTCAGATCATTGTCAAGAACCACGATTCGGGTCTTTTCAGCTTCGACATCTTTGATATAAAGTTCGAGATCCCGCTTTTTTTGAAAATGATAACCCGCTGTTTCAAGGAGCTCGCGCATGATTCTTTTATCTATCTTACGGCCGCTGTCTATGGGACCGATGGACGCAGCAACTTGTTTGGCTGCTTGATGTATTTTAATTTTTTTTAAAAGATTTTCTTTGAATGACATGCATGTAAATTTACCACAGCCCACGCGTTCATGCAATTGATAGTTTTTAGAAGCCGTCTCAAAATTGAGATGACTTCTAAATATCTTTTAACGGCATTCACTGGCTTCTTGACGTTGGCGCATTCTTTGTGTATAAAAAAGCTTTTGCCATTCCCATATAGATGACCGAAGCGGGAGTACCGATGCTTTAATTAAGGCTTCAAAATGGCCCGAAATCATCCGGAACTGGGATGCATCTTTCTGATATGATAATAATATAATATCTATAAAAGGAGCTCTATGACAGTGTTAATATTACCGACTATTCAACAGGACAGCGATAATTCGGATTTCACTCAAAGGCGGGACATGATGGAAAAAGCGACACTAATCATTGACGGGAAAACATACGAACTCCCCGTTGTCGTCGGCAGTGAAGGGGAAAAGGCCATCGACATTTCAAATTTGCGACGAATGACCGGTTTGATTACACTGGATCCGGGATATGCCAACACCGGAAGCTGCACCAGCTCCATCACATTCATGGACGGGGAAAAGGGGATTCTACGGTATCGCGGCATTCCGGTTGAACAGTTGGCGGAACATTCGAGCTTTATTGAAACCGCATATTTATTGATTAACGGGGTATTGCCGACACGGGAGCAACTCAACGAGGTTTCGGTGCTCTTCAACGACCACTCTCTGGTTCATGAAGATATGCAAATTTTTTATCAGAACTTTCCCAGGGGCTCTCATCCCATGGGCATCCTGTCGGCAATGGTCAATGCTTTGAGAAGCTTTTATCCGGAACTCCCGGCCTTTGGAGAGGAGATTAACATTACCGTTATTCGCCTGTTATCCAAAGTTCGAACCATGGCCGCGATGTCCTATAAAATATCCAGAGGCCATAAAGTGGTCTATCCGAGACCCGACCTGTCCTATTGCGCCAATTTTTTAAACATGATGTTCGACACCCCGGTAAAGCCCTATCCCATGGATAAAGATCTGGTTCAGGCATTGAATGTGTTTTGGATTCTTCATGCCGATCATGAACAGAACTGCTCGACGTCGGCGGTTCGGCTGGTGGGGAGCGGGAGAGTCAATTTATATGCCGCTATTTCAGCCGGCATCGCAGCCCTCTGGGGCCCTTTGCACGGCGGCGCCAATCAGGCGGTCATCGAAATGCTTTCCGATATTCAGAAAGACGGCGGGAACTTTCGCCGGGCCATTGAAAGGGCCAAAGACAAAAAAGACGCGTTTCGCCTCATGGGGTTTGGACACCGCGTATACAAGGCCTATGATCCCCGGGCCAAAATAATGAAAAAAATGTGCGACAAGGTGCTGGCCAAGCTCAACATCAAGGATCCCTTGCTCGACTTCGCAAAGGAACTCGAAGCAGCGGCGTTAAAAGATGATTACTTTATCGAACACAACCTGTATCCGAACATCGATTTTTACAGCGGCATTGTGCTAAGGGCTATGGGCATACCCACCAACATGTTTACGGTGATGTTCGCCATCGGCCGCCTTCCGGGATGGATCGCTCAATGGAAAGAGAGCATTGACGATCCGAAATGGAAACTGGGCCGGCCCCGGCAGATTTATACCGGTCCCAAGGAGATGCAATACATTCCCATCGATGAACGGTGAGGGTTTCGCGAAAAAATGGAATTCGTCAATGTCATCCACAATATTTAGAAGTGGTTTCAAAATCTTCAATCGGGTTTAAGGTCAAAGCGGACTGAGGCGGCCAACCGAAGGAATATCGTGGATATTTCGAGGATTGATCGCCTCAGTCCAACGAAGAGATTGAGCCCGGGAGGAGGTTTTGAAACCACTTCTACGGGTTAACTTGATACCCCGTCATGAACACCCCACTCACGCAGCTATCCCGAAGTTACTTTAATTATCTGGCCCGCCGTTTTCCGGTGATGTGCGCCAGTGATGAATTCCACTTTATTCCCAGGGCACAAGATGCCGCGGGATATTATCATCGATTGGAGGATCTCGACGCTTCTGCCATAGATGAATGTGTCGACCAGTTAGACGTATTTTGCCGGGAATTCAGCCGTCTTCGCGCAGGTGAAACAGATCTCGAAAAGACCATCGACCTTGAGCTGTTAAACGCCAATGCAAAAGGGATCGCCATTGAACTGAAGCAGAATCGGGTCTGGCGCCACAATCCTTTGCTTTATTTGAAGATCATCTTCATCGGCATCGATCACGCGTTCAATAAGCCGTTCGACGATCCAGGGGAACGGCAGGAACGAATTTTTGAACGGATGTCATCGATTCCCAGGCTCCTGAATCAGGCGGCCTGTAATTTGGACCGGGTGCCGGAAAGTTATTACCATTCGGCCAAAGCCATGTTTAACGACGGTCGGCAGTATCTGCGGCATGCGGTGCCAGCGCTTTCGGCACAGGGCGACAAACCTTTTTTGCCGTACCTTCAAGATACGTTTGATGCGCTGAGGGGTTTCGAGAAATTTTTCGATTCGATCCATCCGGTGCCGGACGAACACTTTTCCACAATATCTCTTCATTCCAGTTTAAAGGACCATTTCTCATCGGATAGGGATTTAGAGGAAGTGTTTCAAATTGCCGTGGATGAGTGGCAGGATACGCTCGAAAAACTGAAAGAAATTCAATCGAAGATAAACCCCGACACGTCATGGCAGAGATTGTATCACGGCTTTTATCCGGACGTGAATGAAAAGGACACATTTTCTTTATACCGGCTTGAAACCGAACGACTTCGAAAATTTTTCGGTCGGCGCGGTTTCAAAAAAGACGAACTGGATTCACCCCTTGAAATTGTGACGACGCCGGAGTATCTGAAATCGGTTCGAAGTTCGGCCTCTTTTGCAGCGGCTTTCAGTTCCGATCCAAGGGAGACGAGTTTCTTTTACATCACGGACCAGTTCGACGAAAAAGATCTTAAGGAAAACACACGTCTTAAAAAAAGACTTCTTCGTGAATATAAATTCTTAACCGCCCATGAGACCATTCCGGGACACCATCTTTTGGATTCGAAGCGAAGAAGGTTGACAAATACTGTTCGGCGTCAGATCGAATCACCCTTGTTCTATGAAGGGTGGGCGTATTACGTTGAAACGCTTTTGGCGCGGGAAAACTATATCAAGGATCCCATGGAGTATCTGGTTGACCATAAGCGCAGGTTGTGGAGATCTGCTCGATGTCAGATTGATGTCGGTCTGCCGGCGGGCTTTATCACCAAAAAGGATGCTGTGGAATTGCTGACAACTTCAGGATTCAGCACCCGGGAAGCTGTCAGACAGATCCATCGTTTCCAATTGAATCCCGGGTATCAGTTGTGTTACAGTCTAGGGCGTTATGAAATTATGAGGTTGAAGAAAGCTTACGGCACCCGGATGGGTGACGAGGCGTTTCATACATTCTTGCTGGAAGGCGGAGAGCTTCCCTTCCATTGGATCGAAAAAAGACTGCAAGCTATTTTACAACCTTCCGGAAAATGATTTTTTTAGGATTTTCCATAAAAGAGGAACAGCAAATGAAAGAATTTCTGGGATACCACTCCGAATGGAATCTTGGAAGTCCCGGTGGATGGGATTATCAGCGGGTGACGCAGATCATCGGAAAGGCTGTATGGTCGAAGTTAAACAATATTCATCCCATCGATGTAAAATTGGACTTTGACCACCCGTGTTTGTTTCCCGTCAATGGATTCGTCGAGATGCTCGTTAATGCGCATCGATCCCGGGAAGGCCGAAATGCCGGTCTCATCGCCGTCGTGGCCGAAGAAGAGACCCTTGAAGACGTTACTGAAAACAAAAACCTGGCCAAAAGGCTCGATGCCATTGACGGTTTATCCGGAGCGTTGATGGCGCCTCAGGATCTGGATCTCAAGAACGGCCGTGTTTGCTGGAAGGGGCAACCGGTTTCGACCATCTTTATGGATTTTAATACGGATGTTCTTCTGGCCCTTCACCGAAAGCACGATTTGAGTCCGGTATTGCAGGCGGTCAAGGAGCGGCGAGTCATTAATCCCCGGGGCACTGAACCCATCAACGTCAAGAGTATGTTCGAGGTTATTACAGGTCCCTCAAGCAACAGATTCCACAACGGTATCGTGCAAAGAACGCCGTGGACCCGTCAATTCTATTCCAGAAAGACCCAGGGGCCGAACAACGAAACGATCCATGATCTTATCGAGTGGACCCGTTTGAATTGGAAGGGTCTCGTATTGAAGCCTGAAAGAGGATATTCAGGAAAAGGTGTTCGGGTAGGTGCGGTCGATCCTGATCCGGATGAGGCCATCGCTCTTGCCTTGACGGAGAAGAATTATATTGTTCAAAAGAAAGTTCCACTTGATTTATGGGCGGAAGTAATACCTGTCCTCAAAGACGGCGAAATAGCTCTGGAAAAATGCCAGACAGACTTTCGCTGCCTGATGGGAGATAAAGGTCTTTTCGGATTTTTAGGACGCTATGGCGGTGTTCCTACAAATGTCGGGAGTGGCGGCGGTGTTCAACCGCTGGCTGTTTTGGAATCGGACATGGCGGTTCGGGAAGCCGTTGAACGGATCAATGACGCCGTTTTGAGCATGGATTATGATCTTGTTTCAGAGGTCGAACAAATCCAGCGGGAAATGGCACTGGAACATGAGTTTACCTATTTGCTGGGCCCCATCAAGATCGCGTTGAGGCCGCGGGTCGTCACCGCTTCTCAGCTTGAAGCTTTGGAAGACTATTGCATTCAATTATGGTCGGACTGCCTGACATTGGAAAAGATGTGGCTCTCCGGCGAGCTCGATGACATTATAAAAATCGAGGAAGAAGAGCTTGAAATCGCCCGGATGCATCCTTGGGCCGGAGCGCCGGCGATTATTGCATCCGACGGCCTTTTCAGCTTCGGCGCACATCCAAATACTTCATAAGGAGATCGCAGTGGATATCAAGGTCGATCCTGACTGGTGGAAAACGCTGTTTGACGATATCTATCTCCTCACCGATGCGCGAACGGTTTGCGATGAAGACATTACACGACTCGAAGTGAATGTGATTTGTGAGCTTCTTCCCATACAGAACGACAGCAGAATATTGGATCTTTGCGGCGGGCACGGACGGCACAGCCTTGAACTGCTCGCCCGGGGATTTTCATCATGCACGGTTCTCGATTATTCTCAACGCCTCATACATCTGGCCAAAGCAAAAGCAACCGAATACAATGTCGCCCTAAATCTTGTCCTGGGAGATGCCAGAGATGCAGGATTTCAAGATGAAAGTTTCGATCATATCTTTATCATGGGAAATTCATTGGGATATATTCAAAAGCCCGATGCCGACCAGCGGATTATGGGAGAAGCTTTTCGACTGCTTCGGAAAGGCGGATGGTTTCTGGCTGACGTGGCGGACGGAGATGCCATCAAACGTACCTTCAGCGCCAGTGCCTGGCATGAAATCGGCGATGATACGGTGGTATGTCGCCGGCGAAAACTCAAAAAACATGCGATTCACGCCAGAGAAATGATCCTCAGTAAAGAAAAAGGACTCATCCGAGATCAAAACTATGCCATTCGGCTTTACAGACCGCAAGCCCTTTCAGCGCTAATGCAAGCGGCCGGATTCGAGAAGGTCGGCGTTCGTACCGGTTTCTCGCCGCATAAATGCTCGGGTGATTATGGCTTCATGAATCATCGCATGCTGGTTACCGGTCAAAAAGCCATTTAAAGGAGAAGAAAGACCATGAGCAAATACATGCAATTAACCGTCCATGTCCGTTCCTATCATAAAAAGGGTCTGGAAGCGGATTATCCGAAGTTTGCCAAAGCCTTGAGTTTTCTTGATGAGAAATGGACCGGGCAAGACTTCTCGCTCTTTGACATCGCGGGAAGAGTGGACAGGCTTCTTTACGACGCGGAAGGAAACCCCTCTTTTAGAGAAATTCTGCTCAATTACAAAGACAACCTCCGCAATCTTCACAAGGCGACTGAAGCGCATATTGCTGATTGGAACCTGGCCGGAGCCGACCAAACCCTGTATCAGATCGAGGATGTCTTCGATCAAATCGAATGGGAATTAGGATGAGGGGTCGGAGTGTTTCCCGAACGAGCGCTCCATTAGGATAAGCCAAGGGCATCATGATCCGCATCCATCCATACCGGAAAATCTTCTCGGCATCTTTTTAGAAGATCATATGATAATTGAGCCGTGTACGTACACGGATGGCTGCTTTTTTGAAAAACGACTGTTCCCCATGGATCGATGATGGAAGAATCTCCGCAGTAAGCCAGGCCGTTTCCGTCCGTCCCGACGCGGTTGACGCCGACAACATAACACTGATTTTCGATGGCTCTGGCCTGCAACAGGGTTTTCCAGTGCCCTGCGCGTCTTTCGGGCCAGTTGGCGATAAATATGGCCGCATCATATTGGTTTTTCATATTTCGCGTCCAGGCCGGAAACCGAAGATCGTAACAGATAAACGGCCTGATCCTCCAGCCGTTTAATTCGACGGTAATATTTTTGCTTCCGGCGCTGTAAATTTTTTCTTCACCCGCCATTCGAAAGAGATGCTTTTTGTCGTAAGTCAGCAGATCCCCGCCCGGTTTTGCCCAGACCAGGCGATTATAAAATTTTCCGTTATCATCGATGATGATACTTCCGACGATATCCGAGTTGAAATCCTTTGATTTTTTTTGAATCCATCGAACGGCGGACCCGTCCATGTCCTGTGCCAGGACGGCGGCATTCATGCTGAAGCCGGTGGAAAACATTTCCGGCAGTATGACAAGGTGGGTGTCTTCTTTGACGGCGCTTATCCGGGCATCGAATTCTTTCAGGTTGGCATCAATATCTTCCCAAACCAGTTCACTTTGAATCAATGTGACTTTCAAATCCTGCATAATCTCTCCGCAGCTTTTTCAAGGGTCTTGTCTTTTTTAGCAAAACAAAATCTAAGCACTTTATGATCGACGCAGCGGTGATAAAAAACCGAAGGCGGAATCGACGCCACGCCGTTTTCTATAGTCATCCTTTTTGAAAATTCAACATCGGATTCATCGGAAATCGCCGAATAATCCAGCATTTGAAAGTAAGTGCCGCAACAGGGAACGGCTTTAAACCGGGAATCTCGGATGAGTGATAAAAATTTATCTCGTTTTTGCTGGTAAAATGCCGGCAGGCTCAAATAAATCTCCTTGTTTTTCATGAACTCGGCATAGGCATATTGAATCGGCGTGTTGGATGCAAAGGTTAAAAATTGATGCACTCTTTGAAATTCTTTGGACAGCGGCGCCGGTGCCAGGCAATATCCGATCTTCCAACCGGTGGTGTGGTAAGTTTTCCCAAAGGAACTGACCACAAAGCTCCTTTGGCGGAGTTCCGGATACCGGCAGACGCTTTCATGCCGGATACCGTCAAAGATGATATGCTCGTAGACCTCGTCGCTTAAAATCAACACTTCCGTGTCGCGTAAAATGTTTTTGAGTTCGGCGATGTCCGATTCCGTAAATACGGCACCGGTGGGATTATGGGGTGAATTCAAAATAATGAGCCGGGTTTTGGCAGACAGGGCATTTCGGACATCGTCCCAGTCGATCCGGCAGTCCGGGAACGTGTATTGAACATACACCGGAATGCCGCCGTTGAGCTGTATCACCGGCACGTATGAATCAAAGGCCGGCTCGAGAACGATGACTTCGTCCCCCGGGTGAACCGCAGCGCTGATGGCCGCAAACAATGCCTCTGTGGCGCCGGATGTCACGGTAATTTCAGAATCCGGATCATAATCGGCAAGATACAGTTCCGATACTTTTTCCGAAATCCGTTCCCGCAAGTCTCTTACACCCTGCATCGGCGCATACTGGTTGTGGCCGGCGCGCATAGATTCGTAAACCAGGGTCAAGAGACCCGGGTGGGTGCCGAAATCCGGAAAACCCTGGGAAAGATTGATGGCATGATGATCGTTTGCCAGTTTGGACATGATCGTAAAGATGGTGACACCCACATCGGGCAGTTTTGATTTTATTTGCATGGCGTATCTTTTTGATTCTGTTATTTAATCGTTTCTTTTTACCCCAAAATATATTTGGTTGTTTATAAAACGTTTTAGCCCGAATATCAAGACGGAAGGTATTATGCGCATCAGATTAGAAGTGGTTTCAAAACCTCCCCTCGGACTCAATCTCTGTGTTGGACTGAGACGGCCAATCCTCGAAATATTCCCCATATTCCTGCGGTTGGCCGCCTCAGTCCGCTTTGACCTTAAACCCGATTGAAGGTTTTGAAACCATTTCTAGATTTTTTCATTGCTTATACTATACCGTGCTTTCAAGTGTCGGCGGCGGCTCGATACATCCCGGGACGGGCTTCCATTCGCACTGGGCGTTCAATTCCAGGCCTTCTTTGATGACCGAAATCGGGCGGTCAACGGAAACGACCACAATAATAAGATTTGCATGTATGGCTGTAAACCTCAATGCCGAGTTGAATCGCGCACCCCGGGCCCGATCCTCGCCCGGAACGGCGAGACCGTCCAGAAGGCAGGCGAACCCGTGAAGTTTCAGGTCCGCCCCGATATGAAGTGCCCCGTCCAGCTTTGCCAGGGATTCCGAGAGCTTTAGAAATCGCTCTTCTTTAAGATCGAGTGCCTGTTCTGATTTCTGTCCTGCAATTTCTATGGGGGTGTCATTAAAATCGATAACCAGCGTGCAACCGTATTTTTCTCTTTCAGCAGTGTGCACAATTCGGGAGATAATCTGAAAAAGTTCTTGTCCGGCAGCAAAAGCCAGATTCGATTCGAGCAAGGCTTCTTCCACTTCCACCAACTTGGCTTGACGTGTCGTAGAATGAAAACTGCCATCTGCAAAACTGCACACCCGATTATCATTTATGCTCAAAAAACCGTATTCACCTCTGAAATCAGCGGTGATTCTAAAGGTCTTTTCGGTGTCGGCAGAGATTCCAACGATGGTTTTACCGTCAGAGATCAGTTTCCTCTCAGAATTCTCAACACTTTGAAGCAGCTTGCGAACATGTTTGAATTTATTAAGGTTTGGCTGTTCCAACAGGGGAAAGCGGGCTAAAAATTCCATTTCTAAAGTGTCTTTAGGTTCAACAAACGTCAATTCACCCAAAGGCCAGGCCTTTTCCTCACGGGTTTTGGAAATACCGAGGATGGCGTCCAATATAGGATATATTCGTACCTGAGTATCCCAGCCCAGAATAATGTTCATTTGGTCGATAATGTAATCCCGAACCGCATGAGTAGCATATTCCCGAAGGACATTGCCGGAGGTCCTTGTGTATAAGTAATCTCCGGTAGCAAAATCATGAGAAAGCAGCCAGACGGCATGCTCCAGCCAGCATTCAGTCGGGCCGATGGAACACATGTCAGGATGATGCTCCGTAAACCACATCTGATAAAAAACCGAACGCGAACGGCCGCCGAAGGAAATCAGTCCCGCAAGTTGGAGGTTCTTTTGGGCGTGGATATATCCTGAAAGCGTCTTTTCAAGGACTTTTTCTTCAACATCCTCGCGCCATTGATTCGATTTTAAATAAATTTCTTTCAATATGGGTTCGTGTCCCTGTAATAAATGCTGTGGATCGTAGACGCGAATTGGGTCGGCAGGTTCGATGGCATAAATGAGCGCTGCCCGACTCGGCCCGGAAAAGTGGGTAAGACCGTCACTAAGCCCATCAAGCGTATGAAAAAGACACAGGTTTTTGAAAGAATCCATGGTTATTATAATTCCTATGATGGATACGCTGCTTGCGAAAAGGATAGATCCCGAATTGAGTCCACCTTAACTATAAGCCATCTCAAAAAAGTCTTTTCATCCGATATCGGCGTTGAGCCCTCGTCTCAAGCCTTCGACATACTCGAGTATATCTGCGGGTTGATTCTCGGCTTCGCCTTGATCTCGACCGAAAATCTGAATTTTGAGATGGCTTCTATAAAAAAAGCAAAAACTGTACCAAACGAGCATCACTGCTATCTCTTATCGATCTTTGCAGTTATGGTCAATATTCATCTTAAAACCTTTGTAAACTGTGGCAACTGCACACCTGTTTATTTTGGAAAGTACTAAGATTTTAAGATTATTAAAAATACGATAAAAAAAGACAACGGATTTTTCCTTTACAATTCGTAAAAAAATCTGACATCATATGTATTTGTAAATTCAATGTAATTTGATCTTCTTCCTTTTAATAATTCAATTTTATCCGGGAGTTGTATACATTGTCGTGTTTTCAAAATCTGGCATGAATATCGCAGTCGATATGGGTAATTAAGAACCCAATTGAAATGAAGATGAATCATCAAGCTCAAATATTTGAAGCAATGGGTCGGCCGGAGTTCTATCCTCACCCCGTGGGCGATATAGAACAGCGAGAAACGCATATTTCTCATGTTTTTCTGACCGGCGACTATGTTTATAAAATAAAAAAGGCCGTCAATCTTGATTTTCTCGATTTCACGACTTTAAAAAGTCGCTCTTATTTCTGCCGCCAGGAAGTGATCCTGAATAAACGTCTGTCTCACCATGTCTATCTTGATGTGGTGTCCATCAATCTTAAAGACGGCAAATACCATTTGAACGGACCAGGCATTCCCGTTGAGTATGCCGTGAAAATGCGACAACTTCCTTCGGAGCGTTCCATGCTTAACATGCTGAGAAGAAAAAAGATTAAAAAAGACCTTATCAGAGAGCTTGCCGTTATTCTTGCGCGGTTTTATGACCAAAGTCCATCCGTCGAGCAGATTCACGCATCCGGAGCTTGGGGGACCGTTCTTGCAAATTGCCAGGAAAACTTTCGGCAGACGATCATGTTTGCCGGAGAAATCCTTGATGAAGAGATATTTCAGATTGTCAGATCCACCACATTATCCTTTTTGCATAGAAAAAAAGAACTTTTTGACAATAGGGTCAAAAGCAAAAAGATTCGGGACTGCCATGGCGATTTGAGAACCGGACATATCTATTTTACCGATGAAGGGATTCAGATCATTGACTGTATTGAGTTCAATGAACGTTTCAGATTTCAGGACATTGCATCGGATCTGGCGTTTTTGGCAATGGATCTTGATTATGAAGGTTTTCCCCGGATTGCCGATGATCTGCTCGATACCTATGCAAAACAAGCGCAAGATCCGGATGTATTCGTCCTTATTGTTTTTTATAAATGCTACCGGGCTTTTGTAAGGTGCAAGGTGAATTGTATCCGTCTTCACGAAGGTGATTTGGAAAAAGAGCATCGAAAAAAACTCGTCACGGAAACTCGCAAATACTTGGATCTCGCCTATAAATACGCCCGGCGATTCACACGACCTACGCTCTGGGTGGTCTGCGGAATGCCGGGTTCGGGCAAGAGCACAATCGCAGGGGAACTTTCCAGGATTTTGAGTATCCGGGCATTTCAATCCGATGTGATCCGAAAAGAACTGTATGGTCTGAAACCCGAAGATCAATCAGATATGCCTTTTGAAACAGGCATTTATTCAAAAGGCGCCAGCGCGCTCACATATGGGAGGCTTCTTCTGTCGGCCCAGGAAGAAATTGAACAGGGTAGATCTGTTATTTTGGACGCGACATATGGCCGTCAACAATATCGCGCTGAGGCCGTTCGAATGGCAAATGACATTGACGCAAACATTATCTTTGTCGAATGCGCATTGAAAGAAAATATTATTAAAGAGCGTCTTTTAAAGCGTGAGTCCGGATATCCGGTTTCAGATGCCCGGTACCACCATTATGAAGATTTCAGGAAGCGGTTTGAACCTTTAAACGAATTAAGGGATGTGATGCATGTTCGTGTGGACACCGGAAAGCCATTGAAAGAGTGCATGGAGCAAATTCTGGCGAAAACGTCTCCCTCTCATGGCGCGCCACTGGAAACAGGAAAGCGGAAAGAGTAGATAGGCTAGCGGAAATAGAAAATAGAAAAGAGGGAGAAAAAAACCGCTTGCGAGGGGATTCGTTTACAGCAGGGGGAAAATGCGTTCGATGTGATGTTTGATTAGGTCGAATACCTGTTGGTATTTTTCGTATGAACCGCCCATGGGGTCCTGGATGGCACTTTTTCGGGTGGCCTTGTCCGGCCAGGCCCCAAGCAGGAATATTTTTTTGCGGGACCAGGGGAAAAACGTCTCAACGAATTTGATATGAACGGGCTCCATGCATAAAATAAGATCCGCTTTTTCCAGCTCATCACCCATCAGATACCGCGCTTTATGGAATGATATGTCGACGCCGTCTTCTGTGCACACCTTTTGGGCGTACTCGGTGGCCAGGGAATTATACAGGCCATGGGTGCCCATGGATGATACGATGAGGTCACGGCGGCCTGATTTTTGGGCTTTCTCCCGCATCAAGCCTTCTGCCATGGGACTCCGGCATATGTTACCGGTACAAATAAAAACAATGTGCCGTATCATTTTTCATCTATCTCACAATCTTTAGTACATTTGTTTTTTGCAGCTTCTCCCATAATGCCCTGACGATAATCAGAGAAGCGCCGTCTTCATCCAGATGCTCATCGACGGCCGTTAAACGGCATGAATCCAACAATGACTCGTTGGTCAGCCACAAACCGATTTCGTTTTGCAGATTGGCTTTGAGGGAGGGATAAAGATCCGCCAATTTGTCTTTGGGGATATTTGCGATCATGGTTTTGTCTCTTAAAGATAATTTTAACATGAGCTTACCCGCAGCTTCTTCAACGGTACCGGGCATGACTTCTCTTTTCAATTGCGCGCGGCGCTTGGGTGTGCCGGTTAAAGATGCGTGCATGGTATCATCGACAAGATCAAGATAAAGAACGGTTTCAATGATATCAACCGTCGCCTGGTATATCGCAGGATCTTTACTTGCCCTGGGGCCTGCCACGTTCAAAACTTCGATTTCATTTTCAGCGAGCCATGATTTGATTTTTTCGGCAGCTTGAAATGCACTACTTTTATTCAGATCGATGTGAAGCCAAGGGCGATGATGTAGATTGGCCATCTCCCGGGTATAATCGGATCCACCGGAGAGCCTGCCATGGGATATAATCAATGTACCGTCCGAATCGATGACATTTTGTTCGGTCCGTTTATTATAGTCGAAGGTTTCCATCTCTTTGAGTTTATACTTATCATCCAAAATGCCGGTTTCGGTTATTCGTCCTCTGGGAATCCAGCCGCCGTGTGGTATTCCGAGTTTAATGGCAACATCAAGGGCTGCTTGATCCGCACCGGTTTGACCGCCGGATATTATTTTTTTAAGCATTAGGGTGTACTATCCTTTTCCAAATCATTTTGAATGGTTAGATCAGAACCTTTTGCAGAAAGACTGGTGACTTGCGCATTCAAAATTGCACCGGTTTCCACTACCAGATCCTTGCAGACAACTTTACCCGAACATTTTCCGGTGGCCAGTATCACCAATTCCTTTAACGCTCTGAGTTCTCCTTCAAAAGTGCCGCCGATAGTCATACTGGCAACCTTGACATCCGCATAAACGGATCCTTCTTCGGCAATGACAATACTATCTCCGGTGACCGTTCCTTTCACGACACCTTTCACGATGAGCCTCCCACGGGTATGGATCGTGCCGTCTACGGTTAATTCTTTGTCGATAACGGAAAAATCTTTTGCGATGGTATTCACAGCATATCTCCAGATATGGGTTCCGGATGCCAATCCCGTTAAAGGGTTTTTCAACGGGCGCTTAATTTTAACATTACGTCGCCGCCTTTTGATACCTTTAACCGGCGACGGGCATCTCCACAATTGACTGCAATTTCGAGAAATCCGAAGCTTCCGATAACGGCAACAGGATTTCCGGGCGTCACGTTTAAATAACTTTGAGACAAACCTTTAATTACTGTTTTATCAACTTTGATTTCAAGCGTTTTTTCAGGGCTGTTTTGAATAAATTCTTTGAGGCGGCTCTCATCAATATTCGAAATACAGTTTCCAAAGCGGTCGATGGAAATGATTGTTCCAATTAGTTCCCCTTTTTCTGTTAGATACGGTTTTGAGATATTCAGCCGAGCCAGATTTTTCGGACTTAAGGGCCGGCCGAGTTGATCGATAGGAACGCCTTTGGAAATGTGAGAAGCGACCGGCGCAAAAATATCCCGGCCATGGAAGGTGTGGCTGACCTCGTTTAAAAAAAAATGGGGGTTTTCGACTCGAACGATGCCATCGATATCGTTTTCATCCATAAGAAGGGTTAAAACCCCGTTATCGGGTGCGATAAAAACGTGTTCCGCCAGCCCGGCGGCAACGATTGCGCGATCTCCGCCAACCCCCGGATCCACAACGATAATATGTATCGTTCCTTTAGGGAAATACCTGTAAACAGCGTTTATGAGATAGGCGGCTCCAACCAGGTCTTGGGGATCGACGGCATGACAGACATCGACCACTACGGCAGATGAGTTGACAGAAAGGATGACGCCTTTCATGACGCCGACATAAGCATCTTCGGTCCCAAAGTCTGTCAGGAGTGTAATGATCGACATAATCGAGTTTTAATTATTTGAGCCCTCGGGGAGTTTTTCTTCTAAATCCCTAATAAGAGCGGAAAGGATAATCTTTTTTTTAAATCGGATGCTGTTTGAGCGGCTTAGGTACTGTTGGAAAGAACAGGCGCATTCCGAAATGGAGTTTCTAAAAAAAATTAAAATGATGAATTTAACCGATTGATATCTTAAAGATAATATCCTGTTCTCCCCTTACGATCCCTCGCCGCGAGTTCATGCGGTTTAAAAAAAAGATTATCCATGGAGCGTCTGTTCGGAAACCACAACGACCCCAATTATTTGCGGAATCGCCAATCACTAAAACATGCTTTTTTGAAAATCGAATCCGAGATGCTTGTATGCCGCTTCTGAAGCCTTCCTCCCTGAAGATGTCCTCGTAGCAAATCCGATTTTTAAAAGATAGGGTTCAACAACATCCACCAGCGTATCTGTTTCTTCCTGAAGGGTCGCTGCAATGGCTTCGATGCCGACCGGACCGCCCTTATAAAATTCGATGATGGTTTTTAAATATCTGCGGTCAAGATCGGTCAATCCTTTTTCATCAACGCCCTCCAAAGCCAGCGCCGCTTCGACGATATTTTTAGTAATCATGCCGTCTGCGCGCACCTGGGCATAATCCCTGACACGCTTTAAGAGCCGGTTTACGATCCGGGGCGTCCCTCTGGATCGACTCGAGAGTTCATTTGCTCCCTCATCGTCAATAGCGACCTTAAGCAAAGAAGCCGAACGCCGGATGATTTTGGACAGATCCGTTTCGTTGTAAAAATCGAGACTCCTGAAAATACCGAACCGGTCGCGCAAAGGTGCGGATAAAAGCCCCACCCGGGTGGTTGCGCCGACCAGGGTAAAACGACTCAAACGGTAGCGATGACTGCGGGCATGGACCCCTTTGTCAAAAACAAAATCGACGGCAAAATCTTCCATGGCCGGGTACAAAAATTCTTCGACGATTTTCGGCGTTCTGTGAATCTCATCGATGAACAGAATATCTCTGTCTTCCAAATGGGTTAAAATACCGATAAGATCCCCGCCTTTTTCAAGGGAGGGGCCGGACGTCGCCGTGAGATTGCCCCCCATTTCATTGGCGATGATGTGGGCCAGCGTGGTTTTTCCCAGGCCGGGAGGTCCGTGGAAGAGGATGTGGTCCACCGGTTCTTCGCGTTGTAATGCCGCTTCAATGGCGATCTTGAGGGCTTCAACCACCTCGGATTGGCCGACGTAATCCTCGAACCGATCCGGCCGCAAGGATAGGATTTCCGGTTCTTGATCCATCGGAAGGCAAGACCCTGTAAGAATACCCTGCTTGTCGGAAGTATATGACGACATGTTATCCATAACCTTATCACACGTGCCTAATGGCAATAGCCGCCGGGTCAGCTTCCGGCGTTTTCTCCGCGATATACTTCTTCAAAAAGTTCTTCCGGAGTTGATATAGCCTTGTTACGCTTCATCGCATCGATCACCATCTGCTTTGCTGCCGTTGTTTTGTATCCCAATTGTTGCACAAGGACATCAAAAACCTGCTGGGACAAATCTTCCGTCCCGGGAGTTTCGACTTTTTGAGACGGCTGAATCAGCGCAAATTTATCCATCTTGCCTTCAAGTGTCGCGATAATCTTACGCGCCGTCCTGTCCCCGATGCTCTTTAAGCGCTTGAGCTTGCTTACATCCTTTGCTTCTATGGCCCGCGCGATTTCGCGAACGGGTATGGTCAGGGCTCTTATCGCTTTCAAGACGCCGACTGCCTCAACAGAAATAAAGTACTGAAAAAATTCTTTTTCGACCTCAAGGTTAAAACCGATCAAGACCGGTTTCGGCTGACGCTCGGTCTGATGATAATAAATATAAAGGGATACGTGATCCCCGACGGATTTTGCCCTGAACGTATCCATGACATAGGCCGGGAGTAAAATTTCATAACCGATCTGATTGGCCAGAACAAGTATCCGGTCGTCTCCTTTTTTTAAAAGTTTTCCTTCAAGATACCCGATCATTATATTCCGTTCTCTTTTTCTTGTAAGGCATTTTTTCTAAGTCGTTGCGATTGTGACGGAATAATCCGACAAGCGCCAGTCCCATGGCATCGGATGCATGATACGGCCGAATGGGCGCGGCCAGATTTAATAAACTGCGTACGGCCATTTCAAGCTGTGCCTTTGTTGCATTGCCGTTTCCGGTCAATACCTGCTTGGATTCACGAACCGGAATTTCGACAACGGGTATCTCCAATCGGCATCCTGCCAGAAGAACTACCCCCGTGACCTTGCCCAGTGTTATGCCTGCATTCGGAAATTTTTCAATGGAGAACACATCTTCCACGACCATAAGGTCCGGCTTTTCATCTTTTAATATCCGAACGAGATTTGAAAAAATTTGATCGAGGCGATTCGCTAGTGGAAGATTTTTTGAGGTTTGAATACTGCCGAAGGAGAATCCGTCAACCTTAATGCCGGCTCCCCTGACAATCCCAACACCTGTTGCGGATAAACCGGGGTCTATACCGATAACTGTTATCATGCCACGCGATTCCCTCTCAGGTCTAAGCTGATAGCCGAGACCAGTTTGGATGCGTGGTGTCGAAAAACATAAATGGGGTGCCGTCCGAAAGCGTTATATCATGCATTCGACAGCCGGCATCCAATATCGATTCCGAACCTGTCAAGGCGTCATTCCTTTCAATTTTCGCTCTGCGATTTTCGCTTCATTTGATTTCGGATATTTTTTGATCAGTTCCGATAAAATGAGACGCGAATTTACTTTGTCCCCCAGGTTCAGAAAGGCAAATCCTTGTTTTAAAAGTGATGCTGTTACCTTATTTCCTTTTGGATATTTTTCGATCACCTTCTGGTATTCCAGGATCGCTTTCTCATACCATTTTTCCCGATAGTAGGTTTCACCGATCCAAAATTGGGCGTTGTCGACATTGTTTGACTTGGGGAATTCCTTTATGAATTTTTGAAATTCCTCCCGGGCGGCGTTAAAATTACCTTTGTCATAAGCCTGTTTTGCGGACTGATAGGCTTGCTCTTCAGTAAGTTTATGTCTGCTCTGTTTCCCGGATATTGATTTTTTTTTCTGGTCAGATGTTGTTGAATCGAAATTCAGATACTGCTCGAGTCGCACGATACGGTCCTTATTTGAATTCGTGGCCTTATCGAGGCTCTCCAGCTTCTGATCTCTTCTTTCAGCTAATTCTTCGAACCCGGTGATTTTCTGCTTCAATAAATAGTCTGTTTCTTCAAGTTTTCCTCTTAATGTTCGGATTTCATCCTGGAGCTGATCGATATCCGCATTCTGACCGGCGGTTCTGCTTCTGAGTTCTTTTTCATACTGTTCGTTGGTTTTGCGGACCTCATCCAGCTGCGTTTCAAGCTTTTTGTTCTTGAGTTCCGACTCGGAATAACGCTTTTCCGCTTGAGCCAGACGATCGTCAAGTGTGACGACATCGCGCTGAAGCGCGCATCCGGCCAAAAGAATGATTACCGAAAAGAGAATGCAAATACGTTTGTCCATGGCAGCAACGAGTTTTAAGGATATCGGGATAATCGCACTGTCCGGCAAATGTCCCGATATCTCTTATGGGTTTATAAATATGAAACGTCCAACTAATCTATGACAAAGTGACATCGCCTGTTTTTGGCCCAAGCTGCTTCATTATGACCGGGATCTACCGGACGTTCTTCGCCGTAACTGATCGTGGTCAGACGCGAGGCGGGGACGCCCAGATCGACCAGAAACGCTTTGGCGCTCGCCGCTCGCCTTTCTCCCAGCGCAAGGTTATACTCAGTGGTGCCGCGTTCGTCACAGTAACCTCCTATGGTTGCAGATTTGTCCGGATTGTTGAGGAGCCACTGGGCTTTTTTCTTTAAAATATCCTGTGCCTCGGGGGTTAAGGTGGAACTATCAAAATCAAAATGGATATCCTCGTTTACAAAGGCATCCATGGCCTCTTGTTTCATCATGGCTTCTTTCTTGAGGTTTTCTTCTTCCATTGCTTGCTGTTTCGCCATTTCTTCTTGTTTCGCTTTTTCAGCCGCCTCCTTTGCTTTCATCGCCGCTTCATTTTCAGCCTGTTGAGAAGCCATACTTTCTTCTTTTACCGCTTTTTTTGCACATGAAGCAGTGAACAGAAATCCTGGAATAACGATTGTCAGAGCTAAAACAATCCAAAACTTTTTTCGCATTTTTGCCTCCTTTTAACAGCTTGATGGTGAATTTCGTGTATTTATCGACAATAACCGAACCAAATATTTCCCCCATCGCAATCGATTGGACGCGGGCTGTATGGTCTTTGCCGCGACTATCATTTTATCGATCGGTCATTCTTGGCGACCATTCCGGTTCGGATTGCTGCCCTTTCATATCGAGCAGCTTTCTTTGGTCGGTTCCATAACTTGTCATAACATAAATCTTGGAAGGCCCTTCCCGGGTTGAGCTGAAAACGATAAGATTTCCATCCGGTGACCATGACGGTGCCTCATTGTCGCCTTCGTTGTTCGTTAATTGAATCGGCCCCTTGCCGTCGATTCCGATGAGGAAAATGTTATTAAGACCATTTTCCATGCCGGAATATGCCAGTTTGTCCCCCCTGGGCGACCAACTGGGCTGGGTATTATAGTTTCCCTGAAACGTTAATCTGTTGACCTGACCGGTACCCAAATCTTTAATGTAAATTTGCGGCGTACCGGACCGTCTTGAAACAAAGGCGATCTTTTTTCCGTCCGGCGACCATGCAGGTGATACATCGATACCTTTATTATAGGTTAATCTTTTAATAATTTTCCCGGCTCCGGTCAATAAATAAATTTCCGGGTCACCTGAAAACGAAAGTGTCGCCGCCAGGGCAAATTCATTGGGTTGCCATGCCGGCGTTATGTTGAGACCCGTTTTAGAAATGACGGTACCCCGTTTTTCTTTTAACAATTTTATATAGAGATCGGGCTTTCCTCTGGCATAAGAGGTGTAGGCAATCCATTTGCCATCCGATGACCATGCAGGCATAAGGGTAATACTGTTGGTATGTGTAATTCTACGGGGATTGTAGCCGTCAAAGTCACAGATATATAATTGCTTAACTCCGGAACTTGTTGAAATAAAAGCAATTTCAGTATCAAAAATACCCCGTCTCCCAGTCAGGGCGTAGATGGCTTCGTCACAGAATCGACGGATGATTTTTCGTTGATCATCGATATATCCCTTGTACCTTTTGCCCACCAACAGCTTTTCCTTGAACGTATCATAAAGTCGAAGCTCCATTTCAATCATGTTGTTTTCGATCAGTACGGCTCCGGTAACGAGAAGCTCAGCACCAATACTGGTCCAATTGTGGAAATTGACATTGGCAACGGCGGCATCCGATCCGGGGCCGATAAGAAAAGCTTTTCGATTGAGGATTTCAAAATATCCGGTAAATGCCAATGTTTCAGCAAGAAGGTCCGATGCTTTTTTCGATAATTGATCGGTGGCGGTGTCGGTGGAGATGGGTTTAAAAAAGGGGACGGCAATGGGAATTTTTTTTAAAAAAGGATTGGTGATATCAATGTAATCATACCCAGCGGAATACACGCGCGGCGCAGCCAAAATAGACAGGGTCAATGTCAGACCAAAAAGTTTAATCCAATAATTTTTCATTTTTCCAATGTCTTAACAATTACATGTTGCGTTATGATATAAATAGACCGTTAAAATTAAATTTCTTTTCCGCCATGAGGGGATAGAAATTTTGAGATTTCAAATTACTTACCGAGACCTTTAGGGGTGAAATGAAAACCGGCCTCAACATATGGACGCATATACCCGCTTGGGAGCGGCGGGAGCGGGTTTGACTTCCTGATTGCATTTTTGGCCGCTTCATCGAAATAATCGTTTCCGGAACGTTTGTCGAACCAAATGTCTTTTATTTCGCCGGTTCTTGCGATTTTAATGGCGACCCATGCCTCGAGTCCGGTTTGCCCGCCCGCCAGCTGTTCGGAAAATGCCCAATTTTTTTGAATTCGATACGCAATTTCAACCCGATATATATCAATAAGTTCAAGAACTTTTTTGCTATTGGCACCGCCCCCCGGGCCTTCTGAAGCCTGCTGCTTGTCCAGCTCGGTCGGCCCGGCTTTTTCCATCTCATTTTTAATGCGGGCGATAGCTTTCTTGATTTCATCGGACCTGGAATCTTCGACGTCTTTTTTAATCCGGTTGATGGCGCTTTTAACCACTTTATCCGGTTTAAATGTCTTTTTTTTAAGGGACTGCTTAATCTTTTTGGGTTTCAGGGAAGTCGGTACCGATGTCTCGCGAACCGGTTCGGGCGTTTCTTTTACGGGAATTTTTGGCGTTTCGGATTTATTTTCCGCCGAGGACTGTTTTTTGGTTTTTGCGGGCGGCAAAGTTGTTTTGGGAGAAGACATCGTGACAAGGTCGACATTTATATAGGCAAGAGAAGGTGTCCTGCTGGTTGCAAAGCCGGGTGCAAACATCAAAATTACGAATAGCGCCACATGGCAGAAAAGTGAAATTGCGAAATTCGAAAAAAATTTCCTGCGGTCGTCTTCGCCTTCCGGATAATTTTCAAGGTAACTCTTTTGGTTCATGATTTATTGCTTGGCGTTCTTTTTTTTATGAATCGGCTCAGTTACCATTCCCAATTTATCAACTCCTGCGGCTTTTATTTCAGCCATTACGCGGACGACGAACCCGTAAGATATGTCCTGGTCGGCCCTGAGATAGACCTCGCGGTTTTCCCGGCCTTCCAATATATTTTTCAGTTTCTCTTGAAGATTATCCAAGCCGATTTGGTAATCGTTAATAAATATTTGATTCTTTGTGTTGATGGTAATGATAAGGTTCTCTTTTTTGGCGATCAGCGGTTCAGAGGTTGTCTGGGGCAGCGTAACGTCTACGCCTTGCATCATCATGGGGGCGGTGACCATAAAAATGATCAGAAGAACGAGCATTACATCTACAAACGGTGTGACATTAATATCAGACATCAAGCGATCGCTGTTGGTTTCCAGTGCCATGATATTTCTCCCTATTTATGGATTGACACTATATCAATTTCTCAACCCATTATATCACGTTCGATGATATTTAGAAAATCTGCGGAAAAATTTTGCAGTTCAGACTCGAGGATTCGGATTTTCTGCATAAAATGATTGAAGGCAATGACCGCAGGAATGGCGGCAGCCAGGCCGGCGGCCGTTGCGACGAGCGCTTCCGAAATCCCTGGAGCAACCGTAGCTAGACTGGCTGAACCTTTCAGGCCGATGCCGTGAAACGAACTCATGATCCCCCATACGGTTCCGAACAACCCGATAAACGGCGCTGTGTTGCCGGTTGTTGCAAGAAAGGGAACCATTCTGACCATGCGGGTCGTTTCGCTGTTAATGGCCCTGCGCAGGGCGCGTTTGACATTCCCGGTTCCGGTAAATCGCGCACTTAACGATGCCTGCTCCGTTCCCGCCGAAGGGTTCGATTCTTTTTTTATCGAAGTGCCGGAACGACTTAAATTTTTAAGCTCCGCATACCCCACGCGAAAAATTCTGGCAACCGGGCTGCCGCGAAGCTGTTTGGCTTTGGCAAAAGCACTGGAAAGATTCCGGCTCTTCCAGAAAAAATCAATAAATTCATGAGATTCTGCGGTTGCCTTTTTAATATAGCGAAATTTCATGATCATGATAGCCCATGATGTAACAGAAAAAAACAAGAGAAGCAGCAGCACGGATTTTACCATTATACCGGCATGCATTACCATTGCGAATATGTCTATGTCTATCGAATTCATTTAAATACTCCGTGGGTTATAAAAGGGTATAATTTCTTGAAAAGTAAATCTTTTTATCATGAAATGCGGATGATGCCCTCCATAAATAGTGCGTTGCTCCTGAACTATATGAACCCGGTTTTGGTGTCAAGAAATTAAAGCAATCATTCATTTTGGGGTTGCATTTGAAACAACCGGCAAATACAAATGAAACCTGAACAGTCGTTATTGCATTTACAGCTAAGGAATTTTCCATGAAGAATATCGCAAATCTCCTCTTTAAAGCAAACATTTTAAAAAAAATCCCTAGATCGGGCTTTCATTTTCTGGGTGCAGGCAAAGAATCGGTGGCCGAACATTCTTTCTGTACGGCCTTTATTGCCTTTGTAATGGCGCAAATGGAACCGGAGACGGACGCTTGCCGCTTGATTGCCATGTGCCTGGTGCATGATCTGCCGGAAGCCAAAACCGGCGATCTCAATTATGTCCAGAAAAAATATGTGACAGCCAACGAAAATAAGGCCATACAGCAAATTGTCAACAGTTTGCCGTTCGGCGCCGATCTTGCCGAATTAATGGCGGAATTTAATGAACGTCGGACCATGGAGTCCAGACTGGCCCACGATGCGGATCAACTTGCACTGATCCTGGATTTGAAAACCCTCTCCGACATCGGATATAAACCACCCCAAAAATGGCTTCCATTCGCCTTAAATCGTCTAGAGACCAAAACCGGTCGGGAAATGGCGCAAAGTATCCTGGAGACGGAATGGGATGAATGGTGGCTTGAGAATTATGTTGACAGCTCAAATAAAAAGGAATAATTTCTTAACCTTGTTTGTCATATGATCATGAAGTTTTTAAGAATCGGAGGATAAGATGAATTGGCTGACGGGAACGCTATGGACGTCGGTGGGAAAGAAGCTGCTGATGGCGGTAACGGGGCTTTGTTTTTGCATATTTTTAACGCTGCATCTGGCCGGGAACCTGACTCTGTACGCCGGCAAGGACGCGTTCGATTCTTATGCGGCGCATCTTCATGCCCTGGGCCCGCTGGTGACGGTGTTCGAGTGGGGGCTTTTGACGTTCGCCCTGATCCATGTGGGGACGGGTTTGCTGCTGTTTTATCAGAATTTCAGGGCGCGCCCATCGCGGTATGCGGTGAACACGGCCGGCGGCGGCCGGACCCTGGGGTCGAGAACCATGCCGTACACCGGGGTGATTTTAGTGCTGTTTGTGATCATGCATCTGTTGAACTTTCATTTCGTGGATAAGACCCACACCAGCATCTATCAGATCGTATCGAGCGCATTTTCCAAGCCGGGTTATGTGGCGGTGTACATGTTGGCGATGGTGGTTGCGGCGGTGCATGTGAGCCACGGTTTTTGGAGCGCGTTTCAGACCCTTGGGGCCAATCATCCGAAATACACACCGTTTTTGAGGGGGTTGAGCCTGGTCTTCAGCGTGGTGGTGGGGATCGGGTTTGGTTTTATACCGATATACGTGTCGCTGTTAACTTAGAGAGTGTCCATGCATAAATGGTTATTTTGCTCAATATCTGTGTTATGCTCAAAAAATAATACTCGGAATATTACACATATGCCTGCGGTTATTTTTTTCGCATGCCTTGATCTTGAACAAAAATCCTCATTTATGCATGGACACCGGGCAGGAGATGAATAACTATGGAGCTGGATGCCAGGATACCGTCGGGAGCGCTATCAGAGAAATGGGACAAGCACCGGTTTGCGCTGAAACTGGTAAACCCGGCCAACAAGCGAAAATACGAGGTCATCGTGGTGGGCACGGGCCTGGCCGGAGGCTCTGCGGCGGCGTCGTTGGCGGAGCTGGGGTATTATGTCAAGAATTTTTGCATCCAGGACAGCCCGCGCCGGGCCCACAGCATTGCGGCCCAGGGGGGCATCAACGCGGCCAAGAACTACCAGAACGACGGGGACAGCATCTGGCGTCTGTTTTACGACACCATCAAGGGGGGCGATTTTCGGTCCCGGGAAGCCAATGTGTACCGGCTGGCCCAGGTGAGCAACCACATCATCGACCAGTGCGTGGCCCAGGGGGTGCCCTTTGCCAGAGAGTACGGCGGGCTTCTGGCCAACCGGAGCTTCGGCGGTGCCCAGGTGTCGCGGACGTTTTACGCCCGTGGTCAGACCGGCCAGCAGCTGCTGTTGGGGGCCTACGGCTCGCTGATGCGCCAGGTGGGCACGGGCCGTGTGACGATGTTTGCCCGCCGGGAGATGCTGGATCTGGTGGTGGTGAGCGGCCAGGCCCGGGGGATCGTGGTCAGAAACCTTGTGAGCGGCGAGATCGAACGGCACGCAGCCGATGCGGTGGTGCTGTGCACGGGCGGGTACGGGAACGTGTTTTACCTGTCGACCAATGCCATGGCCTCCAACGTGAGCGCGACATACCGGGCCTATAAGAAAGGGGCGTATTTTGCCAATCCGTGCTACACGCAGATTCATCCCACCTGCATTCCGGTTCACGGCACGTACCAGTCCAAGCTGACGCTGATGAGCGAGAGCCTGCGAAACGACGGCCGGGTGTGGGTGCCCAGGCAGCCCGGCGACCGGCGGCCGGCGAACCAGATACCCGAATCGGAACGGGACTATTACCTGGAGCGCAAATACCCGAGCTTCGGGAACCTGGTGCCCCGGGACGTGGCCTCGCGCAATGCCAAGGCCCAGTGCGACGCGGGCAAAGGGGTCGGGGAGACCGGCTATGCGGTGTATCTGGATTTTGCCGACGCCATCAGGCGCGACGGCAAGGAAGTGATCGCCCAGAAGTACGGGAACCTGTTTCAGATGTATGAAAAGATCACGGCCTCGAACCCCTATGAGCAGCCCATGATGATCTACCCGGCGAGCCATTATGTGATGGGGGGGCTGTGGGTGGACTACAACCTGATGAGCACGCTGCCGGGACTGTTCGTGCTGGGTGAGGCGAACTTTTCGGACCACGGGGCCAACCGTCTGGGGGCCAGCGCGCTGATGCAGGGGCTGGCGGACGGGTATTTCATCATCCCGTACACCATCGGCGGGTATCTGGCGGCCATGGACCGGCCGGAAGTGGCCCCGGATCATCCGGCGTTCAAGGAAGCGGTGCACTACGTCACCGAACGGACGGAAAAGCTGCTGTCCATCGACGGCAAGCGGACGGTGGATGATTTTCACCGGGAGCTGGGACACATTTTGTGGGAATACTGCGGGATGTCGAGAAACGACGACGGCCTGTTAAAGGCCAAAGAGATGATCCGGCAGCTTCGGGGCGAGTTCTGGGAAAACGCGGTGGTGCCGGGTTCTGATAAGGATTTCAACCAGAGCCTGGAGCGAGCGGGGCGTGTGGCGGATTTTCTGGAGTTTGCCGAGCTGCTGGTGACCGATGCCTACACCCGCCGGGAGTCGTGCGGGGGTCATTTCAACGAAGCCTTTCAGACCGAGGAAAACGAAGCCCTTCGCGACGACGAGAATTTTTGTCACGTGGCGGCCTGGGAGTACAAGGGAGACGACAAGGAGCCCGAACGGCACGCAGAGCCGCTGGTATTTGAGAATGTGCAGCTGACGCAAAGGAGCTACAAGTGAACCAGGGAATCGACATCACGCTAAAGGTCTGGCGCCAGAAGGGACCCGGGGACAAGGGGGGGTTTGAGGCCTATCATGCGGGCAATATTTCAACGGACATGTCTTTTTTGGAAATGATCGACGTGGTCAACGAGCAGCTGACCCGGGACGGCAAGGACCCCATCGCCTTTGATCATGACTGCCGGGAAGGGATCTGCGGGATGTGCGGTGCGGTGGTCAACGGCCGGCCCCACGGCCCGGAAAAGGGAACCACGCTGTGCCAGCTTCACATGCGTCATTTTTCCAGCGGGGACACCCTGGTGATCGAGCCCTGGCGAGCGAGGGCGTTTCCGGTGATCAAGGATCTGGTGGTGGACCGCAGCGGCTTTGACCAAATCATCATCGCGGGCGGCTATATTTCGGTAAACACCGGGGGTGCGCCGGACGCCAATGCCATCCCGGTTGCTCAGGAGGTCGCGGAAAGGGCCATGGACGCGGCGGCCTGTATCGGCTGCGGCGCGTGCGTGGCGGCCTGTCCCAATGCCTCGGCCATGCTGTTTGTGGGCGCAAAGATCTCCCAGCTGGCCCTTTTGCCCCACGGCCGTCCGGAAGCGGCCCGGCGGGCCCTGGCCATGGTCCGCAAGATGGACGCGCTGTGCTTCGGCAACTGCTCCAATGAAAGAGAATGCGAGGCCGAATGCCCCAAGGAAATCTCCATTGCCAATATCGCACGCATGAACCGGGAGTTTTTCAAGGCCG